>Ga0123357_10003079_pt1 | contig 18918 bp, 15 predicted proteins | sample TergutEmb28metaG_FD_89873 | JGI IMG/M metagenome (GOLD analysis project Ga0123357, IMG submission 89873) | Embiratermes neotenicus P4 segment gut microbial communities from Petit-Saut dam, French Guiana - Emb289 P4 | ecosystem: Host-associated > Arthropoda: Insects > Digestive system > Gut ...
TCTTTTAAATGATTTTAAAAAACTGGGATAAATGTCTCTGGTATAAAATACCAACTTTAAAAATAAATCCCCCCCCCCCCCCCCCCCATTCCAACTTCAATACTACAGTGTGGCAATAACCATATGACCACTTTCTGTACAAGTGAGTGAAAAGATGTTTAACATCTTGACCTCCCTTGTCAGCCTACTGCCAAATACATTGCAAAAGAACATCACTACATTTAAAAAAAAATTAACACATATGCACACACACACACACACTGAACCTAACTTCTGGTTAAATAATAATATTCACCTCCGTGGAGATACTTACCCAAGCGTCGGAGGATGCGTTTGCATTCATCTCGTGACATGTCGAGTAACATGGGCCACATTGTCATTGCTGAAACTGCAATACTTTTAGTTGTTATTAAAAGGTTATACACTTTCAAACATCAAGAACAAGAACAAGTTATAGAGTAGAGAATGATAAGATACTGATTGAAAATTGTGCAACATAATTCCCATATTATATTCACACCAGGTTCTAAGAATACCTCTGTCCATGCTTCATTTCTAGAAGGGAACAAAGACCTGCTATAATGTATGCCTCACTTCCTTATAATATAAGCTTTGGGGTGGTTCATTCACGGTAATGTCTACACTTGCGTGGAATACTGGTAACAATGCCATAACCACTCAAACGACATAAAACAGATTATAAAATAATACAGTAATAATTTATACTATATTTGTATTTAATTAATGGATGTTAGCATTAACAAGTACAATTCTACTTTAGCCATACAGGCAAAAATGTATTAGGGTTACATCTATTAAAAATTAATATACCTACTATCTAGATATCAGTCAATAAGTTAGCTTGCCTCTTGAGGTGCACCACTGATAATCAACCAAATGTTCTTCACAAGTAATTTTCTCAACACAACCTTCCAGTACGAACAACTTGCTTGATGTCTCCAACACTAAGACGAGCAACACTATCCAAGTTTCTCATGTGATAAGATACGTATTCATGTAATCAAAGTGGTTTCAGGTCAGTAACACACATCAAACAGCACAACACAATTTACGAAAATGAGAACCCCAATATCTCACGGCAAGTTTCGCCACTAGGGGCATAAATATTAAAGCTGTACACTAAGACAGCTGTTAACACAACCCCCCTTACATTTCTTTTCCACGCGCTATAACAATTAGGCAACGCCAGTAGTACGTCCACAGACCTTACATTTGAAAATTTCGTAAATAACTGGCACTAAACGCATTGATATGCTTTTCAGTTCCATTACACGGTACATCAAATGCAAGTAAAAATTATTTTCGAACAAACGTTTAACCGTTTCCACTCATGTCATACAAAAAAATATACATATAACTGCACTCATCCAGTTCCACTTCAATTTTGTTCACATTTTTTCACACCTACGAACACGAAACATCTACTTACTCTCCATTTACTTTCTTTACTTCTAACATACTCCTAACCTCACATTTAGCCGCTGATTAAAGTCGCACTTCAGGGTCGCCGCTCTTATCCGTGGTCGCATTTATGACAGGTAGCTATGGCATTGCCCGTGTTTCACCTACTCTTTGCTCTTACAAATAAGTAAAATTTGAAAGTTAATATATTCAGTGTTGAAAATGAGGTGATGTGTAGTTTTGTGATAAACAGCTAAGCGCTAGTGGCAAATGGCAGACCACGAATTGAGAGATTCTCATACCCACGGACACAGATTAATACCACGGATCTCACAACGGTGTTGCTGATGAAGTTTTGTAGCACCTTAGGTCCCCGTCACTTGATCCTGATGTACTCCAATTGCAACGAAAACTCGTTAAGTATTTACCCACTGACAAGAGATTAACCTCCAGGAAGATATGCACCTCTGAAAGGCGTTTTCTTTTCTACTAGTTCGCTTTCATTCCAACCTTATTTGAATTGCTCACACATTGCCTGTCACTTCCATGTGCCTTTCTCTGTTACAACCCGATTTCAATTTCCTGTGAACTGAGAACAGTACAGTACACCTCCACATGCAGTTGACAGTGAGAGTTCATAAACACTAAACAGTTAAAAATTCAAACTGCTGAAATTCATTGCAAAGAAAATGTTGGGTACCTGTTGCAGATGATCCATTCAAAATTATAGTCACAACCCTGCATAAACTGCTAAGATTGAGCTTAAAGTTCTTTAATGACAAACAAAAAACACCGTTTTAGTGTATCAAACCACGTTAAAAGTCTTACAGAAAATGTTCATTGGGCATGAATTGTGTGTTTCAGTTTTCTCTTGAACTTTCATGTCAAACAATTTTTCATGTGATGTTTTGACACGCATTAGTTACGTGTCCACACAGGGAAGCAACCACTACTGTAAGAGCCTAAGAACGTGTAATGAGTTGACGACAGACAATTAAAAACATGTAGTGTAGATGCTGATATTGTACTAGATCACAGACATGACCACTACACAAGATATACCTGTTTACTATGTACTGAACTAGGGGGAGGGGGCATAAATTAAGAACTGTATGCACAAGTCACATACAAATGTCCATATAGATTTACTTGTTATTCAAATAAAATAGCAAAGCAACATGTATTAACCTGCTTACTAGCAACACTTTACTAGATATAACTAATAAAAAATATATTAGCTTTAAAAACAAGCTAACACAGATGATGTACTGCTCACTGTAGCCTTCACAGGAAGAATGCATGTCAGTAGGAAACAAACTGAATGAAATAGGCACATTTTTATGACAAATTTCTTTGCTATGACAATTACAGCAATATTGGTAACTGTACTTTTTAAACTTTTATAAATTGCCATGTTCATTGTAATTCAATGCGCTTTGTAATGGGCAGATACATTCATCATTTGTGAAAAGAGATATGAAATTTATTTTATAAAAGAAATTCACAATAATCCTTACTATACCAAGGCATACTATATTCACTCTAGACACAACAAACATCATATGTAACAATGAAAAGGCCATATCATAAGCAGTTGTCAATAAATGCATCTTTTTAATTAATGGTGTGTTACACAAACTTCTTTCATGGCTAATATTTACATATATGTAAAAAAACATTTACTTACCACACAAAAATTTTACTTTTAATAAATATTTTAAAACAGAGTTTGAACTCTTTAAATTTTATGTACAGTTCTCAGACTTTACTGGTCTAGATACTGAAAAGTGAAAGAAAAAGTTACAACTGTTTCCAAAGAATGGCACACACTGTAACTGAAAAATTGGATTACCCATTTTGAAAGAGAACAAAAAACATGCATATATACACACACATATTTTCTACATTGTACTGGTATATGTCATACAATAAATCCTACAAATCAAACAGTGAAACCAGGTCCTCTCTATTTATAGCAGATTAATCCCTTGGAGCTGGAATGAAGTGTCCAGTGTACTCTGCGAAAGACCAGGATTTTAAATGGCTGCACACTACTTTGCATGTTCTTGACCTAAAACCATAGTGGACTTTTAGTTTTTTCAGCAACTCACTGCACATCGACTATAGTCAGCTTTGGGTGCCAAAGGGTTTTGGAAACTAGAGGCCATACAAATATAAAACTCAGCCAAGTGAAACCAAACTACTCACAGAGTTTGAAATGTAAAACAGAGCTATCAAAGTGCAAATATGATCGTATAAGTGTTTTCCATGTATACCAAAACCTCTGATAATACGTTGACCCTTGTACTGCTATACCCTTAATCCTGTTTTGCCCTCTTTGAAAAACATACCTGTAGCAAATTCTACAAAAAATTAATATGAAAATAATTATGGTATACTTTCACACTAAAATAATGTATAATCCCAGTTCTTTGTAATATTTGAAACAAGCTACAGTATGTGCATAGATCTAGAGTTTCAAATTTTGTTGTATGAAATTGTATATCAGCTGTCAGGTGAAGCAATAAATGTAAGTCTGTGGATTTTCCCAATGGTATAGTTTGTTGCAATTCTGAGTCTGCTAAAAAGGATTTATCATAAATTACAATATATCCTAAATAAAGGTGTTCTTCTTTCCACTGAACCGTCAAAACCAACAAAATACTTGTAAAGACACAAGTAACTTGTGACCAATCTCACAAATGATTCACACTGGAAAGTTTAAAAAAAAAAAAAAAACTATAATTTGTCACGCTTCTTAAGCGTGCGTTTGTTTGCACAACGACTGATAATATCTGTCACGTGACTCTTATGATCGAAGATCTTCATAACTTGGCTCTTGGCCTCTTGCATCTGATCCTTGATTACTTTGCTCCTCTGTATATTTCCCTAGAATGAATCAAGGGTTAATTGTCATTGGCACAGGAACACAGACTTCTTGCTTTAAAGATTAAACATGTAAACATAACAATGTACGCATTAATATAACAACAGAATTATATGAACTATTTGACAAGCGAAACAACATAACCTGAACAGAGAAAAATTCAGGTGTCTCTTCTTCTAATTTGTTCTAATCAAGAAGGCATAAGAAACTAAGAAAATTATGCAGGAAAGTGAACTCAGTAAAATGGGCCAGCTCATCGACTATCACTCTCCACACTCAGCGACACTCACAAAACAGATGGACTGCTATTGGACCCATGTATGGAACATGGCCATCAACAAGCTACCATGCCTCAATATAGTCAGGTTAGGCAACAATAAACAATGGACCCTTTCCAGGTTAAGCAGAACTGATCCGGTATACTGTAGGAATGTGAACTACCCAAAATGACACTGCTCTTCCACTGTACAATGGAAGAGCCATAAAGAACAGGCCGTGCTTGAAGATATATACGTATATTTCAATGACAGGATGTAATTTCCTGTATCAGCCCTGATGAGGAGGAAAGAGCTGGTCTCAGAGGTTTTGTATGAGCAACAATATACCCAATTGTCCAATAGGATTTCAGTGCACAGATGACGTGTGAGAACAGGGTACCAAGAACATGACAAACCTAAGAGGCAGGAAATAACAGGAGACCAGAAAAAATTATGAAAACTGGAACATCACAATTAGTACTCATTGAAAGTAGTATTATTATGACCAAATCAAGGAAGATAAGTTGGTTGGGGCATGTAGCATCGATAAAAGAGACAAAAAATGCAAACAAATTTCTGGTCAGAAAACCTGAAGGGGTGAAACAACTTGGAAAACCTAAGTGTTACAGGGTAGTACAATATAATAATTGATCTCAAAGAACATGAAAAACGGATTCCCCAGGTTCAGGACTGGAAACCATCACAGGTTATAGACAAAGTACTGAGCACAATCACGCCATGTAAAGTTCTTGTAAACACAATATTAAACATATGGGTTCCATAAGTGGTTTATCTAGCTGCATAACTCTTAGCTTCGCAGGGAGGACTCTGCTCTTAGGTGCAAGTAAGTTAGTGACTGAAGTGGTACAATAAAAAGGAATCTGTTTTAAAGGGAAGGCTTCAGGAAGACATTCAAGAACATGAGATGGAATTTTCATCTACAGAGTAACATGATTTCCTGCCTTCATTTTGGTTTCAATTTCACCAAGAATGCAATAGTTATTGGTATCTTTCAATAACAGTGACTGAGATAAACATAATACATCACTGCGTTGAATTCTTTTGTATGTCAGATACATGAAGAGAAACCTTACAAATTCATTAATGAACAGCTCTGTTAGTACAGAGGATCAGTATAGGCTGGAACATAGCATATTTTAATGCACTACGTGTTGCAAAGTGCTACAATTTTTTTTTTATACAGTGTCTTCATATACAGAGTGTAAAAAGCTAGAAAGTTTTTTTACTATTATTCCTACAAAAGTTGAAGGCAGACTTTAAAGACTGGAACCAACTGGAAGAAATATTTAATCAAGTTCCAAGCAGCATTTCAACGTTTATACCTACAACAGCGAGATCCAAATATTGTGTGTATGGTCGGCTATCTCAGGCATGGTACTTTACTGTATAATTCTATTAAACTCACCTGAACATGTAGGACATTTAAAACCTTTTCATCAACACTTCTGCTGCAAAGAAACCCCATTTCTAACTTAAAAATGACTGGCTAATTGGATATCCTTCCCACCTATGGCTCCCAGTCAGTTTTAGAAAAAACAACATGAAATATGAAGTCATATTGCCTGAAGTATTCTACATAACTAAGCGAATGAAAATGGAATTTACAGGAATGTTTAGGAAAGATTCAGCCCTATGAATTTTTAGGTATTCACAGAAGGTATTAATTGTACGATCTTCTTCTGGATCGTGACACTGTGTATGAATGTGGACTGACACTAATGTTGCAGATGAATACGCTTCCCACATCTTCAGGCTGTTGAATCAGCACCCATCTTGTATAAATCTGTCACCCTGAAGATGGAGGTACCATGTTCCTACAAAATGTCAGTGTCACACCACAATGCTACACAGCGTCAAAACTATGAACTTTATCATCTGAGCATTTAATACTATTTATATTCATACCATCAACCATATTCTGTCACTATTACCAATACGTAACTTTTCATTTCTTGGTAATGTGTCCAAAATGAGGTCTACAGCTACAGACAATGATATTTTTACTACTACTAACATAATTTTCAAATACTGATTCACTTACACTATTAACAGAGTTAGTTTTATCAAGATATCACTGTCTGAAAGTAATTCATGAATATGTCTTTACAGACTCATTCCATCTATTTAACTCCATTCTAGAAATAAGAGGCCTAGCTAAAGTTCATGATATCTCCATTCTTACATGTCAGCTACATGTGAAATACAAGAACTGCCACACATGTGATGCAGAAATGTCCAGACCATGAAACAAATCCATGACACTAATTTTAAAAAAGATAAATATTGGAACACAGTATTGTGATAGCAACTTATCAGGCTTCTCTTGTCAATGATGTATAAAATATCACAAAACCTGTTATCAACCAAACTGTCTATATAAAAATGAAAGTAACATATATGCCTTCACTCACATATGTGATCCCTTAAATTTATCAGCTTACCTTAATAAGTTCATTGACTCTGTTTACATCCTTATCCAGCTCCTTCCCCGTTTTCCTCTCCATCACTTTCAGCATAGCAGTGAGTTTTTCAAACACCTGCATCTCCAGATCAGACTGAAAAACAACACACAACATTCTTGTTCTACACGTGTGTACTTATCCTCACACTGTCACTTAAATATTTAGTGATTACTTTGTAATAAATAAAAGGTAGTTCAAATATGACCGGGACTGATTTGTGTGTAAACAAGCCGCACTGCGCAGCAGCTGTGCAACCTTGACAGAGTGAAGCCACAACCTCCACCCTCCCTCCTGCTCGGGTTAGAACCTGTTCAGTCCTGTCTGGGAGTTGCTCGAGTGATGAGCGAACAGAAGGTACCTAATTACTCAGTCCCGGTCACATTTGAACCACCTTGTATGTGTAACTGAAATTAAAGAATACAGTTTAATTATTTATGAGAACATTTTCCCAACAGAACCAACACTATGACAGATTGTGACACCCACAATCATTGTCAGTACTCTTAAATGAATCAAATTGTCATTACAAACAGCACAGAAGAGTTTGAAATGCACATATTTGCTATTTGAGATTGAACATCTGATATTCATTTGACACAAATCACTGAGAACTATCTGTGGAAATAACACTCTTACAATGAAGAACCTTACATGAGGACCCAACTATAATGTGGTATTTTATGTTTTATGCTGCTTGTTGTTCATCATCATAGTGAGTAAATGACAGTTCACTATATCTGTGGAAGTTTTATACTTACAAGATCTTCCATTTGTGTGCTGAGGTGATAGATCTTCCATCCATTTAACTTCTGAAGAACCTGCTTTTGGTTTGCAAGATCTGTCACAGTGGGTCGCCTTTCATCCTTGGGTTTCACATCACTATAGCGGAGATAGTGATTATGTCTAGACTTCCATGTGTGTCTGTAACTGTTCATAAGGGAAATGCTGGGACGTTTTGGTATGCAGATTTTCTCCTCATACTCCTCAGACACTGAAATTGGTAACAAACATGACAATTCAAGGGTGAAACATTTGTAAACAGAAAAGAAATGAATAGAAAATTACCTTTGGGTACTGCACTGCACTACTGCAAGAGTACAACTACTGGGTAGTGTCAGCATGCACTTGCCTTTCATTTTGCTTCTCCACTAGACTAACTTCTAGCAAACTGCAGCTAGTACACAACAGGAAGCTATTACAGAAATGAATTATTAATGTCAACATCATATTATCTGTTGGGTTCCTTGTTATATTCATAGGCACAGTCTTTTATCGTATTGTCTTTTGCAAAAATATGTAGCGGTTGGATTCAAAACAATGGTTACAATTACACAGTAGAGAATGTCATCCACCTGTAATCATTCTAAACTCAATCTAACACGTAAAACTATACTTTCAAAAGCAGTGTTAACACGTTTTATGCATAAATTTCAAACACAATTTCTTGTGCTTAAACACTTGCACTCATTATGGGATTATGAAAAGTACCCATTATTTTAACATTCCACAGTTGCAACATAGGGTGTCAAGAAAATGTTACACCATTTGAACAAAGTGCAAAGAAGATAAACTATCAGACATAATTCATCACCTAACATATTCAGCACATGTACCATTTTTAAGTTCTACAAATGTCAGCAAGGAATAAAAATCTTGAGAATGTAATTATGATGTCAGACAATGCACACTGCAGCCAATAATTCACTGTAAAAATGCAGGAAGTGTTATAAATAAATTAATTAAAGAAGACTAATTTTCTTTTATTTCTATATATGATACTGACCTTCTTTCACTTCCTTCTTGATATTTTTATCTTCTACAATAAATTCCATATCATCTTCACTAAATTTTGGTTCATGCAGCTCATTACCAGTCCTATAATTTGACAGGAAACAAATTATGATACGCACATATCTCTGGAAATAACCTAAATAGCATATGTACAACGCCACCCTGTAACTCACCAGCAAAATATTTATCTCCCCAGAAATGAACAGACAAACACATTAAATGATTTATTCCCACTTGAGATTTGAAGATTTACGGGTGAACTAAAGCATTAAAACCTTCTCTGGCAATCAGCCACATCGAAGTTGAATTAACAAGACAAGCAATGTACGTATAGCACAACATTGTGGCACACTGGCATAACCAATGTTGCTTTGAAATACAACACATGCATTCCGTGTCTGTTAGGCTGAACATCAATGTCAACTATATAAAAATAGTCATTGTTGCACAACAATGTTTTCATAGCAAACTTTTGTCACTGACAACAATGAAACATAAGTAGGTCTTCGAGTAAAGTGCCGAATACCGCACTGATACAAAAGAATGTTCATTTGCTCATGGCCTTCTTTAGATGTACAATTTGGCTAAACAGATCACAGTGACAGATAAGTCACACAGTTTCCCAGTTTCTATAAGGTGCTGCAGTACAACACTTTACAACATCAAACAGAATTAATCAATTATGAAGAAATATGTATTACATATTCTGAGTGTGTGTCTGTAGCCTTAGTTGTCCAGCATGCAAGGTGCATGGGCCGTATCATATTGTCATCTGTGGCTCCTCTAGCTTTACCATATTTTTCCACAATACCCCATACACAGCATAATTTTAGGAAAAGAAGTTATCCAACATAATTTGTGTTTTCTGATTTTCTCTATGACTTCTGTATGAAACATTTCTCATTCTAAGAAGATCTGAGTAAGATATCATAAATATACATGACAATATTTAAAAAAAAAATACTCTATTATTAAATTTCATGAAAATCCATCCAGTGGGCACTGCATTTCCCCATGCAGATGGACAGACAAACATGACCAAGCTAATAGCTGCTAAACGCAATTTTGCAAACATGCCTAAAAACAAGTGTTGCAGACGACTATACTGTCTACATCCCTAACAGACGAGAAAGAGTGAGTTTTAGAAATTTGGTTTTTAAACCAACTTTGATGCAGCTGATTGCCAAAGACAATTTTTGTGTATTTACACCCTACTGTTTTCATAACAGGGCCCTAATAAACTTCCTTTGTGAATCAGGGTACACTGGGGGGGGGGGGAATTCTTGGTTTACAAATTGATAGCCATATAAATTGGAAGAATGATACTGAGGAAACAATTCCTAAGTTAAGTGGAACAAGTAATGTCATGAGGTTGACGGTCCATATCTTTAACAAAAACACTCTCAAATCAATTTACTATGCATACTTTCATTCCATTACAGAACACGGGAAAATTGTTTGGTGTAATTCTTTCTACCAACAGTGGGAAGGTTTTCACTTTACAAAAGAAAATTATCAGAATTATGGACCATGCACAACCAACAACTTTTGTAGAAGTCTATTTAAACAATTAGAGATTCTACCTGTTCCAATCCAGAATACACATTAGATAATGAGCTTCCTATTAATAATCAGGAAATATTACATACAAATTCATCTACACACAATATTAATACAAGGAAAAATCATCACCCTCATAGATCAAATGTCAAAATATTTTGTTTTCAAAAAAGTATATTCTATGCTGACATAAATATTTTCAACAGTTTACCACCTACAGTGATAATCCTAAAGAATGACAAGGCAAAATTCAGCCTTAAGAAAATACCTACATACACACTCCTTCGACTCTGTAGATGGGTTTTTTAATGTGTAAATGTGTTTTATAATATTTTTTTTAAACTGTTTGTTGTATTTTACACAGTAAATTAGAATATTTGTCTCTTCATGACTTGTTCCACACCCTTTTGCCTTTCTGACATGCAGATCCCACATGTGTGTGTGTGTGTGTACACAGAGTTTATAATGATAAAATCATGCACACAGAAGATCATCTGCAATCAATTAAAAATTAAGACTGTTACTAAAGAAAAAAATTTTACCTCCAATCCTTATGGAATAACACAATTTTTGGGAGTTTTGAGTATGTGCAGAGGAAAATTTTCAGACAAGAAGATAAAGGTAAACAAGAATGCAGAAAAGCATATATTGGGATGTTTCACAATTTCTCCTCTTAGCCAACCACTGTTGGACTGTAAGACCAAGGAGGATGAGTTTTATAGGGCTGGTGGCATGCACAATGAAGTTGATAAATGCATGAAACTTCAAGTTCCAATGTTATTACCTTAATAATTAAAGGGAAATGCAACAATATACTTACAACTGCTGTTTACGAGGTTTTTTGCGAGGACTCATCTCTACTGGGGGTCTTTCCCCTTCTTCTACTGGTTCTTGCTTTATCGGTGGCAGGGAATCATCTCCTGCTTCACCCAGTCCCGGAGACGAAGTAGCAGAAATAGTTGTGGAGCCACCAGATGAATTGCCTCCATTGCCACGGGAATCAGGACGCCGCGGTGATGGAGGAGACGCTGGGGCCCCACTATTCAAAGCAGCTAAAACTGGAGCGAGATTCTTCTGTGCCTTCAGAGGGGAGCTAACATACAAGCCAATGTAACAAAATGTAAAGCAACACATTGTTATACAACATACTAAGTGTATGCAATGAGAAGAGAAGAATGGGCTGTGTCACAAACTGCCAGTATCCACATTCCTTACAACACTTCTCATCAGTCACATAATACTGAGTGAAAAATCACACAATACTAGCAAAATATGGCCACAACTGTATGTGTACACGTATGTGAATGAGTTAGTGGATTTAGTGGCACGTTGGCATGTATGGCTACTACGGCCTGTTTAAAAACAACCTTCAATTTTATTTATTTATGGTTTGTTTAATGTACCAAAGCGCATGTCCCCATTGCTTAGGTTCTACCAAAGGAACAGTTAAAGCCTGAGACAATTGTGAACATTTCATAGCATGCCAATTTCTTTTGGTGAGCAATATATATAGCTAAATTGCAACCAACAGTATCACCAAGTATATCAGAGACTTGTATTGGGCCATCAGTGGCTTTAGGAAGGGTTACCACCAGTGGCATACCCAGGAATTTTGTTCCGGGGTGGTTCAACAAATTCAGTTGAGGACAGAAGACAGAGAGAATGGAGATCTGGGGGCAGAAGCCCCCCTAGTCAGGGGTTCTGGAGGCAGCTGTAATTTGGTAGAAATTTCATTTCATATAGTAAAATTTTCTTAATTTTTGGTACTTTAAGACTATTTACGATGACAACCAATTTATTTGTCATTGCTAATGTAAAACAACTGCGAACCTAGGTAGTTTTAGAATTTTACTGCCCTTTTTCAGAACATCTTGGGGTGTTGGCATCCTAAATTCAGCAATTTTTAACATTTTTCACAATCGGGTTGAGTTTGGCACGATTTTGGAAGGCCTTTGGAGTTTGGGGGGGGGGTTTCAACCACCCCCTCAGTATGCCACTGGTTACCACCATAGACAAAACATAGTAAAGGATAAGAAGAGTGATTTGGTTTCAGACTTCAGACTCCAACAGTATTTTGGCTAGGTGGAGGAACCATTTCTCTCTCTTACTGAATGTACACGGGGTTAATGATGTTAGGCAGACTAAAATACAGACAGCAGAGCCACTAATGCCTGAGCCCAGAGCCTTTGAGTTTGAGATAACTAACAAAAAGCTAAACAGACACAAATCACCAGGTACTGATCAGATTCCATCAGAACTGATTAAAGCAGGGGAGTAGGACACGTTCTGAGATTCATAAACTTATTAATTCTATTTGGCATCATCAGGAGGAATTGCCTGAGCAGTAAAAGGAGTCATTGTACCTATTTATAAGAATAGTAATTATACAGGCATGTCACCTTTGTCAACTAAGTACAAAATTTTATCCAACATCCTGCTCTCAAGGTTAACTCCATATATTCTGCATTCATAAAATACATGAGAAAAAATGGGAATACAGTGAAACAGCGCATCAGCTCTTTATAGACTTTAAGAAAGCCTATGACTCAGTTAGAAGGGAGGTCTTGTACAATATTATTATTGAGTTTGGTATCCCCACGAAACTAGTAGAGCTAATAACAATGCATCTAAATTAAACCTACAGCAGAGTCCAGGTAGATAAACATTTGCCTGACATGTTTCCTATTAAGAATGGTTTGAATGATGTTTCGTCACCATCGCTTTTAAACTTTGCTTTAGAGTAAGTCATTAGGAGGGTTCAAGTAACCAGGAAGGGGTAAAATTAAATTGTATACATCAGCTTCTAGTTTATGATGATGACATTAATATAGTGGGCAGAAGCATAGATACCATAAAGAAAACAAAGAAGCTTTAATAGTTGCTAGTAAGGACATAAGTCTAGAAGTAAATGCTGCAAAACTAAGTACATGGTCTTGTTTCAAGATCAGAATGCAGGACAAAATCACAATATCAAGATTAATAATAAATGCTCCGACACGTGGAACAGTTCAAATATTTGGGAACAACCCTAACAAATCAAAATTCCATTCAGGAGGAAATTAAGAGCAGATTGACGTCAGGGAATGTTTGTTATCATTCAGTGCAGAATCTTTTGTCTTTCAGTTTGCTAACCAAAAATATAAAGATTAAGAAATATAGAACTATAATTTTGCCTGTTGTTCTGTATGGGTGTGAAACTTGGTCACTCACATTCAGGAAGGAACATAGGCTGCGGGTGTTTGAGAATAGGGTTCTGAGGATATTTGGGCCTAAGAGGGACAAAGGTAACAGGCAAGTGGAGAAGACTATATAATGAGGATCTGTACTCCTCACCAAATGTTATTTGGGTGATCAGTTGATAAGAATGAGATGGGCAGGGCATGTAGCATATGGGGCGAGGAGAGGTGCACACAGGGTTTTGGTGGGGAAAACTGAGGGAAAGAAACCAGATGGAAGACCCAGGCCATACAGAGAGGATAGTATTAAAATGGATCTTCAGGAAGTGGGATGTGAGGGCATGGCCAGGATTGATCTGGCTCAGGATAGAGACAGGTAGCGAGCACTTGTAAATGCAGTAATGAACCTCTGGGTTCCATAACATGCTGCAACTTTCTTGAGTAGCTTGGAACCTGTTACCTTCTCAAGAAGAATTGCTCCATGGAGGGTGGGGGGAGTGATTGAGTTAGTTAGTTTAGTTAGTTATGGTTTATTTAATGATGCTGTCAGCAGTGACACAAAGTAGTGGAAAGAAAACAGAAGGAAGCAGCTGTGGCTTATTAAGAGGGAATGTGGAAAACTACAACAAAATGTGCAAGGAAGCAGCTGTGGTCTACTTACAGGGATTGTGAAAAACTACAAAAATCCTTAGAATACTCAGCATCCTATCCAAGATTAAAAATAGTTACCTCCCATATACAAGTCAGAGACACTAATTTGTACAACAATATGCATATGCATATATATGAATGAGCATGCATGCTCACATGTTTATAAACAAGCACACTCATGTGTACACATGCATGCAAACACATATACGCATATTACATAGCAATAGCCTTCACGCAGCCCTGGTAAAGGTACATAGCAAAACTATGATGGTAACTGAAGCCAGGGCGACAGTTCAAAATCAATGCTTGTGGTGCTCCATTTTCTTATGATAGCAGCACAGCACTGCAAAGACAAATAAGGAAGTAATGATTCTGGAGGAATTTGAAAGAAATAGCAACAGCCAACCCCGAAGATTCTAGTGGTGGATAGCTCTAAGGAAACTATATCACCACATCATCATACAATTTTCCCAATTAAAAGAATGATGAAGTATCAGCATAAGAAGAAAAAATTTTGAAAACATCAGTCCAGCTTCAACAGGTGGTCAAGAATGGATGATATGATAGGATGTTTCTATTCTCCAGGATATTAGGAAGTCAGTGGCTTACATCCACTCCCTGGTCTTGCATGCAAATCTAATGTTGTACGCACACTAGAGAAACCCCTGACCTATAAGCGGAAGGTGAGAAAAACAGCATTTGATTTTGGAAAAAGAAGAAAAGAGAGGAAACAACAATGAACAGATAAATAAATACTCAGATAAAAATATATGTATAATACAAACTGTAATAAAAATAGAATAATATAACTACTATATATTTTAAGAATTTACTTTAAAATACTGTACATAAAATCCAACCAAACAGGCAGGTAGTTACCTGGTACACATTACAGGAAGGATATTCCTTTATTATACAGGATAAGTATACAATTTTTACATAAGTGTAGAAAATCCTCCTGCAGATGGTGCCAATTGTTACCTACTCATCTACTGGGATATAAAGGCATTAATATACCACAGTGACTAATACATATAATAAATTTATCTCAAGCAACCAGAAAGCTTCAATAGTAAATATATTATATTATGAGGCAATAAACACTGACTTAAAAAAACAATGACCACTTTTAAGGAATAGCAAAGCAGCCTGCAAACAATTTGCAAAGGATGTTAAATCAGTATCAACATATGCAATTTATCTCACCCTTCATTGTCCCTCTTCCTTAATATGCTTGGTCTAGGAGAGGCATTGGGTTTTGAAGCAGGCTGCATCTGGCTGCTTTGCCCCAGTACTGATCCCTCTGTCTGCACCAAAGTACCTACAAAACCACATGCATATGAATAGCTTCATAGTAGGATAGAAAAGACATAAATGATCACAGAAATGACATGGGGCTGAACTATCTGACCAAATTACATGTTCCTGTCTGTACTCCACTCTGTATACATATTCCAGCACATAACCTGTACATACAGGTACATACGTTCCTGAGATCACAAGGTGTAGAAAAATTTGCAATCAGCCCAAACCACAGTATAACAGATTATTCACGCCAGCAATGTTAAGTGGAATAATTGTGGCCATAACAGGACTAGCCCTCACACTGTGGACTGAGAAGACTGTCTCAACATATGAAAGGTAGTTGTGAATATCTTTAAAAAGCAACTGAAAACAGCTGATAAAAAAAGTGGCCCTCGAACTAGGGGGTTTGACAGGACAAACAACTCTCAACATCATACATTAGCATGTTACAAAATGTTCCAATAAGCCTTCGAATGGGATAGATTCTTCAGCACGCAGCTACCAATGCAGAAACTGACCTCAAAGAGCCACATATTGTGTAGGATGGATTATGTTGGTTCAGTATATGGCCCTGTATAAGAGTCTTATCAACATGGTACCAAACCCCTGAGCTCCGTAACAAATTTCTTGATTAGCTGAGGGACAATTGACTTCTAATGGACCCTGATATACGGAGTCAGTTGAATAGGTAATGGAGATACAGCCAGCTGTGCTTTCCTCAAAGCCACAGGATAACGACTATTTACATTTATTCAGATTCCAAGACAAAATTATATTAAGGCATCTGAAATATATTAATATGACAGTTTCTTGACATTATACTCAAATTCTCATCATACTCAATTTTTTTAAAACAAAATAAATTATCACATGTTTATGAGAATAAGAGGAGAAGTAGAAGAAGAAGAAGAAGAAGAAAAAAAAGACAGTATACCTCAAAATCTTTTTCCTGAATTTACATTGCTTACATTTCTGCCTACAGCAGTCTTTAATGTGCTCACCTTCAGTCACAAAGGATGAGTGAACTGGCACTGAGTTTCTGGCAGGATCCACTACCATAACAGGGTTGAACCTTACTGACTGTGTTCCAGTCACAATACCTGCAGTGTTCAAATAGTTAATAATTATTAATACAGAATATATAGCATATTAAAAATTTAATAATTCATTGTAGTGGAAAAACAAAGGAACCAAAATTTTAAAATATTCTCTAATATGAAAAGTAATTTTACCTTAATTCAGACATATCAGCAAAACAAAAATGTCAACTAAATGCAAAACAATTCTGTTAAGTGAGTTCATCCTGATCCATATAAAATGACACAAACAACAACTGTTCCCATCATGTATAATTCTCCTTCACCCTTCAACCAATGTAGAACCAAATATGTTCCAGACACTTGTAATTTTGTTCTCCTCTTAAAGTGAGACAATTTCATAACCACATAAAACAAGTGGCAGAATGACTGGCTAATAGACAGAATTATAAGCACTTCCTGCATTTATTGTTCTTTAATTTAATCACAAGTCTCAACTATTTGTATTTTTAAGAATAACGTGAGAACCACAGCAAATGCAGGAATGTCACGATCAGTTGCTTTGAAGGTCACACCTTCAAACCATTAGAAAACTGAGAGTTTCATACAGCTTTATTCTTGAAAAAAGTAAATCTTATGGTCCACAAAATATGGCAGGCCAAACATACACACAAACATCACAGAAAGAGTTGTGATATTTGGCCTTGAAGAAAAAGAGAATCTAAACATCTGTAGCACTTACATTGGGTATTTTCCCCCATTCACTAGCCAATATGGTTCAGTCTACATTTACTTAGAACGCTCAAGAAACAATTAACTGGCTTGTCCACAACATACAGGAAATTATTTCATACTCTGTGTTACATACGGTTATTATTCTCAGATTGGAAGCCAAAATAAATCCTGAATAAGAGTTCTGGCTGGTGAATTAAGGAAACTGTATAAGATTCCTGTTCATTCCCTGTAGAATGTTACAAATTATGTGATTACAGGAAAATTTAATCAGTAACTCTAATTCACAATTTTATTTGCCTAGTTTTACACATCCACGTCAGATGCTCAGTTACCTCTAGTCTATTCTTTTGTCCTTACTGCTGCTTTTTGAAACAGTACCTCAAACTAATGGTAAATAAACAAAGAACACAGTGTTACAGACTGAGAAAAATAATAACCAATAATAAGCTAAATTTTATGCAAGATTTCAAGATTTAAGATGATCTCACCGTGGACTTGATGGGAGGTGATTCCTGGTCGCAATGCTGGTGTTGTGGTGGTCTGCACAGTGTAAGGACTTCCTGGGTTGTATGGTCTAGCCACCAGTGAGCTACCTACACCTGCTACCTGATAACCACTGGGAGTTTCATAGTAGTAAGTAGCTGGAAGTGTGTATGTTGGAAGCGTTGAGCCTGTTCTGTCTACAGACGCCTGAGTGGAGCTTGGTGCTGTAACAAAGAAATGTGAACATCAACATAACTAAATAAGCTTAACCAAAAACAATCTCTTCTACAGATTGTAGATATCTATATTATACATTACCAGGGGAAGTTCTATGTGAAGTTTGGATATAGACACTGGCGGCTTGAGAAATAGCTTGTTGAGTTGCCACAATGGTTTGCTGAGATTGTTGCTGTGTTGCTTGTGGGGTCTGAATTGTGTGTACTGGTAACGTCACTTCAGACACAGAATTTGTCCCAGTCTGATCACGGCCAACACCAACAGCCTGTGGAAATACTTTAGCCACTGGTATAGCTGATGTAGTGGCCACTGTTACTGGGCGGACACTGGACACACTACTTGTAGTAACTGTCGTTGTGGCTGTGTACGCTACTGCAAATTAAATTTAAATTATTTATTAGTACAGTGTTAAATATTTACTGCAGAAAAGGGATATGACTCTAGACATGGAACTGTCAAACAAAAAAAAAATTATTTTTAATCCGAAGGTCTAGCAGTACAACAAAGGCCTACTCCATGTGTTCTGGTGTCCATTCTGCTTACATGTTTTAATGCGAAATATTACGTTACGTACTGTGACTCATGTACTTTCATTGCTTCAATATGACAACTCTGTCTTTCTAATTTTTCTCAACTGAAATGGATATCTCCAGGCATCAGAAAACTTTGTTAACCTTTTGATGCCTAACGTCGACTATAGTGGTCGTACCGCACCGCTAACCTCTAAATGTTGCAATTTATACACTTTTTCAACAAATACATGTACTGAAAATTTTAAACATGGTATATACTCTCCGTTTTTTCCTCTTCAAAATGCAGTTTGTTTCATAAATCTAACTTATTTGGTTCCTGTATTATTCACATTTTATATACAGAGTGTGCTAAAATTAAAAA
>Ga0123357_10003080_pt1 | contig 18916 bp, 7 predicted proteins | sample TergutEmb28metaG_FD_89873 | JGI IMG/M metagenome (GOLD analysis project Ga0123357, IMG submission 89873) | Embiratermes neotenicus P4 segment gut microbial communities from Petit-Saut dam, French Guiana - Emb289 P4 | ecosystem: Host-associated > Arthropoda: Insects > Digestive system > Gut ...
GACCATACTTTACACCCGGGAAAAACTCAATACACATTGTACAGGAGGCTATATATATATATATATATATATATATATATGCACGAGGTATTCCACTTTAAATCGAAACTCCAACACACCGGAACCTGTTTGGCCGCAGCATGAGGGTCTCGCCTCCTGTGTTATCGCCCAGCAGTATCCTTCCGCCACGTTCGTTTCATCACACTTGTTTTACAGCCAGCAACAATTCGCACGCCTTTCAAAAATGTTATTACGTCAATTTCTCCCTTTTTAAAATTACGTATTTTGGGGTTGTCTATATTTAAATAAGGATGACATCTATTTTACACCTTACGTGCAATATGTGAGGCTACGATAGACAAAGATGCCCAGCATCGTTTCACATTCACAATGCCCAACATTGTACGCAAGGAAGAAATGAGAAATACTAATTATACAAAACATTATGGCACACACGTGACAGATTAAACAGTTTTCATGCATCATTTTTTAAATTTGTTTTAACCATTATCAGTACAATGTCGACTTATATTCGACAGCGCTTTCCAACGTTGGGCTGAAACCGACAGTTTTTAGCAGTGTTTTATATTGGCTGCCACTAAGCTTCTTTAATCCCTTGGCTGTTTTACAACGTTGGAAGATTACTGATTTTCTGGAAAATTAAATTGGACCAGACTGTTGGAATTAACAAGAATAATTTGGAACGCAAAGGGTTTAATTCCACTCAAAAGTTTGAATGTGCTATGAATTATAATAATGTGGATGTCAATCATAATAAATAAAGGCTTATCCTCAAGCAAATATCATAGTTGAAAAACAGTAACAGGCATTCGGAAAGTGCGCTTTTCGACTCTCGGCCAGAACAGTAATTCCCTGGACTGATATTTAAATCTCCTTGCTCTGTGCTGCAAACATCAGGATAATATTACAGATTAGACATAGAGAGCTGCTTTCCGTAGCCACAAAAATTCACTGATCACTTATTTCGGGATAGCATCCGAAATCAAACCAATTCTGTTTCCTTCTACACAATTTTCGATTCGGCGTTTCTTATTAGTTATTTTTACCTTGGATTCTGTATGTTATGATTTACTGACCAAATCTTTAAATAAACAGAAATAAAATGATGGGATATCCTTGTGTTTAATTAAGAACTATGCCCTGAAGGTACATTGGGGAGCAGACGTATAGCTCCACGCATTCTTAACCTTGGTACTAAATGGAGGTGACAGGTGAGGTTCATTTCCTGGAGGCTTTACCCACGGAATGCCCAATGAAAAGCATGCTAGGTGGGCCTCAGACTTGGTCTGAGAGCTCCGGAGAAGAGAAATTTTCTTACCTGAAGGGAAACTAATTTATTTTCGAAGACTAACCAGCCTTTAGCACAGGCAGTACAAAGATTGCACAATTCCGCCTGTTACGGAAAAAAAAAGAAAAACTTTTTGGAAATATTAAGCACTGTGTGAGTCGATTAGGTTCCATTCTGGATACGACGTGGTAAAAGTGTAGGTGCTGGACTAAATGTTGGCACAATAAATGTTCTAGCAAGTTCTAGAGCGCAATGTACAGTACATGCGTAGAAAATAAAACGAACTGAGTCCTAAGACCAAAGGAAATCGATACGGAAGAAACCGAAGAAAGGAGAAAAGCTAGAGAACTGCTTGGAACAGAGAAGGCATAGGAGTGTTGCAGCATGCATAGTCGAAGGCGTCACTTTATCACTTTTAGCAAACACACAAGACAGAAAGGGAAAAGTTGCAGAGAAAGTAAAACAAAGCAGCTGTGTGGTGCGTTCGCGTAGACATTGTCACCGTGGAAAGCAATAGTATTAAATAGTTTGATTGCTTGTGTGTGTGTGTGTGTGTCTGCAGTCTTCGTTATCAAACACTCGACGCGCATGCGCCGTATTACATTGTCGTCTGTGGCCTCTGGCTTTACTGTACCATACCTTTTCACAGTATCCCATGAAAGGGACGTCTTTCTGAAAAAAAGTTTCCAAACATAAAAGTTTGTTTTGATTTTCTCTAGAATTCTGTGTGAAACGTTCCTCATTTCGGTAAGAACTGAGCGAAATATGAATAAAAACGTAAATTGGTCTTCTTGTAAAGTACCAATTATTGTTGTCACATACGAATTGAACTTGAATTTTCTTGATAGATTTTCGAGGAAACCCAAATACTGAATTTCATGAAAATCTTCCAGTTGGACCCGACTTCCATGTGGACGAATGGTTAGACGGACGGAGAGACAGACGACATGACGAAGCTAGTCACTTTTCACAATTTTGCACAAACGCCTAAAAACGAAACAGGCACAAATAGACGTCATCAAACAAGCATCCATTCATACATCGCGGTAACTAGATACGTATGAGGAAACAGCTGTTTGACTGCGACGTCCTAGGATGAAATGTAAACAGTACGGTTTGGTAGCACTAGAACACTTGTACATGAGCATTTCCTATTCCGCATTACCCAGTGTTCTGTTCTCTGATTTTAATATTCCAGAAAGCTAACCATCTCAGTCACAGTGACCAGTATATATGCCACGTCATTTAACACAGAAACCTCTGAATTTTGCCCTAGATTCCTTTATTCCTTTCTTGCAATTCTCAGAACAAGCAGCAACTATTACCCTCTGCAGTGTTAGGAAATTGATATTTAAATGGAGACTTTGATAGTCTACGCTACAGCATGTACTCATTTTCTAAGCATTTATTACATGACAAACTCCACCATAAGGGAGTCCTCCGATGTTAATAGCTCAATTCAGCCCCAGAACTGACCATTCTTTACTTCAGAACGTATTACAGTAAATTTCATATCACATTAATATTCATAATTTCGTGTTACAATTTTAAACTAAAGAGCTAATCATTGTATGACCCCACAATAATATAAAGAAACTGATGTACTTCTATTTCATATTTCAACACGTTTCAAACTACTACGAGGCCACAATCAAGAGGATTTACCTTAATCATTTACAGGTATATGCAATTAATTAGGGTATTAAATACCCATTTCTGCATTTGAGTGGGAGAGCATTTTCCATTTTTTCCATTAACAGTTGCATTTATCGTGACCTGTGCGACCCGTTTGGCCAATATAGATTAATTAAAACATGTAAAGGGAATACTGATGTAAAGATGTACGTAGGTATAACAACAACCAGACATTGTTATAAGTGAGCATAATAGAACTATGCGGCTTGTTCTTCTGTAATTTCGCCACACATCAGTCAGCCTCTTTCACTTCTCAGCTATTGGCGTTGTTTACACTGCCTAAGAACCTTTAAATGCGTAAAATATTTTCATCCCCTTCCCTGTAACAGATAGATTTTCTCTTGCTAACATCTCCATTTAGTGCGGGGAATTTCTTGACTAGCTGCAGAACCAGTTAGCTTCTCAAGAAGACTCTGTTCCATGTAGTTAGCAAGTAAGTAAGTAAGTAAGTAAGTAAGTAAGTAAGTAAGTAAGTAAGTAAGTAATTAAGAATGTAAGTAAGTAAGTAAGCGAGCAAGTGAGTAAGTGAGCGAGTAAGTGAATGAGTGAGTAAGTAAGTAAGTAAATAAGTAAGTAAATAAGTAAGTAAGTAAGTAAGTAAATAAGTAAGTAAGTAAGTAAGTAAGTAAGTAGGTAGTTAGGTAAGTAAGTAAGTAAGTAAGTAATTAAGTAATTAAGTAAGTAAGTAGGTAAGTAAGTAAGTAAATAAGTAAGTAAGTAAGTAAGTAACATTTCTCTATTTTCTCGTTCGTTAGGACTTAAATACAGTTAAATCACCGCCCAGACGTACCAAGCAATTCCTTCTTCATACAAGCTGAAAACATGTAACTGAATGGCCTCTTCCAAACACATACGGTATTGTAAATGTCAGGATAAAAATACAGCTGTCTTTTGCTTGTGTTCTACTGCGGATAATAATCAGTGGCTTACCGCAAGCGGGTACAGATAAAAATACGTGTCGGTGTCCATGCCTGCTTTTTAACCCCAGTCGCTCAGCCTAGCTACAGTATTGACTGAATTGTATTCCCGAGGGCGAGGTGAGATATAAATAGTATATTGTAGCTCGAATTGCAAAGGAAAAGGAAAATTTTAAGAGCTGGAGGATATCACTACAGCAAACCTTCAAAGATAATGTTGTGATGATGTTGACTGAACGCGTCTGGTTAATGACAGGGAATAGTGGACGCACATTGCAAACACGGTAATGACTTTTCTGGTTCCGTAAGAGGCTGGAGTTCCTTTAACTGTCAAACAATAATTACTCTCGTGAGTTTTACAAGATTCTGTAAAAAAAAGTCCGGATTAATGGAGGGACTGCTGTTTAAACCTATTTGTGAAGTAACAGCTCTTTCATACACATGTTCATCGGATTTGGCAGCATAGTACAATGAAACGCTGCATACAATGAAACCGCAAGGGACCGATTTTTTTTCATTTGCAGGCAGGATTTATTTCATACAGGTGTTACAGGTTTCGATCCTCGGGATTGTAAAAGTGTTCCGCCAAAGGCAGGTATCCCTTACTACCATGTTCCTTTGAAGAAATGTTTCACTGTACGAACAAGAATTTGGGATCGTTCACATTTCATCGAAAAATTTACAAGTGCCCTTAGGGCCTACTTTGGAAAATGTTCTTGTTCACCTCCTGCAAGTTTAAGTAGAATTCGGGCAATTCCTGAAGAACATCACAAATCATTACCAACACACTATGATTTTCTGTGCTTAACCTTTTTTGTAAGCAGTCATTCGTAAATTTATCTTTCATGTGTCTCGCAAAGAATAATTCCTCTTTTCTTCGAACCTTATTTCCCTAAAACTTTATAGCCAACCCAAAAAGTCAAAAGTGATAAGAAACTAGATGCTTCCCAAAACACGCTTAAAAGTAGGAAAGTTTTAAAATTTCAGCTCAGTTATAGTTTCGGTATGTAGCCTGCATGAGGCCCCACCTCTGGCTGGCACCCGAAAATGTTGACTGTACTTCAGATTTTGCGTCATACTTGTTGTTTTATGTAGGCTGTATCTGACCTGTGGGATCAGGACCACGCCCAACTACAGCCTCCAAATTTATTTCTACATTTGGCTTGGAAATATTCTAAGCCGACTCTGTCCTTCATGTTTTAGTAGATTTAAACAGCTTTTGTTTGTTCGGGACGGCACTTCGGTGCCAAAATATGTAGCAGTTGACGTGTATCGTAAGTGGTGTACCATAAAGTGTATATTTTGAACAATATATTGATTCTAGAAAGTTCGTTCATACTTGCCATACGTATTACAGGACTTTATAAGCCTGTGGATTCCTAACCCTATTTTCACAACATCAACAACACAAACTTACAATTAGTGACATACTCTAAGCGGATGACGTCCTTGCTAGTTTAACTCCACTGCTAGTCCAACATAATGGCCAATTCGTAGCGTGACAAATATGCTTATAATTATTTCAAGAATTTACTGCTGTCCCGTAAGACTGAAAGCAAGGGAATAAAAAAAAAAAAATTATATTGTAATACGCCGTACGGGCACGTACCGTCAGAAGTACGGTACTGCTTACACAACGTCATGTATGAAAACGCCACACAGTACTTACATAAGGTTTCAAATATTGATTTGTTGCAAGCTTCGACAAAGACGAGCTATTCCAGGGATTTTATTCTTGTCATTTTTCCACATATCGGACCATTAACTCTTTTTGTAACGCGATTCTTCGTAGACTGATTTTCCTAAATACCGAATCTCAGACATTGTGCATTGCCGTAATGATGTCAAGTCGAGAAGAATACTTTATGGACTGAAATATCCTTGGCAGGTGGAGCTGCATACGCAGTACAATTAAAGCTTAACCCATCGAACCAGATACAACCCATGAAGTAACTTTACGAATTAGTCGCAAGCTCCTGAGGATGGATGTATTAACGTCCGAAACATGTTGAGCACTGTACAAAGTAATAATAAAACAAGTGGCATCAAGTTGGTCTCTCTTTACTCAACCTTCGAATATTGTTTATAAAAATTCGATTTGTACCTCAGAGCGAAGAGAGTCCATACTCGATATAAATACCGACCAGGTAATGCCGTTAGGAAGAACAATCACCATTAATGTTTCTTGTTTTACCAACAAATACACATATAATAAGTATAAAATATTATTATAGTAATGTTAATTATTATTATAATTGGATCAATGATAATATTATAATTGGAACAACTATAATATAATTTTATACTCATTATGTGTGCATTTGTTGGTGTAATAATAAATATTAATTAATCAAAATGTACGGTACGATCATAAAAGTAATCACCATTAATTCCGAGAATCATACTAACACAAAAATCGACAAAATATAGAATTTTTTAATGTTACAGCAGTGGCACATATAGTTCAGTAGCTAAAAGACAGCTGATGACATCCTAACATTATTAGCAAAATAACTCCGAGATCACATAAAAGGAATCCAGAATATTGCCTTCTGTCCGAAGACAGATATCCAGTCCGAAAGAACCCAAAATAACGTTTGATATTCTGTAGGTTCTTGACCCCTTCGCACCCGGTCTGCAGGGGCTTTATATATTGCACTGATATAGTTGCTTTCAAATATTATCTAAAGTAAAATTTCGCCTAAATGAGAGGGTAAAACATAATACTGATATTGACTCCCTAGTTCAATATAAACGCAATGTTTTCACTTTGCTGTCAAGTAAAAATGTGCCACAAGCTTAAAAATCCCTGTATTGGTAAAGTCTTCAAACAACAGCATCCAGTATGCTACAACCAACCTAACACACAACATTTTCTACTAAAGAAGCTACAATACTTCAATAAAGATGTTAATTACCAATTGAATTGCAAATGTATGACCTGAATTCTGCACATATTAAAGAGACGCTATAATAATAATAATAAAAAAGATTTGTGTGTTGCGAGTGAAAATCTCTTCGTTTGCCTACAATAGGTCTAAAATTTACAAAAGCGTGTCTGAGAATTTGTCCTAAGTTCACTTGAATCTGTCTATAATTCAGATTGTAATTGACATATAATTAGATGCTACAGTGATTAGTCAGTAATGAATGTGGAAGAAAGGGATCGTGGCTTAATATGAGGCAACACCTGTTCATTTAGGAAGTGTGGAAATGGAAAGAAATTGGAAATAAAATGTTTAAAGAAAAATGCCCACAATGATTATGTAAGCAGGATATCTAAGACTCAATGTTTGAGCTGCGCAGAAACTAGAAAGTGGACAGATGAATTTCTAAGTAGAGAATGGCTGAATGTGAAAGAAGGGTGGCTACCAAGAAAGCATTATGCTGTATTAACAAACATTATTTATGGATGTAGGAAAATAGGCAAGTTAAATTCAAGAGGTTCAAAAAATGAAATAGTACATGAACTTAATGGAGAGGGAACTGCAATCCTAACAGACCGTGAGCTATCAGTAAGTAGTCCAAAGGAAAGAAGTTAATATTGAAGGATCATAGTCAATAAATAAATATTTATAAGAAATCGTAACATATATTACACATTTCTTTATAAATATTATTATCACCTTTATGAAGGATATGTACTACGATATGCCTTAAACAATCCACATTTCTATGATATATGGTGTTGCAGCTATTCTTTGATTAGAAAGTTTGCTACATGTTATTCTGCTTCCGATGTTGAATGTTTTGTGTTGATACGTCAATACTTCCGAAGCATGTGTGGTGTGTCCAGTATGGCTGTTTACTGTTGTTCCTTGATGTTCTTTCCAGGTATGTTGCTCAGGTGTTTTCTGAATGACTTGGGACGATTTTATTTGCACCTGTTATTACTGGGATCTCTTGTTTTCATATTCCACATGCGCTCTATTATTATTATTATTATTATTATTATTACCATTGTTGTTGTTGTTGTTGTTAAACACAGCTATTCCATCGTACCATGCCTTCTTTGGAGTACCTTTCGTATTACCTTGGGTTCTCACGTTGGTACAGTACGTAGCTTCCTCTTCAATAGAAATATACATTATTATTATTATTATTATTATTATCGTAATTGTTACTTCCTCGTTGGCATAAACTGATTGAGGAAAGCTAGCAGAGTCCCAGTCAACATAGCCGGCATCTGGTCTAAGACTGAATCCGTGACCTCCCAAATACGAAGCAACTGTCACAAACATTTTGACGATGCCTGTCGTATTATTTCACAATTAAACACACTGTATGACGAGAGTCTTTCTTGAAGATCCACTGCTTTATGAACGCCGAAAGTTCATTACCCTGTGTAATAAAGGCCGCCACTGCAACTTCATTCGCTCGATATAAACCAAAAACTATAATTTTGGTTTGAACGATTTTTAACAAATGCCGATATTAAATATAACTTAGAAACTTGCACGGTGCTGGCCCGACTTCAGATTATATAACCTTTGATGTAGGCAGAAAGGACAAAGTTCACGGGCACGATTTGCTTCCGTGTGATAAAGTCACGAAAATGGTGAGCAGTTAGCACCCCTGCTTCGTAACTGGAGGTTCCGGGCTCGGTTGCAATCCTAAGGGTGTTTCTGTTGAATGTGGTGCTTCATTGGTTTCTTCAGATCCGCAACGCACACTCTGGTGCAGTTTATTTAAATATGCCAGACTACTTCTTGACATAAGTTTCGAATTCATAATCATGATTCCATTCGACGGTGTGTAGCCTGCAGTAGAACGAATATTAACTTAACCAAGTGAGAGAATACAAAATGGTAGGGTTTTCCTTGTGTTTAGACCTTCACGAAACCGTTTGATGGCAGGTTTCCCCCGAGAAGTAGATGCCATCTGCACTCTTCTGCGAAATGACGGAGCATGTAGTGGTCATCCTTTACCGACATTTTGGGATAATCTATCGTTCCCTTCTTCAAGGGTCAAGAACCTCGATCCTTGAACAGCGCAGATCTCTTCATGAACCCTTTTTCCAGGCCAAAGATCTGTTACAGTACTGACTTATCTCAGTTTTAGAGAAGGGTAAAGCTAAATTTTTCCCGTTACAGGCCCGGTATGGCCCATAGAGTGGGTAGAGGTATAGCTCTACTCTTCCATGACCGCGGCACTAGAAGGGGGTGAGTGGTCAGCAGCACGTCCCGGCCGCACTTTACCCCCGAAAAGACCCGGTACCCATTTTACATGAGGCTGGGTGGGCCCTAGGGCCGGTCTGGACGGGCGGAAAATTTTGTTCCCACCGGGATTCGATCCCGGACCGTCCAGGCCGTAGCTCAGTCGCTATACCGACTGAGCTACCCGGCCCAAGAGAAGGATAAACGGTATTTAAAATACTGAACAAATATACCTTACTACGTTAGCTGCGCTTTATAAAATATTCTCATCACTGTTCATATATTCTGTTGTCATTGGTTCGATAGTAAGTTTTAGGACAGTGGAAAATCATTTTACGACTGTCCAACATTCAGTTGTTTTCATACCGGAATAACGTCATGTTAGAATATTTGTTCGAAATAAACCGCCGTGGAGTTGCTGCTGGGAGAACAATTTATTTCAAAATATTAACTTCAAAATCAATGGGCATCGGCCGTGATGTTGTTATGTGAGAGTTCTGTCGGTAGGTTAATACTACCAAGAGTAGAGCGTCACATGTGATCCTGTCAGACTGACATGTATACACGACGTCACTCACTATCTGCGAAGCTGAAATACGTGTAGTGTTCCACAGGGGTTTCGAACGGAGATGAATATATGTCAGTATGAGGTGCTTAGTAGATAGAATAAGGCTGACTGTACTGGAGGCAGGGAAGTAATCATAATAAATTACTTATTATAAATGGTGTGTATAGTATACATTATTATAGATATTACAGTATAAATAGGTTAAATGTTCAGTGGAGGTCTGAATGTAATTATTACCGTCTTTAGCAAAGAATCATAAAATTACAGAGTTATGTATTAAAAATACATAATATTTTACCGAAAACTTGACGTAAACTATAGAATTCCCACATCGAGTAAACTGCTTAGCAGCAAACCGGATGTCCCTCTTAGAATACGCTTCCTCTTACTCTGAGAAAAGGGTCATCAGTATGATAAAAAAGAGTAACTGGAACGGTGTCGACAGAGCGAAGAGTTTTTAGATTTGGCAACATTTTCTGAATATTAATTTCTTGCTAGAGGTCATAGTAATTAGCACTCCGTCTAGAGCTGGCCCATTATACTAGTTAATAGAAGGGTACGGGGCAAGGTTGCAGACAGGCACAGGGAAAAGTCCCTAAGAAATAAAACAAAAATAAAAAAATAAACTAAATAAAAATTAATTTAAGGATTTAAAAAAACAGAAAACTGACATCATCCTGTACAGGGTTTAGATTTTATTTTTTATTTGTGTTTCTGGTTAATTTCAAGACGCATTCGGTATCTCAGGCTACACAGCGTCGACGGTAGGATGACTAATGTGTCCGGGTGTACTTGAAGGCCGTCGTGGCGTAAGTTGGGTGCGATCCTGCCGATCATCCTGAAGGGACTGCGAAAAGGATTGTCGACTCCGGTCAAGTATAAAATCAGGCATTGCTCCAGTACATCTCTAGAAATTTATCGCTATAATGGCTCATTCCTTTACTAAATCGGCACGCCAAAGAGTGGCACGTTTACTTAAACATATTCCCTATGAGGAGGAAAAAAATTTTTAGGCCTGGTAAGAGCGCTGATTGTTCCAAACAAACGATATCTATATTAAGGTAGAAGAAAGTAAAGTGCTACATTTGGAGCCAGCTTTGTGTGGGGATAAAATCTGGACACTTGGGTAGTAGATCAAAAATACCTGGAAAGTTTTGAAATGCGGTGATGGAGAAGGATGGTGAAGATCGTGTGGACAGATCGTTCGAGAAATGAAGAAGTATTACCGTATATTCTCGAATCTAATCCGCACACTTTTTACAGTTTCAGAGAGCTAAAAAAATCAGATGCGGATTAGAATCGCGTGCGGATTAGATTCGCGGTTGTGAGCTGGATTTTGGAAAAATGATAGAGCCGCTGTACGTGCCGTAAGAAAAATACAATACAATAAATAAAATGGTTTATTTTATTTATTATTTATAATATTATATAATATATTATATATTTATAATTTATTATTCATCAGATTCGCCGTCATCACTCATAACTGAATCGTTATCCGTCACCCAGTCACTATCATCTTTATGGATTGTTGTAAACATGGTAACGAAAACTCAGTTTCCATAAAAAGTTGGAAATTTCTTGGGCATTGGAGAGTCTGTTGGCTTCTCAGGAACCCCGACGTATGGAGATATTTACATAGATACATTAAAACCGGCTTACAACGAAACCGTAAATGATCGGAATTTTTCCTTTGAACGCAGACGCCGTTTCATACGGGTACTTAAAATTTGGTCCCTTGCGACTCCGGATTCACTAGACTGTAAAACATTTCCGGTAAATACTAGTTTCCCTTATGTACAAGTTCCATTTAAGACAGATCTCAACGTATTACAAAAAAAGCAGTCTTTCTTCGGAAAATTAGGCCTGATTGAATCCGTCATCCGCAATTACAAGCATATCATAGGCCTGGCAGTTCTCATGAACGTATAAGCAGCCGGAAAGAATTATTGAATTATTTAAACTTTGAAATATACGTATGAAGCTAACAGGGCCCGGAGTAGCTCAGTGAAGTGAACAAACAGGGGTCTGAACAACAAAATTTCGGTTACGGGCAGATGCAGAGGTTTTCCTTTTCTTCACAGCTTCCAACAAGAGTTCTAGAGCCCACCAGCCTCTTATCCGATGGACACCAGGGGCTCTTTGCCCGGGAAAATAGCGACCAATGCTGAACCGTCGTCTCTTTCTAGTGCCAAGTTTAACATCAAGCTACATACAGCCATGTCTTCACTCATAATTAATCTTCATGATACGGTGATATATTAATCTCAGTGATAATTGTAACTAATTCCTTGGACTAGAGTCTGTCAGAAGATAAACATCAAGTAGACAAGGAATGGTTCGTGGTGAACGGAGCATAAAGGGTCGTTACCGTGTTACCAGAAGCCAGTGATTGGTCCATAACCTCAGTCAGACACCCACTGGCGAATTTATGATCTTGAAACTAAGACTTAGAAACCTTCACTACGCTAACCGCGAATAATGCAGTCTTATGGGCTCTTACTAGAAATTTGCCGAAGTTTCGTAAGGAACAAGTCTCTAGCTGTTAGGATTTTTCGAAAAATTGTGAAAAGCGACTATTTTCTTCGTCATATCATACATGTCTATCCGTCAGCATGCAACAAATCAGTTTCCAAAGGAAGAATTTTCATGAAATTTGATATTCTAGTGTTTTTTGAAAATGCCCCAAAAGAAATTCCAATTTAATTAAAATCTGATAAGAGTAACGAACACTTTACATGAAGACATGTGTACATTTATGGTAGTGTCTCGCTGAATTCTTCTTCAAATGAGAATTGTCTCGGATAAAAGTTGTACGTAAAATCAAAACACACATTTTGACGTTCACAGGGCCGTGCATGGTAATATTTTTCCATAGTAGACCAACCAGACGCATCAATGTCTCAAATTTGTTTCATTGGAGTAACACTCTACATGTTTCGGACGGCCTTTCCGTCCATCATCAGGAGTTAAAGACTGTACATACTGCAACAGGCATATGTCAAACAGATACTGCTGTCTGCTTGTTAGCAAGCAGACAACAGTATCTGTTTGACATATGCCTGTTGCAGTATGTATAGTCTTTAACTCCTGATGATGGACGTTAAAGACTGTACATACTGCAACAGGCATGTGTCAAAGAGATACTGCTGTCTGCTTGCTAGCAAGCAGACAACAGTATCCCTTTGACATATGCCTGTTGCAGTATGTACAGTCTTTAACTCCTGATGATGGACGGAAAGGCCGTCCGAAACATGTAGAGTTTTACTCCAATAAAATAAATTTGAGGCATTGATGCGTCTGGTTGGTTTTACTATAGAAACACATTTTGTATTCAATAACTTCTTTTCCGAAAATCTTGCCGTTTGTGAGAAAACGTAGAAAAATATGGTCCAGCCAGACAGGGCGCAGGTGACAATATAATACGGTGCATAGGCACTGCGTGTTGAATAATTTGCCAGAATACGGATACCCACTCGAGATGTATAATACGTACTTCAACCGCTTTTTTACAGCACAATATCTTTCTTGTTCTACTCTAGAAAAGCTAACAGCACGTTTTCACCTCAGTGTCTGTAAATTTGTGTCAGATTGCAAAGCGTTACATCAGAGAAGACACACGTTTCTTAAGAAAATTGTTATGGTGTTTTTAATTGCGGTCCTGTGGGCGCATGCAACTACGCGTTTTAAAATTTATGAGAAGTGAGGCAACGCTGTGAGATTAATCGTCTGTCCTTACTGACGAGGAACGCAAGCCGTTCCTAATTAACCAACTAATGGCGCATAATTTCTGCTACGCGTATGCAAGAAGGACGAAAGGGAACCCTGAAAAAAGTCTGTTGTGTATAATATTCTAATTTTTAGATATTCTATGTTACAGTCTCCACACCTAACGTGTTAAAACTTAAACATAAAAATGTGTTTCTTGATTATTTCCATGAACATAACCTTTTTAAGTCCTGAAAATTACAGGCTAAAATTCTTACAGCGAATCCAATTTTTCTTTACACTTGCATCTTCAAAAAATTCGATGGGGTTTTCTTTTTCTTGTAATGGGCAGGGAGAAGGAAACATATTTTAACATGACTTGATATAGCTTTACAGTAAAAAGGTTATGATAAACGTGTTTATATTACAGACTAATGCATTTACATTGGAGAACACTAGCGCTTCCACACTTTGCTTTAACATTCGCTGTTTTTGAGCAATAAAACTCAAGTGGATTTGTAAACGAATGGCAAATATGACTTCTTATCTATGCTGAGTATTCTAATTTTTGGGGTGAAAATATAAATGCAAGATGCATACAAATATTATTAAAAGTTAATATTACAACTAGTCGATAAACAAACGCATTGACAAATTAGCATAATTATATGTTATTGTACAGTTTCCAGTACGTCGAATGAAGTCCAACAACGATATTTAATGCATCGGAGATGAGATAGAATTCAAATATTTGGGGAAGGCAGTAATTGGTAAATTATCATTAATGTTTAATTTAAGAGTAGTTGAAATTCGCGAAACGCTTGGTAACCTAAGCTCAGGATTTCCGTCTTCAGTTTTGGTATCCGAATGCTTAACAGATAAAAGCATACAGAATTATCACATTATTTTGTCCTCATATGAAGGGTTCATGTGATTCAACAGACGTACTTCTAGGGATGTTATAGAATATCAAACCGAATTTAAAGACAGGAACCAACACCCATAAATGTCTGATTTGTTTGCTAATAAAGAAAACCCCCCGAATATATTTATGGTTCTGAATTTATCAATTTTTGAGCTGTATTTCTGAAATCAGTATTTACCGGTTATGGGTTCCTACCCTAAAATAAACTGTTCTGATCTCCTGTACCCTCCCTAGAAATCTAACCGTTGAATTACGTGATATTCCATATAGTGTTTCTCGCCTTGAGGAAATAAACTGAGTGTGTCTGAGAGCAGGGAGGTGAGGAGCATGTGTGGAAATGCGAGAGTCAGTGAGAAGGATGGAAAATATTCCAAAAAGATAGCATTTCTACCATACATTTATGCGTATGTTACAGCAACTAACTGGTGTTCACAAAACTAATAGTTGTTATTCGGGGAAGGGTAGACATGTAAAAAGCCTGCACTTTCACTACATGATACACAGCCATTTTTCCAATACATTGAACCCTGTCTGAAACGTAACCCAAGCATAACGGAAACCTGACTTTAACGAAAAATTTTGTTGTCCGGATGATCTTGAAACACGATAATGAAAGTACATGTATTACAAGGAAACTTCTTGCAAGGGAACACTAATTTGGTCTCTTTCTGTTCCGTCTTAAGCAGGTTTCGTTGTATTACATAACTCTGCTTTATGCTTACATACAACTACCGCTGTCCGCTGGGAAGACCTGGGCGTGGGCCGGCTTTTATGAACACGGCCAAACGCTGGTGTAATGTAACGTGGGGGGAACTGCTCGACTAGTTGTCATGTGGACTCGTAAATATTTACCGATGTTTCGAATAATCGTAGTGCCTCCATCTTCAGGGTCAAGCAGTCTCAGAAAGGCCTCTTCAAGGACGTATGTAATAATTTACCAGCCGACAGGTATAATGAACCAGAAGACTAGAATCTCTTGCATATCCCGTATGAGAACCTCACATCCTTCAAATCTTGGATTATCGAGCAGGATTCTGCTCCAAGCAGTAAAATGGCACCGCACTCTGTATGAGCAATTATAAATCACCATTTGAGTCTTACTTCATACGGAATTACAGAAGAGAGAATGGCATTTAGAAGAAAAAAATGCTTTGACATTGCTTTGCCGGGCCTAAGACTATCTTGGTAGTAACGACGGGGGAAAAATGGGACCTATGTTGAATACGGAGACCTCAGGAGGGCTGTACCTACAGATGACGTCGATCTAACGTCGTCTGTATTGTTATGACGTCATGCCACCAAGCAGAGCGACTCGCCCGCCTATTGATTACTTGCTTGTCGTGTTTTGTTACTGCCAGCTGAAAATACTCGCACAGCCGTGCCATCTGCAGTCCACGTACACTGGCAGGGCGTATGGTCATGCAAGTTGAACACAGGCTGTATGACATTACACCTACGTCATATATTGAAATATTTACACAGTCAATACATCTTTAAACGATGAAAAACTTCGAGTAAAGCAGACGCTGTGTTCTGGGATCTGATACCATATAATCTGGCAGAAATTTACCATCGTTTCTGTGATACCCACTGCCTAGCTGTTTAAGGTTGACAATATGTTATATAAACATTTCATTACTTAGGCTAAGAGTACAAAACACGTAACACGAAATGGGGCATTGTCTAGTGTATCGTGTACGCATAGGAGCTCTTTTGGATGAGATTTGTATTTTACCAAAAGGTCCTTAGTACTTTGCTAAATATCGGGGCCACATACGTCCGGTTCATATCGCCACACCCTTAACCAGGCCTGGTCAAATTTTGAATGATGTCAGCAACTTCAAAGACAACATGCAATACACTGAATTTAGAAAGAATAAGCTTACGTATGATTATACGTACAATTGTACCTGTGCATACTTCTGTGCATCATGTGCAGTAACAATACACTGAGAAGAGTAGTAAAAATTAAAAAAAAAAAAGTTAATGCACTACATAAGATAAAATTTCGCTGTTCTTATATCAGTTTTACAAAATGAACTGTACCGTATATCTCCATAAACAAACAGCTCATAAGTTTTCAAAATTGTCTCGGCGTTCTGTTTCATCTTTGTTAATAAAAAAGTTAAAAGATTTCTTCTCATTTCAAATGTCTGAGCGACCCTGCCCAAGAACCTTCTCATCTATGCTTTTATCTGCATAATTGTTTCTCCTGTCACTTTACCTATAGTGCCTTCTGTATTGCTGATCTCTCCTACGTTCTTCCTTATCACACCAACTGTTTTGATCGTCCTATTGTTTGGTGACATAGTAGCAGACATTAAACAGAAAAGATTGTAATGACTATGATATCTAATAAGAGTGGCTTATGGAAAGGTAGTTAATAGTAAACCCTAAGGAAGAAAAAGAATGGGAAGGCCTTGACTGAGATGGCTGGAGTGTGCTGAAAGGGGTCTAGGGGAATAGCAAATTAAAAGATGGCGACATAAGTCAGTAGACAGAAAAAAATAAGCATCTGTAATTAGGGAGACTAAGGCTGTCAGAGGGCCGTAGGACCAAAGACCAAGTGATCGAGCCTAATTATTTGGCGAGCAGAATAAAATACTGTATTAATAACAGAACTCTATTAAGAATAATACTGGCAATATATTAGGAGTACTATTAGGCAGTAGTTGTACACCTGCCAAGGAAACACTGCGTTGCCCAAGGAGATGGGTACCAGCTGAGGTGGCACAGCAGGTCGGTTAGTCTAGCACAGCGGTATTCACACTTTTTTATTTTGCTCACGGCCCATTATACTTTGACACGAGAAATCGCGGCACTACGGGAGAGTCGAAGAAACACCCCGTTGGTGGTGCCCTGGATAATTGTTTTTGAGAATACGCTATTTACTTCATGCAACATGTGTACTTATTTTAAACAAAATTGTTTACACATTTCCTTTTATCTGCAGTAACATAATAACCAAAAACCTTGTGACACACCCTTAGAGAGCCACTGGTCTAGGAGTACTGAAGAATATGGAGCGCTGTAGGAGGTAAGGAAGGAATTTGATAGGAGCGTGGTCTGTACCGCATAATTAAACAAATTATTTTCGATCGTTTTGGAATTGCTGGGTGTGTTAGGTGAGCATTTGCATGTGCGAAATGCCACACCCATAGGATGACTTTAGTTGCATCAGTAAAAAAAATGATAAGCGTTGACAAAATTATATTAATTACTGGAATAAGCTTGAGACTAATATCACGCGGCAACAGCAGTTTCATTCATTCAAGATATATATAAAACTATTCTTGAATATTTTTATAATATATTTATAAAGAAAACATCTTCCGTAAAATCTTTTTCTTCTGCTTCTTTTGCCGCTGGGATTTGTAATAGAGTGCTAACTATTGTATTGATTTTGTACGCATACTTTCCACATTGGGTCCCGTACAGCGTATCTCGATCTATGAGGCAAGAAGTGACAGGAAACTGGAGGATTACTGTCATGAACAGCTTCAAAATTTCTACGAGACGCAAGATACAAGTAGGATGATCAAATTAACGACAAAACTGGAGAGGTATATGGCAGATTATGGAAGATGAAGCATTCACAGAAGCTTTGTTCGGAATACACGACGGAAAGAGACCACTTGGTAAATGTAGGCCCAGGTTGAAGGGTAAAACTACAATGATCTCGAAGAATATGGAGATTTGTCAACTCATATCTTTAAGGTCAAAAAAAGGGCCATTGGAAATCCTGTTTGAACGTTCAGTTTCCCGCTTGAAGTGTGGATATATTCTGACTAGATTGGTAAATATCAGCTTCGGAATAACAGATTGTTCCATAGAGATATGACGTTACTGACAAATAGAAAATCTTTGGAAAAATACAGAATTTCTTAATTTGGTGTCATCTGTTTCATACATTCGTGATTATGAGTTGCTTTGAAAAGTAAATGTCGGTCCTTAAAATATTAAAATAATGCAGATCAAGCTTACTGACAGACAGACATACGGGTCTTATGTTTATTGGACCGTGCATCATTGTGATAGTCGAAGAATAAAAGACCGACTTGATGTCACTTGCTATTTTATTTCACTTCTTATGTGCTAAACATGTTTCGGAAATTAGTATATCAATCATCAGGAGCTTGCGACTATTCTGTTGAATTACCACATTGGTCGTATTGTTCTTGGTTCGATGTATGTTGGAGTTTCGGTGTGGTTGGGTTGGAGTGGTAACCGTGTTGCAGGCTTCCACTCCAACCCAACCACAACGAAACTCCAACACACATCGAACCAAGAACAATATGATCAATATGGTAATTCAACAGAATAGTCGCAAACGCCTGATGATGGATATATTAAGTCCGAAACATGTTGAGCACATAAGAAGTGAAATAAAATAACAATTGACATCAAGTTGGTCTTCTATTCTTCAAGTAGACATACGGGTATTTGTAAAGTGTTAAAGACTTACTCGTCACTCGAAAAACAGTTATCTGCTTTCTGTTCATTTTAAACTATAAGAGATCAAAGTCTAAAATCTAGAAATCCACTTTTTTCAATATCTGTTGTTTAAAAATGATAAGAAAAACGTTCTTTAAACTTGTGACACTTCACAGATGATATAAATTTTCAGTTACAATGTCA
>Ga0123357_10003081_pt1 | contig 18914 bp, 14 predicted proteins | sample TergutEmb28metaG_FD_89873 | JGI IMG/M metagenome (GOLD analysis project Ga0123357, IMG submission 89873) | Embiratermes neotenicus P4 segment gut microbial communities from Petit-Saut dam, French Guiana - Emb289 P4 | ecosystem: Host-associated > Arthropoda: Insects > Digestive system > Gut ...
ACCGCTTCGAAGCGGATTTCCTCGGCCTTCTTTCGACCAATTGTGCGACCATCAATTTTCATAGAACGTACTATACACTAACAGAACATGGAATGCAATAGGGGTCATCAAAATTATGCACGGTTTAGTACAGTGGTCAAATTCCGGTGGCGACGCGACCATCACCAAGAGCGATACCCACGATGACCGACTTGTCGCCGAACAAACCTGGAGCCTGTATTCCTATGAGGAAATCCGTTATGAATATGATCCAGAAGGCGACCGGCTGCAGCGCAGCCTGATACGCTTGTGGCGAAAGGATGATGATTTCAGCAGTGATGCCTCCGATGACGAAGATTCTGATGAGGATGTGGATTCCGACGACGAAGATTTCGATGACGAAGATTTCGATGACGACGATCATCCTCACGACTTTGCCGTAGATAAGGAAGGTCGCACCCCTGAACTCAGCCAACTCGTTTTCACCTACGACCCCGATGGCGTCCTGGCTCGCGTCACGCACCAGGACCTTGACGAACAAGGTCAGCCCCGACCGGGACCCGGCCGGCTGGAATATCTGCGTCTGCCCGACAGCGAAAGCATGGAGACGATTGAAGCCAGCGTCCAGTCTCTGTTGGAGCAGGCGCTCGCTGCCGCACTGAACGAAATCCCCCGAGAGGAAAGGCTCTACTGCCTGCTGTTGTGTTTCTCCGGCGAAGATATGGACTGCGGATGGCCGCCGTTCCTTGTCTGGGGCCGCGAGTCCTACCGCCGCTCGGTGCTGGAGCGCGGAGAGGCCGTGGGATATTACTTATGGGCACCCGACGAGATCCGGGCTAAAGCCGACAACAAAGGCACTGGCGATGAATACTGGCTCCAAGACCAGACACTTAAGGATACCTTCCTGCTGCACCGCCAATTGATGAAAGGCGAAGACAGCAACGCCTCGGCTATGCGCGTGCTCGAGAAAACGCTGCGACCTCTCGCAAGGATGGTCCGCCAGGCGGAGATTCCCGTGACCGACGATTTCGTGATAGCCTTTGCCGACAGCACAGGGGAAATCTCCCCCCTGGAGGTGATGGAGACCTGTCTGCCTCCCGAACGGTGGGCGCTATTGCAGGACCGGGGCTATGTGTAGGGATTGAAATGTCGCAAGCTCTCGCACAGGGGCCCTCGCCACAAGACTGAAGTCTCGTGAGTACATGGAAGGATGAAGACATTGGTCCGAATGATCAGATCCTGCACCACGTAACTCGTGTATCCGTTGGATACCGCACGAGACAACCAAATAGTCTTCACCTCGTTTTTCGTCAGGTTTAGCCTCGCTCCTCGACGCCCGCGAGGCCGCTTCCCTTTCTTTTCTGGACGGCCTCAACTTCCTTTTCCATGCCGCTCGCTTTGAACTTTTGGCGCTTCGACAAATTCCTGACTCTTGAAGTCCGCTCTCCCCCGACACCCGTTGCTCACGCGCGGAGATAGTTGACCAGCAACGTCACCAGTTCCTCGCGGAAAACCGGATCCTTAAGCCATTCCGGGCGTTCGCAGACCACCTCATGAAGAACCCGGCTCAGGGCGTGGCGGAGGATGAACAGCATCATCTCCGGATTCAAACTGGCACGGCAGTGACCGAGCAGCATCGAGGCCATTTTCGCGATCCGCTCCGCCTCGAAATGATCGTCCGCTTTCCGCCTCTGGCGCGGCAGCGCCTCAAGGAAGAGCTTGTGCATCGCCGGATTGCTCGCGTGCATCGAGATTGCCAGATCGACGATGGCGCGCACGATCTCTTCCAGCGGCAGATCCCGTGATCGTTCCAGCCAGACGGCATAGTTCTGATCGGGAACCGCGACATGGCGCTCCCGCAACGCCTCAAGAATGGCGAGCTTGTCGGGAAAATATTGATAGAGCGAGGAGATGTTGACGCCGGCGCGTTCGGCGATGTGGTTGGTGGTGAAGCCTTCCAGGCCGCGCTCCGCCAGAATGCAAGCTGCGGCTTCAAGAATATACTCCACGGTCTGCCGGGCGCGCGCCTGTCGCGGAATTTTCCTCATTTGATCAACACCTTACCGCTCTGCCGCCAACCCCTCTCCAGGGTCCCGGGAATGCGAGTTGGAAAACAAAGTATTTGCTTACATAATTTCCCGGGTCATCGCCAGTCACTTTGGCAAAACGTCCTGAAGGGCACCCGACCATGAAGATGATGTTTGAACTGATATTGTTGACACTGGCGCGCAGGTTGCGCCGCAGCTGCGCAAAGGACGGCATGAAGGAGAAGCTCCGCGTGCCGGCGCGCTCGGTTCAGATCCGGACCCGGGACGGCAGCGTGGCACGCCATTTTGTCTTCTGTGGTGGCGCGGTACTGTCGCGACGAGGCACCATCACCAGCCCCGATGTCACCCTGGTCTGGCAGGACGCGGCCACCGCCACCCGCGTGCTTCTCAGTTCCGCTCCCGACGCCGTGCCAGCGGCACTGGCCGATCAGTTTCTCACCATCACCGGGGACGGCGAGGTGGCGATCTGGTTCTCCGAACTCGTACGCCTCTGTCGCGGCGGCTCCACCACCGACGCGGCGGCAAGGCCGGCGATCGCGGTCATCGGCCTCGGCCGCATGGGCAGCGGCATCGCCGCACAGCTCCTTCGCGCCGGCTATCCGGTGACGGTCCATAATCGCAGCGCCGACAAGGCCCGTGCGCTGCTCGACGCCGGTGCCACGTTCGCCGCAACGCCGGCTGACGCGGCGCGCCATGCGGTCATCGCCATCACCTCGCTCGCCAATGATGACGCTGTGCGCGCCGTGGTTGAAGGCTCACAGGGTCTGCTTGGCGGTCTCGCGCCCGGCGCCATCCATATCGGCACCTCGACGATCTCCCCGGAAGCGACAGGGCGCCTGGTCGAACTCCATGCCGGTCACGGCAGCGACTATCTGGCGGTGCCGGTGCTGGGGCGTCCCGATGCCGCAGCGGCTGGAGAACTCATCGGCCTGGTCGCCGGCAAGGCGTCGGTATTCGCGGCCAGCCGGGAGGTCCTTGCCGCCTTCACCCGTCAGCTGCAGTATCTCGGTCCTGACCACGCGATCGCTGCAGCGGCAAAGCTGGCGGCAAATTATACGGCAGTGACCGTCATCGACCTGATGGGTCAGATCTATGCCTTCGGCGAAAAGACCGGCATCCCTCTCGCCATGCTGCACAGCATGTTCCGCATGCTTTGGGCCCAACCGGTGATGCAGGGTTACGCCACCCGGATCTGGCAGCGCCAATTCGACGACGTGGGCTTCGATCTCAGAGGCGGGCTCAAGGATGTCACACTGATGGTCAATGCTGCGAGCGCACACGGGGTGCACTGGGACTTTGCCGAAACGATCCAGCGCAAGATGACGGCTGGCATCGCGATGGGACTGGGCGGACGCGACTGGAGTTCGGTCTGTGACGTGACCCGAGCGCAGGCCGGGCTTGCCATCGCGCCCGACCACCCGTCGGGTTCTGGCCCATGACCGCCGTCGCGGGAAGCGCGCCTTGCGCCCCCATCCCCAGTCACCTGCAGTGCCCAGTGGTGTCAGAAATGACCCGAGGACCGAAAAATCGGCCGTGGTGCCCGGGGAACCCGCATTGTCGCCACCAATCCCGCGCGGCACCTCGCAGTTCCCGACCGCCCGCGCGCGCGCGCGCGCCCCGAAGGGATGTCGGCGGCGCCTTCCGGGAACCGGATCAGCGCTGGCGGGCCAAAAAAGCGCCAAAAGGGTGAGACCTGGTTCACTGCGGCAGGTTTCAGGTCGCCCGAAGAATGAAGAAATTTGTGCTGGAATTGACTTGAATTAATGTAGAGCGAGTATTTTTTATGATAATTGCTACATCATGGCCCTACTCAAAGGACACCCATCCTGGACTGGAAAGCGCCGCAGCAGTGCTCTGGCGCGGATGGCGGCCGGGCTGCTGAAACGGACGTCGCCCACCCCAATTCCACCTGGGAGCACACCGCGCCCGTTGATGGCTGGCCTCACCCGGCCCGACAGCCTCAACGGAGCCGGAAAGCCGCGAGTCCGGACCACACCCCAGGCTGCTGTCGCACGGGCCGGGACTGCATCCAGGGATTGTCGGCACTTTCAACCTCGTGTAACGTCAGCCCGCAAGCGCGGGTCGATCACGGGGGGCGGGTCACGGATCCTCAACCAGCCCGATTACGGTCGCTCCGCACCGCGTGAAGTGATTGATTCCGTTCTCAAGTGCGATAGCCCGGTGGGAATATTTGCAACCAAACCACCAAAGTCCCGATCCAGTGAGTCGCTGCGCATTGCCACGATCGACGGTGTCGCAACGGAGCCTCTCGCCGAAGGGCATGGGGCTGATCAAGCAGCTGCCGCTCCGCATGAGACAGCGCAGCGCAGCGCCAGAAAACGGCTGCCGCTTTTCCTCATCCTGACCTGCCAGCTCGCACGGGTCGGTTTGGCAGCCTGGGTGATCTGGATGTTCGCGGTCTACACCAGCGCCTGGGCCAATAAAGCCACGATCATGCACTTCTATAGCGGGGTCGCAGGGCACGCACTGGAGCCGATATCCCGCCTTCAGCAGGCTGCCGGCTATTCGACAACGCTCATCACCAGCATCGTCAATGCGGTGCTTGCGGTCAAAAACTGGCAGATGTTCAGCCACTACATCGCCGGCCGCATCTTTGATCGAGAGGCCGTCTCCGCTTTTCGTACCATGACCCACATGGCTGTGGCGGCCCTTCTCGTTGAATTCGTCATGCGCTTCGCCGCATGCGCCATCGTGAGCCGCAGCTTCACCTTCTTCTTTGACGCCGGTGATCCGCTGCGTTGTGCCTTCGTGCTCGGCATATTGACCCAGGCGGAGATCCTGTCCGCCGGCAAGGCCATTGCCGAAGAGCACAGCCAGATTATATGAGGTGACCCCATGCCTATCATCGTCAATCTTGATGTGATGCTGGCCAAGCGCAAGATGCGATCAAAGGATCTTGCCGAGCGCATCGATATCACCGAACAGAACCTCTCTCTCCTCAAGTCCGGCAAGGTCAAGGGCGTGCGCTTTGAGACGCTCAACAAGATCTGCGAAGCGCTGCAGTGCCAGCCGGGCGATCTCCTGGAGTACCGCGCTGACGATGCCGAAGACATGCCGCCCCGCATCGCCCGGCTGCGCGCCCGCTGACGCGCGCGCCGTGCCCGAAGAACCACCTGGAATTTCACACCTCTTTCGCAGAATTTTCCGTCGCATCACCGGGACTGGCGATGGCGGGCACACAGTGCTGCCGTCTTTCCCGGCCCCCTGCCTCACCCGCCGGGTGCGCCACCTTCCGACCAGCCCCTGACAGCAGTCCTGAAAACGGCAGTTGGAGACAGAACGTCGCTCGTCGTCGCGGTTTTTGCGGCTGCGGAATTTGCCACTCAGCAACGCCCTGCCCGATAGGGCGTGCGGGCGCCGCCGGAATTCGCTACACATTGTAAATTAAGGGATTTTCTCCATCCTGCGCGGGCTGCTGATCCTGGAAACCAGGTGCCTGGCGCGCGCCGCGCGCCATCCGGATTGGCGTTCACGCTTGCAGCGATGAAAACGCCGCTTGCGCACGCAGTCTGAACCCGTGCAGCGCTCAACTGCCGCGCCCACCCTCCATCCCTTGATGCCATCTGCGAAAGCGCGCCCGACCGGCCCCCCTCGCCTTGCGCTGTACGGCACGGCAGGCGCCGGGCCAATTCCTGCCGGCTTCCCGGAGCCCGGGTGATCCGCGCCAGTAAATATCTTGGCACTCCCAATTGACACGATAATATTTGATCGTATACCGATCATTTATGCCCGGCTGATGGTTAAGGTGGTGGAACGGGATGTCAAAATCACAGGTCACCACTTTTCCAGGGAAAATTTCCTTAGCCACCCGGTGCTGCCGTCGGCGCTGCAGATGGTCATGGTCAGAGGCGGTCTGGCCATGATGGCCTGCAGCGCGGCCGGCACGTTGGACGAAGGCGGCCAGCCCCCAGTCGCCTTCGTCCAACCCCCACGATGGCTCGGGGCGCAGGAGCGCTGGAGGACGAGATGCGTGAGTGCAAACACCGCGTCGACTTCCGCTCCGGCGCTGATCCGACAACGAGGCCGGGAGATGCCTTTGATGTGCTGGCGGCATCCATCGGGCATGCGTCACACGGCGCAGCTGATCAGCGGCTCTCTCGCCAGGATCAATCCGGACGGCCAGAAATGACCCGCCTGCCCTCGTCATGCAGGAAAAATGCTCTCATGAAGCATGTCGCTTGCGCTCTCGCGCTCACTCTCGGCCTTGGGTGCACAGCTTCGGCTCACGCCCGGGATTGCGCAATAGCCGGGTACAATCCGATCCTGCTGCCAGTCACGGCTTCGTCATCCGATGCCGGATCAGGTCCAGCCCGGGCTGCGGACGGCGGGGTGGGCCCGGCTCAGCTCGCCACTGCCGAATGCACGGAGACTTTTCGCCGGCTGCGCCAGGAAGCCGAAACACGCAGAAAGGCGCTGCAGGCACTTGGCGCACCCGGTTCCACCCATCCGCCGTCGGCAGCACAGGCCTGCGCGGTGTATCGGCCTCTCGCCCAGGCCATGTTCGATGTCCTGAAATTCGTCAATGCCAATGCTGCCCGTTGCGGGATTGCACCACAGTTCGGCGCCCGGATCGATGACCAGTACACTGCGCTCGAGGCCACAAGGACAGAGGTCTGCGAGACAGTCCAGCGGCTTTCCGCGAGATTCCCCGAGACACGCGCCGCCGCCAGGCGGGGAGACAAAGTGGCACAGGCCAGTCTCGCCGCCATGTACGCGGACGGTCAGCGTGTCAGGCGCGACGACGCCGCAGCCCTGCACTGGTTCCGCAAGGCCGCCGACCAGGGCCATGCTTTCGCGCAATTCAGTCTCGGCAAGTTCTGCGCAACCGGCAGGGGGACTGTCCGAAACGACGCCCTGGCCGCGACCTGGTACCGCAAGGCCGCCGACCAGGGGTTGGCCGATGCCCAGTTCGCTCTCGCCACCGCCTATCTGAGCGGTCACGGCGTGCCGCAGGACAACGCAGAGGCCCTGCGCTGGTACCGCAAATCCGCAGACCAGGGCCATGCTTTCGCGCAATACACTCTCGGCGACATCTACGCCACCGGCGGCAGGATTGCCCGCGATGATGCCGAGGCCGTCCGCTGGTACCGCAAGGCCGCAGATCAGGGTATCGCTGCAGCTCAGGCCGAACTTGGCGCCTTCTACGCAAACGGGCGCGGCGTCGCACACGATGACGCCGAAGCCGTTTTCTGGTTCAGGAAGGCCGCAGACCAGGGCCACGCCGGGGCCCAGCTCAAACTTGGTGCGATCTATTTCAGCGGGATCGGCGCCACGCGGGATGATGAACAGGCCGTGCACTGGTTCCGCAAGGCGGCCGAACAGGGTGAAGCTCAGGGCCAACACATGCTCGGGATGATGTACGCACTCGGGCGCGGCGTCGCCGGGGATGATGCGCAGGCTGTCGATTGGTACAGGAAGGCGGCGGAACAGGGCAACGCTCTGGCACAATCGGATCTTGGCACAATGTACCGCGATGGCAGGGGTATCGCCCGCGACGATGGGCAGGCGATTGCCTGGTTGCGCAAGGCGGTCAGCCAGGGCGTGCACGAAGCTCAAACCATTCTCTGCGAGATGTATGAGAGCGGCCGTGGTATCGCCCATGACGACGAACAGGTAACCGTCTGGTGCAGGAAGACCACAGACCTTGGGATCCCGGGAAAAGTTGTCGCACAAACCGGTCGCAGCGCCGTCATCGCCAATGGCCGCCCTCTTGCAGGAGACCACCGGCCGGCGGTCATGTGGTCGCGCGAGGCCGCAGATCAGGTGGGAGCATGCCACCATTTCTCCGGTGGAAACGGAAGCCAGGCGAATTTGTCAAAGCCCATGCGCCGGATCAGGAAAGCGCATGTTCCTGTCGCGGCACCCCGGCTCAATTCATGAGTGAAGCCCCGGCAAGCTGCGGCAACATGAGACCATGTGGCAGCCACGCTCGCGGATCCGGTCAGGCCCAGGCGCCCCGCGTGCGGCACTGCGAAGGCGCCTGTCCTGCTCCCCAGGGTCGCCGGCCAGGGCGACAGCACCGCGCAATGCCATCCGACCCGATCTGCATCTGCTGTTTCTCGCGTTCCCGGGGACGATGCCTGGGCGGTCCGCTGATTTCGCCAGGCCGTCGATCCGGGCGGCGCCAAAGCACGATGCAATCCGGATATGCGGCATAATACCGGATACCGGCCACGGAATTCCAAACGGCGAGGCCGCAGCACTTGCGCGGGTTTCATTCCGCCAACGCCATCTCTGTCGAGGATTGCCTGTTCACAGCTCCAGGCTCGCTCTCCTGGCTTCCTGCCGGTCCAGGAGTTGCGCTCCGATACACTGCGCCCGGTCGAACTCGACCGGGTCATAACCTCGCACCTGTGCTGCCCGACATGTGCGCCAACCCACCGCCAGGGCCACGACTTGACTCCAGCGCCGTCCTCACGCCAAGGGTGATCCCAAAGCACAGGTCCATCCCGTTCGGGAGCGCGAATTTACCACGATGTCTCAGGATTTTACCGTGATCTCCGATGCCACGCCAAGATCCGCCATCCCGCAAGGGGCGGTGGTGGCCATGGGCAATTTTGACGGCGTCCACCGCGGCCACCGCGCAGTGCTGGGTGCGGCCATGGACATGGCCCGGATCCACCACCGCCCGGCGCTGGCGCTGACCTTCGAGCCCCATCCCAGGCGTTTTTTCAACCCGGACAAGCCCCAGTTCCGCCTCAACGACATCACCACCAAGCTGCGCCTGCTGGCCGGGGCGGGGCTGGCCGGGGCGGTGGTGATGACCTTCGACGCTGCACGCGCCAGCACCAGCGCGGAAGATTTCATTCACCATGATCTGATCGAACGGCTCGGCATCAGCGGCATCGCCATCGGCTTCAATTTCCACTTCGGCCACCGCCGTGCCGGCTCGCCCAGCCTGCTGGCCGAGCAGGCACCGCGCCTCGGCATTGAGGTCGACGTCCAGCCCCATGTCGACTTCGGCGGACTGCCGATGTCCTCCAGCGCCATCCGCCTGGCGCTTCAGGAGGGGCGTTGTGAAGACGCCACCACCATGCTCGGCGGGCCGTGGTTCGTCAGCGGCGAGGTCATCCATGGTCACAGACGCGGACGCGATCTCGGCTATCCGACCGCCAATATCCGGCTTGCCGAATGTTGCGGCCTCCGACACGGCATCTATGCCGTACGCGTCGGTCTTGGTGACCGCCGCCTTGACGGGGTGGCAAGCTTCGGGCGCCGCCCCACTTTCGACAACGGCGCGCCGCTCCTGGAAATCTTCCTCTTCGACTTCAATGGCGACCTCTATGGCAGGAGGCTCGACTGTGCCTTCATCAGCTTCATCCGCGAGGAGCGCAAATTCGACGACATCCCGAGCCTGATCGCCCGGATGAACGAAGATTCACTCTGTGCCCGTGAGCGGCTTGCCGCTGCGCCCGGTGCCTTCCCCCTGTTGGGCAAAATCGACGCCGACGTTTTGAACCCCGCTTTGCAGTGAGGGCGGGAGCTGGCGATTTCTTTGCGCTTTCGCCCCCCCTTTGCTATGGAAAGCCCACATCTTCTGCTGGCTTCGGCATTGCGAGACCTTCCCCTTGCATCCGGGCCTCAACCGTCCGTCGATCAGAGAAACGTCGATCAGAGAAACAGGGTTCTGGTATCACAACTGCCCCCGTGATCCTGAGAAGCCGCTTCTCAGGGCTCCCGCGAAGAGCAGCCTGATCGACGCTCCTTGAAGCCCTCACGCCCTCACATCCGGGTCATTCAAATCCGAACCGCCAAAATCCGGGTCTAGAAACCAATGTCCGACAAGCCGAAGAAAACCAGCGCCAGAGACTATTCCAAGACCCTGTTTCTGCCGAAAACCGAATTTCCCATGCGCGCCAGCCTGCCGCGGCGCGAGCCCGAACTGCTCGGCTACTGGAACGCGATCGGTCTCTATGACAGACTGCGCCAGGCCGGTGCCGGGCGGGAGAAATTCGTGCTCCATGACGGCCCGCCTTACGCCAACGGCAATATCCATATCGGCACCGCTCTCAACAAGGTGCTCAAGGATCTCGTCATCAAGAGCCAGCAGATGATGGGGCGCGATTCCAATTATGTGCCAGGCTGGGACTGCCACGGCCTGCCCATTGAGTGGAAGGTCGAGGAGGAGAACTACCGCAGCAAGGGCCGCCAGAAACCCGACTTCAGCGATAATGAGGCCATGGTGGCGTTCCGGCGCGAATGCCGCGCCTATGCCGCAGGCTGGCTCAATGTGCAGCGCGAGGAATTCCGCCGCCTCGGCGTCATCGGCGACTGGGACCATCCCTACGCCACCATGACCTACCCCGCGGAAGCGCAGATCGCCCGCGAACTGATGAAATTCGCCGCCAACGGCACGCTCTATCGCGGCTCCAAGCCGGTGATGTGGAGCGTGGTGGAGAAAACCGCGCTCGCCGAGGCCGAGGTCGAATATGAGGATTACACCTCCGACACGGTGTGGGTGAAATTCCCGGTAGTGGCGCCGGCTCCCGCTCTCACCGGCGCCCATGTCGTGATCTGGACCACCACACCCTGGACGCTGCCGGGAAATCGCGCCATCTCTTATTCGCCGCGCATCGCCTACAGCCTCTTCCGGGTCACCGACGCGCCCGCCGGCAACTGGCTCAAGAGCGGCGAACGCGTGATCCTCGCCGACGCGCTCGCCGGCGGCGTCTTCACCCAGGCCCGGGTCACCGGCTTTACCCGCGAAAGGGCTGTGCCGGCCGCCGAGATCGCAGCCCTCACCTGCGCCCATCCGCTCTGCGGCTTTGCCGGAGCCTATGATTTCCAGGTGCCCCTCCTCAGCGGCGATCATGTCACCGAAGACACCGGCACCGGTTTCGTGCACACCGCACCGAGCCATGGCCGCGAGGACTTCGAGGTCTGGATGGCGCATGGCCGCGACCTCATCGGCCGCGGCATCAACCCCGCGATCCCCTATCCCGTGGACGAGCACGGCGCTTTCACCGCGCAGGCCCCCGGCTTCACCGGCAGGCGCGTCATTACCGACACGGGCGACAAGGGCGATGCCAATGACGCGGTGATCGCCGCGCTGCTGGATCGCGGTACACTGGTGGCGCGCGGACGGCTTTCCCATCAATATCCGCATTCCTGGCGCTCGCGCAAACCGGTGATTTTCCGCAACACGCCGCAATGGTTCATTGCCATGGACCAGACCATCGCCGGCGGCACTGACACCCTGCGCGGCCGCGCACTTGCCGCCATCGCCGAGACAGAATGGGTGCCGCCGTCCGGGCAGAACCGCATCACCGGCATGGTCGAGGCGCGTCCCGACTGGGTGATCTCGCGCCAGCGCGCCTGGGGCGTACCGATCGCCCTGTTCGTGCGCGAGAAAGGCGACGGCGAGGCCGAGATCCTGGTCGACGACGAGGTCAACCGCCGCATCCTCACCGCCTTCGCCGAAGAGGGCGCCGACGCCTGGTATATGGCCGGAGCCCGCGAGCGTTTCCTCAAAGGGCGCGCCGCAGAGGACTGGCGCAAGGTCGATGACATCCTTGATGTGTGGTTCGATTCGGGCTCGACCCATGCCTTCGTGCTTGAGGACCCTGTGCATTTTCCAGGCCTTGCCGGCATTCGGCGACGCTTCGAGGGAGGCCGGGACACCGTGATGTATCTGGAGGGATCGGATCAGCATCGCGGCTGGTTCCATTCGTCCCTGCTCGAAGGCTGCGGCACCCGCGGACGTGCTCCCTTCGACGTGGTGCTGACCCACGGCTTCACCCTCGACGAGGCCGGCCACAAGATGTCCAAGCGCCTCGGCAACACCATCGCGCCCCAGACCGTGATCGAGGAATCGGGAGCCGACATCCTCCGCCTCTGGGTCGCCTCCTGCGACTCCTCCGACGATCAGCGCATTGGTCCCGAGATCCTGAAAAACACGGTCGAGACCTATCGCAAACTGCGCAACACGCTGCGCTGGATGCTGGGCTCGCTCCATCACCACAACCGCGATGAGGCGGTGGCGCCCGCGGATATGCCCGAACTCGAGCGGCTGATGCTGCACGAACTTGCGGTGCGTGCGGCGGCAATCGAAAAGGCCTATGCCGAATTCGACTATAAGAGCGTGGTGGCGACCCTGTCGGCGTTCCTCAACAGCGAGCTGTCGGCATTCTATTTCGACATCCGCAAAGACACACTCTATTGCGACCCGCCCTCATCCCGGACGCGAAAGGCGGCGCTCTCCACCATCGATCTGTTGTGTGATGCAATTCTGAAATGGCTGGCACCGGTGTTGAGCTTCACCGCCGAGGAAGCCTGGCGGCTGTTGCGGCCCGATGCCGAGCCCTCGGTCCATCTGACGCGGTTCCCGAAAGGACTGGAGCAGTACCGCGACGACGAGCTGGCGGCGAAGTGGACGATTCTGCGCAATCTGCGCCGTGTCGTCACCGGCGCACTGGAGGTTGAGCGCGCCGCCAAGACCATCGGCTCCTCGCTTGAGGCATCGCCTCTGGTCCATGTCACCAACCCTGCCGTTTTCAGCCTGCTCTTCGACGTCGACCTGGCCGAGATCTGCATCACCTCCAACGCCATGGTAACCAATGACGAGCCGCCGCCATCCGCCTTCCGCCTCCCCGACGTGGCCGATGTCGCGGTGGTGGTGGAAAAGGCCGTGGGCACCAAATGCGCGCGCTGCTGGAAAATCCTCCCCTCGATCGGCGAAGACCCGGAATATCCCGACGTCACCCCGCGCGACGCCAGGGCGCTGCGGGAATGGAAGGCGCTGGGAGTGGAGGTGTGATCCTGCGGACGCGACATCCGGGCCTCGTCGGTGGGGTGGCCGCCATTCTCACCACAGGCCTTGACCAGGCATCAAAGCTCTTTCTGCTCCATGTCCTCCATCTCGCCGACCACCCCATCCGCCTGACGCCGTTTTTCGATCTGGTGCTGGCCTGGAACATCGGCATCAGCTTCGGCTGGCTGCAGAGTGACAGCCAGCTGGTCCAGACGGCGCTGATGGCCGTAAAACTCGTGGCGGTGGTGGCGCTGGCGATCTGGCTGGCGCGGGCCCGCAGCGTGATCGCCGCAACCGGCCTCGGGCTGATCATCGGCGGCGCGATCGGAAACGCCATCGACCGCCTGGTCCATGGCGCGGTGGTCGATTTCGCCTGGTTTCACCTCCAGATCGGGGAAAAAACCTTCAGCTGGTATATTTTCAACCTCGCCGATGTCGCCATCGTCGCCGGCGTCATCGCCCTGCTCCTTGATTCATTCCGCTCCGCACCCGCAAAAACGCCATAATCGGCGTCCCGCTCTGCCACGGGGAAAAAACGCCCCTTGCAGGCGTCTTTTTCGCAATCAGGCTGGTGCAACGATGCTGCGGTGCGTGGGCGCCAAGGGGGCGCCCGCAGGCTCGCCCTCCCCAAGGGGCGCGGGCGGCAGGTCACGGTTCAATGTGGCGCCTGAGCCAATCGTTAACAATTGACCTTCCGTCTGAATTTGGTCACGAATCATTGCCACAGTTAATTGGTATCCTGGTCCCGGCTGTGCTCGAAGGGACGCTCAAGCCACCTTCGTTGACACAAATGTGGCTTGAATCGGCGCACCGAACATGGCTTGAAATGGTGAGATGCGGATTGAATTGCTGGCACCAGACGAAATATATCTGGTTCCGGTCTGTTATGGTGAAGCGTTGCGGCAGGTCCCGGGCGTGTGCCCGCTGGTTAAGCCGGTGCCTTGAAGGTCTTCGCGCTCCCATTGAGCGGGGACGACCCCAGGCACTGAGGGCAGTCTCAGGGGATCTCCGCCAGTTCACGCAGATCGTCTCGGGTTCGATCAGCTGACCCCGAGAGGGCAAGGCGTGTGAGGTATGGAAAGGCTATGGACATGGCAGCTCGTCCTCCAATCAGTCGCGTCCGCGATCCCCTCCAGGGGCTGATGCGCGGCACGATCACGACGGCGACCGCGATCACCCTCGCCGTTGCCGTGATGACGTTTTCAGGCCCGGCGCGTGCCGCCGATGACGGCACCGACCAGGAAAATATGAGCTTTGAAGAAAGAATGATCGACAACCTCATGGCCGGTCTTGGCGCCAAGGGCAGTCTGACAAAAAACGGCATCGACTATCGCGAGCGCTCTCCCCTGGTGGTGCCCCCCAATCTCAATCTTCCGCCGCCTTCATCGCCGGAATCGCGGTCGGTGCCGAACTGGCCCAAGGATCCGGATGAAAAGCGCCGCAAGGCGGCGATCGCGGCCAGGAAGAAGGAAGCCAACAAGCCGACGCCCTGGGAGGCCGCACGTCCCCTGACACCGAGCGAACTCGATGTCGGCAGGACCGCCACCCCCGCACGCGAGAATAATGATCCGGTGAAACCGGGTGAGGCCACCAACCCCTCGCTCAGCCCCGCTCAGCTTGGCTACACGGGCGGGCTGCTCGGCATTTTCAAGGGCAATGCCCCCGAATCCAAGAAGTTCACAGAAGAACCGGCGCGCTCCTCGCTGGTCGATCCTCCGCCGGGATACCAGACCCCGTCACCGGACCAGCCCTATGGTACCGGACCCGCACACTCGCAACGGACCTATTTCGACATCATGTCGGGCAAGGATAAACCGGAGTGATCTCCTCGCGCCTTTCACCCCCGCCCCTCAAAAAGGGCGGGGTTTGTGCTTTCGTGCCGCGCCCTTGCGCTGTATCCCGACCGGGCAAGGCCGCCAGGTTGATCCTTTGCGACGCCTCTGATTTACGTTCGATCTCTGTTCGCGCGGCAGCAACAGCGCCTAAATTCGGCGTAACCTGACGCCAGAGGGCTTTTCCGCTGAAGTCGGGTAAGGTTAAACTGCGGCTCTCGACTTCGTGATACGCCGCCGCAAGGCAGACGACGTATACGCCGGGTTTACGCCCACCAAACGGTTTTCCTTCAAAGCTTCAGGATCACGATGCTGTCATTCCGATCGGCTGCCTGTCTCACTGTGTCACTGCTGGCATGGGCTCTCGCCACCAACCTCGCGCTGGCCCAGAGCACGGTGACCGCGACACCCCCGACAGATTTCACCCTCGCCAACGGCCTCGAAGTGGTGGTGATCCCCGATCACCGCACGCCCGTCGTGACCCAGATGATCTGGTACAAGGTCGGTTCCGCCGACGAGACTCCCGGCAAGTCAGGCCTCGCCCATTTCCTCGAACACCTGATGTTCAAGGGCACCGCCAGACATCCCGCCGGGGAGTTCTCCCAGACCGTGGTCCGTGTCGGCGGCAACGAGAACGCCTTCACCTGGCTTGATTTCACCGCTTATTTCCAGCGCGTGCCGCGCGAGCAGCTGCCGCTGATGATGGAACTGGAAGCGGACCGCATGACCGGTCTGGTGCTGGGCGACAAGGAGGTGCTTTCTGAGCGCAACGTCGTGCTCGAGGAATATAATATGCGCGTCGGCAACAATCCCGACGCCCGCCTCGGCGAGCAGATCATGGCCGCGCTCTATCTCAACCACCCCTATAACCGTCCGGTGATCGGATGGCACCACGAGATCGAGAAGCTCAACCGTGAGGATGCGCTGGCCTTCTACCACCGCTTCTACGCCCCGAATAACGCCATCCTGGTGATCGCAGGCGACGTCGAGGCCGCAGACATCCGGCCCCTGGTCGAGCGCAATTTCGGCCCCATTGCCGCCCAGCCCGCAATCGGCAAAGAGCGCGACCGTCCGCAGGAGCCGACGCCCGCCGCACCACGCACCGTGACGCTGGCGGATCCGCGTGTCGAGCAGCCCATCCTGCGACGCAGTTATCTCGTGCCCGCAGCGACCCGCGGCGACAAAAGCGCCAACGCCGCGCTTGAGGTGCTGACCCAACTGCTCGGCGGCGGCTCCAACTCCTACCTCTACCGCGCCCTCGTCGTCGACCAGCCGCTCGCGGTGTCGGCGGACGCCGGCTATTCCGCGCTCGCCATTGATCCTACCCATCTGTCGCTGTCCGCCGCTCCCAAAGCCGGGGTCTCCTTTGCCCAGGTCGAGGAGGCCATCGACAAGGTCATCGCCAATGTCGCCGACAACCCCATTCCCCCTGCGGATATGGAGCGGGTCAAGACCCAGCTGATCGCCGAGGCCATCTACGCCCAGGACAGCCAGATGACGCTGGCGCGCTGGTACGGCTCGGCGCTGGCCGCCGGGCTTACCATCGACGATCTCCAGAAGTGGCCCGACCGCGTCCGTGCCGTGACCGAGCAAGAGGTCCACGACGCCGCCCGAAAATGGCTCGACCGGAAGCGCTCCGTTACCGGTTACCTGGTCAAGACGCCACCCGAAGACACCAAGCCCAAAGCGGACAACAACAAACCTGGCACCACAGGGCGTGAGGAGAAGCACTCGTGACCTATTTCTTCCGTCATGCCGCGCGCGTCGTCCTTTCGGTTGGTGCAGTCGCCGCTGTGCTCATTTTGCCCACAGCCGCCCGCGCCGCCGCCAAAATCCAGCATTTCGTCTCCCCCGGCGGCATTGAAGCCTGGTTCATCCAGGACGCCACGGTGCCGGTGATCGCGATGGAATACGCCTTCCTCGGCGGTGCCACCCAGGACCCCGCCACCAAACCCGGCCTTGCCAATATGGTGGCAAGCCTGCTCGACGAAGGCTCCGGCGATCTCGATTCCAAAGCCTACCATGAACGGCTCGAGCGTCGCGCCATTGAACTCAGCTTCAGCGCCAGCCGCGACGCCTTCCGAGGCTCCCTGCGCATGCTGCGCGACACAAGAGAGGAAGCCTTCGATCTGCTGCACATGGCGCTCACCGCACCCCGCTTCGACCCCGCCGATGTGGAGCGCATCCGTTCCCAGATCATCTCGATGCTGCGCCGTGACTCCACCAATCCGGTGCCGCTCGCCAACCGCCAGTTTTTTGCCACCGCCTACAAGGACCATCCCTACGCCCGCCCCGTAGCCGGAACGCTCGCCAGCGTCCCCACCATCACCCGGTCCGACCTCACCGACTATGTCGGCCACGTCATCGCCAGGGACACATTGCGGATCGCCGTGGTCGGCGACATCGATCCGGAGACGCTCGGCAGGCTGCTCGACCACACATTCGGCTCCCTGCCGGCGAAGGCCCATCTTGAGCCGGTTGCCGAGGTCAAGGCCGCGACCCCGCCTCTGGCCTCACGGATTGATCTCGACGTGCCGCAGACCTCGATCACCTTCGGTGGCCCCGGAATGAAACGCAGCGACCCGGATTTCATGGCTGCCTATGTCGACAACTATATTCTCGGCGGCAGCGGCCTGCAGTCGCGGCTCTACAGCGAGGTGCGGGAAAAGCGCGGCCTGGCCTATTCGGTCTACCAGTCGCTCTTATGGATGGATAATTCGGCCGTCGTGATCGGCAACACCGGGACCCGCGCCGATCGTGCCAGTGAGACCATGGCGGAGATCGAAAAGCAGGTCCGCCGCTTCGCCGACGAAGGGCCGACGGCGAAGGAACTCGAGGACGCCAAGTCCTATCTCAAGGGTTCCCAGATGCTGTCGCTCGACACCTCCTCCAAGCTCGCCCAGGCGCTCCTGCAATATCAGCTCGACAGGCTGCCGATCGACTATATCGAAAAGCGCAATGCCCTGATCGACGCTGTGACGCTGGATCAGGCCAAGGAAGTGGCAAAGCGGCTGTGGGGCCAGGGCCTCATCACCGTCACCGTCGGTCGCCCCGCACAGACCGCGCCAGCCGACGCGCCGGCACCAAAAGCGGATTGAGGCGCCTCCACTTCGGCGCGCCTTCCCCTGGGCGGGCTCTGACTGCCTGCCCAGGAGGACTTCTGCGGGACTGCGTGGGGCGCCTCAATCCTCGATCTCGCGACAGCCAGCTTGCGCACCGCAGCCCGGCGCGCAAATGGTATCTTCGACATCTCCCTGCGCCAGCGGTCGACAGCGGATGGCGGATCGCCATCCCTTTCACAGCCGCGGTGACAGCAGGTCCGCGAGCGGGCAGACACCACATGCGTGACGTCACACGACGCCTGTGGCCCGTGAAACGCGACGCTCCCATCCAATCACTCCCCAACGACCCTTCATCGTGCATCGTGCAGCACATCTCCGCTTCTCGGCTCCCGCCGACCGCGTCCTGCCATAGTCACTGGATTTTACAACCAGATCGCCCCTCTTTTGCACGCTCGTGGTTTTCTTTTTTGCTTCCCGCGGGAAGAATCAAGAATCCTGCCGGCACCTGCAACCGGCACCGCGCTGTCGTCGGCACTTTCCTGCAGGCCTCGATGGCTGCAATCGCAAAAACTGCCCTCACCGAGTTCCAGGTCTTCACGACACAGTGATGTGTCGCAAGTTCTCCGCGATTTACGTGTCAATCCCAAGACCCTGATCCCGAGCAGGGCTCGATGTCAAAAATTGAACATTGAACCGTGACCATGGAGAATCGCGAATATTCACAGGATCCTGGAAATGAGAGGGTTTGCGGCATCGATGAGCCAACCCTCAGCCCCCCGGCACAGCTCCAGGGCTGTGCGGATTCCGGCACTCACTGCTCCTCGCGCGCGTTCACAGCATCGTGAGCGGCCAACATATGACACAAACTGATCTCGTATTGTTGCTCCTGCTGCGCAAAAATTGGCTGCCTTTCGCATTCCACTCCATTCCTTCGCGGGAAAAATGTGTTGACAAGGCCGCGATGAAGGGCCAAGTCGAATTCCGTTCAACCAAGCCACCGGCGGGCCGCCCGCAGCCCGCCTCGCGAACATGACCTGCTTTTTGTTCCGTGTGAACCTGCCGGCAGAAGAATATGAAAAAATGCCTTTTTCTTGTGGCTTTAGAGCTGTTCCCGCTCAAATTGGCACATACCCGGCGTGCCTCACAAATCGCTTGCATTCAGGCGGCTCTATCTTCTTCAACACAGTGCCGACCTTTTCTGTCAGTGCGTCAACGGTACGCT
>Ga0123357_10003082_pt1 | contig 18910 bp, 7 predicted proteins | sample TergutEmb28metaG_FD_89873 | JGI IMG/M metagenome (GOLD analysis project Ga0123357, IMG submission 89873) | Embiratermes neotenicus P4 segment gut microbial communities from Petit-Saut dam, French Guiana - Emb289 P4 | ecosystem: Host-associated > Arthropoda: Insects > Digestive system > Gut ...
ATATACCATGTTTAAAATATTCAGTACCTATATTTGTTGAATAAATATATAAAATGCAACATTTAGAGGTTAGCGGTGCGGTACGACCACTATAGTCGTCGTTAGGCGTCAAAAGGTTAACGTAAACAGCATGGGCGCTGTTTGAAGTTTTTCTTTCGCCTACGATTTGCTTGTAAGAACTAATAAGCTACCGGAACTGGGCATGAAACACTACATTCAGATCATAGATTATACCTACAGTTTGCCTGTGAATATTGGTTTGTAAGTGAACAATTTCGCCGGTCCCAGTGGCCGCGCGGTCTAAGGCGTAGGTTTACGGCCGCTCGCCTGCTGAGAGTTTGGGTTCGAATCCCACCGGAGGCATGGATGTTTGTTGTGAGTGTTGTGTGTAGTCAGGTAGAGATCTCTGCGACGCGCTGATCACGCGTCCAGAGGAGTCATACCGACTGTGATGCGTCGTTGTGTGTGATCTAGAAACCTCAAGAATGAGGAGGCCATGGCCCGCGTCGTGCCGCAGCGTCACAGGAAAAAGTAAACAATTCCACAGTTTGTCACGATGCGAGACTTTAAGAATGTATTTGACGTTCTTAACTTGTACGGAATTTGTGCTTGATTAAAATGCTCTTAACAAATATAAAATAAAATTTTGATAAAGTACAGAACCATAAGAGTGTTTGTTTGCACTAGAAACCGTAAGCTTCACAATTTCTGCTCTGAGCTCATTGTTTCTTTTATAAGAAACTTACCCATTCCGACACATATTTTTGATGCATCGGTTTTCCTAACTGTAAAACTCCTACTAGCCATGCTCATGAGGTTAACTTGAGCTCACCGCCACTGCTGGGACACATTTTTAATACACATTTATATATAAAAAAAACAGCCTGTTTCTCATGTTTAAGTGGTAAAATACGAGAGTTGCCTGGTTTTATAAGTATCCATGGGCACGGTTTAACGTGGGATGAGGGTGTTTCGGAACAGGGTTGATATGATGAAGAGCTTGAAAATTTGAGCTGGGACATGGTCGGGACATTTGGGAATTATGGCGGAGAAGAGAAAAAACGTATGGGGTTTTGGTGGGGAAGTCTGATGGGACAACTTAGAAGAGTTAGATCTAGAAGGGAAGATAATAAAAATGTACATTAAAGAAACAGAATGAATTGACTTTGATTGGGTGCATATGCCTGAGGATATGGACAAGTGTCAGCTATGAACCTTTGGATTCCATATAATGCGGGCATATTCTTGACTACCTGGGGAGCTGCTAATACTGAGTGAGGAGTTTGTAGTTGACTTTGGCAGGTATTTGCGCGGGGGATGGAAGACCGTCTGTTGCTTGTAACAAATAACCGATGAATTCCAGTTAAAAATACATTGGGCTGGATTGCAGTCGTGTTTTTCGAGTGTGAAATAATACAGTTATTTTCTGTATTGCTCGGGGAGGTTGGAGCTGCGCATAAAATTGACTTTAGGTATGTTACAAATGAAATACCAAACAAATGGCGTCTAATGGAAAGGAGGCCATGAAATGATACACCCACGTGTTTTTGACACTATATATATTATCCCGAAAGTGGTCGCGAGTGCTACGGGACTCTTACCCACGCTGTGCAGGTCAACTGTATTATCTTGAGTAAGGACAAGTACTAACGTCCTAAGTGGGACTCCCCTCCACGGAGTAAGTACAAGGTCGTCTAATGTGCCATCGAACTCTGTTCCAGAAGTCGCGCAGAGTTCGTAGTTAACCTTGGGAACTCAGCTAACATGGTTACGCGAACGCCTCTCATATAACTGTTTTTATCACACAGGTATTCAACGAGTTGGAATATCCAGCTGAGGTGTCGTTGCTGCTTGAGCTGAGATCCAGTGTCCTAAAGGAGAGGCTAGTGTTGATACAAACCATAGTGAACCACACCATCATCAACTCGAAGCATTATCATGACGGCCAAGAAGGTAACCTGACCTCATTCGTAGATCGCAAGCTGGGCGACTATGAGGAAGTCGTTCAGGAAGCCGTGAGAGGTGGTGTTTCACTGCCGATAGAACCTCACACACCACGAGCTAGATGGAACTTTCTGCAAGCTGTATTCTTTGCAACAACGGTCCTCACAACTATAGGTACGTATATAATAATATTTATTTACTGAAATTGGGTTGTTACCCGGTGGCAGTGGTTATTTTACATGTAAACAAAACATGAAATTGGTTACTACTAAATTTAAGTCAGGAGGGCTACACGAGAAGGATGTGGTGGCAACTTGGAATCTTGGGAACCATCTCAGCATTTGCTTTTAGAAACAGGGAAACCGAGAAAAACCTGTGTCGAGATGGCCGGTCGCAGGACCTTCCGAATACTGACTTCTAACCAGCAGTCCGGCATCTAAAGTAAAAACAGCAATACACACACAGTACAACAAATACACATAAAATAACAACACAAACACAAGACAATTACAACAATACACACGGTCAACCAACAACAATTACACAAAAGACAACTTAAAACTAGCAACAAAACACACGAGACAAATTAGAATTTTACGACATGTACAAAAGATAAAAACAACCAAACAAGAGAGTACTGTGTACAGTTTCTTGTAATTGTTTTTTTTTAAAGCATTAATTCACTCACGCTTTCACCCCAGTCTTTCACTTCTCATCACTTACTACTCCTATAAACCTTTTCCATAAAGACTCGTCGTCGTCCCCCCTCCCTTCCTTATACTGCACTTCACTTCACCACATTCCACTTCACTTTGCTTCGTTCACTTCACTTTATTGCAATTCGCTACACTCCACGTTAGATAACTTTTCACTTCACTAGACTTCGCTTCTCTACACTTTTCGATGATTTCCAGCACACTTTACTTCCTTTTAATTCAATTCAATTATCACTTTCCTTACCCTCTTTTTAAAAGTGATTGGGTTGTAGGGGAGAATTCCTAACACTTCAAAGAATTCCTAACACTTCGGAGAATTCCTAACAGTTATTTCTCACCGCTATCGTTTATCCTTTTCCGCTGCTGTTCCAAAGGGCGTTTGGGTGGCCGCTGAATCAACTGCGGTTTATATCATAAGCGACCCGACAGGAAGTGGCAAACGATATTGGTCAGGTAAAATAATGACCCAGTATAAGTGAACATTTCGCTGCCGGAAGTAACAAACTTCTTTCTGCGATATCTATGAATGAAATATGAACGTATGTCCTACCTCCGTTATCACGAACAAATACTTCTTATCAATATTATTAATTTCAGTACAATACTGGTGTTAGTATCTTGCTATCAGACACCTCCCCGCTTTGGTGATTTTTTCGGAATTGTATTCAGTATTATCACCATGTCGACTGGGCGAACTATGTTTTCATTTCTTATGTACGTTTGGTTTATAGAATGAAAATTTCAATTACTACGGTTACATAGCGTCGAGTTAAAAACGATTAGTGAAAACGGAATTGTAAATAATAAGGAAGCAAGTGAACGGGATCTAACTTAATGTACTGTTACACTGTTTCCTTGGAGGGACTATAGAAGAACCACGAAGACCTGAATCTTGATGCTGGTCTCCACTGCAAGCTATGAATTCGAGACTTCCAGAATCGGAAAAGAGTTTTAATCTTTCGATTGTGGTGTAGGGGAAAGTCGCCTATTATGGGGAGGTTTCCTAATAGTTTTTTTACATTTCACTGGCCGATGTGTCTTTTAAATACATTTAAAAAAATTACGTATATTTGAAAAATACATTGGACAATAGATTTTTAACTTGAATTTTAAAAATGGTTTGTAAACAATATGGAATCCCATTATGTGCCCATTCACTGTATGCACCATGTTCGTATACTAAGTACTGGCCTGAAGATGGTTCACTAGTACCGAAACATGTTGCTAACTGTGTATTAATGACTATATATGTGTTGTGTTTGACTGAATAAATTACTTTGTCATATTTAGTTTCTTGCGCACTGTATTTCAATCTTCCACGTTCGAATGGTGGCCCTACACTACGCACATAGTGTGTCCGGATTACCTCAGTCCACATAATTTTCGGTCTTGTATCCGTTATTGGTTTCAGCATTCTAAGTCCCCAGATTCCGTTCACACGACTAATAACCGGAGTCAATATTGTAGTTGGATCTTCCAGGCTACGGTCTGGAAGATAAGGGGTTCAAATTCCTGGCAGTTAGAAGAGATATTTCTCTTCTCCAACACATAGAGACCTGACCTGGAGTCCACCTATCTCCTATTTATTGGATCGTCGAAATTCTGTAGTTTTCTTACGACTGGACCATACCCTCTTTCAGTGCGAGTTCTCCGGATAGCGATCCAGTGTTTCCTCTTTTATTCTCCAGTGTCCTCTCGTTTCCCTAAGGTCATTCGATATCTGCTTACGTCTTCTTCTTTGTGTTCTCTACACTATTCTTCCTTCTATCTTTCCTTTAGAAGGCAGTTTCTACGCAAGATGTGTACCGATAATTTTCCCAGGTTTATAGGGGTGGGGGCGTTAAGCTTACCACAGACTGCCATCTAGTGCCGAGTTTAGGAATGAGTGGAGCTCTACCTTCATCAATCTCGTATGCCTTCTTGGCGTGGACAGAGACAACTTTTACCTTTTACCAGTGACAATTATATGTCCTTTGTGCAAAGTTCATAAGTGGAAGCGTCATGGGTAAGAGATTTCTGTTTTTCCTTCCTTCTTGGTGATATCTGAAGGCAAAGCAGTGCAAATATAAATGCGTATCTTACATTCTCTGACTATCGTAGGGTGTTTTAGGAAAGATCTGCAGACTTCAGCGTTTCTGAGACGATAACGTATATTGTGTAAACATGTCATAATTTCTGAAATAAAAAATACATCAAACTAGATTCTCTCTATATGCATACACACACTTTTCTGGTGTTTCTCTTGTATATGACCCAGATATTAATTATGGTTTTGTAACTTATGTTTTTAACGGCACAGAAATCTCAGTTTATTGCTGTAGTGCTGGTGTAAAAATAGCAAACAATGAGGCAGTTGCTCGAAGTACAATATACAACTGCAGCACGCAGGTTTCCATAAATCATACAATTTCTCTTGCTTAAAAAGTCAAATGACTGCAGTCTTTATTCCAGCTTGCTCTGTGTATCATTTGTTTATATTCAGAGAACAGACTATGCCACATCCATCGGAAATGACTGAACGGCTCATATACCTGTTTTGTTTTAAGTGCCAAAATTTAATTGGGTCACAACGAAGTTCATTAACCCCCAGGAGTTATTTACTTGGCAACCGTGAGACATAATGGTGGAATGGATGATAAATGGAAAAGTAAAATGTACAAAAAAATTTCCTTTGTCATTCTGACAAATATATTTATATTTTTTATATAGTTCGCTCCGACACTGAATTCCATCGCTTCCACCGAATGATTTGTGACAATATTTAGGGTACATCTCTGGCATTTACATGAAGATAGTGAAAACCTGAACGAAATGTCGATGTAGTGCTGTCAATTTAAAAAAATTGAATGATGAAACTACGTAGTGGGTAAAATTACAATTTACACTTTATAGGATGTAGACTGCGTATGTATTACACATTTCAGTTGTTTAATGCTGCTAAGGATTTTTTTCTCTAACAATAAGGGAATCTAAAAATAATCGAGGTGGGCAAATTTTAGACTGTTTTTTTTATCTCAAATCGGGTCACATACTTGTACATTTCAATGCATTGTGGCATCCCAAATTCTTAAAAATTATATTACATTAATGTAAAATACGTAAATTTGTATATATTGATATGTATGTGACTGTCTTAATGCTAATAGGTTAAAAATTGAGATGGTGGTATATTAAAACCAGTTGTGTATAAAAGACTGTATAAAAACTTGATTCTACTTTTAGTTTTTAGAATGTGAATTATTTCGTAGAGTAGTAACCCCTTGCCAAATACGACTTCACCCAGCACGGTTTCGGCTTTACGAGGTTCGGTGTATTAAAGATTAAATAAAAGGGGATGGATGGGTGGGAGGAATTTGTCGAAATCTGGAAATTATTAATTCAAGCGGATAAACGCGGGCGGAAGATGACAGCACCCAAGAAACTTTAGATTTGAAATGTCCAAGATGTATTTTAGGCAGATGAGCAGGGGACTTTTAAGAGTAAGTCTTCATTCAAAGCTGTTTTGCCCAACACGCCTCACCACACGTTGCACGAGATATCACTGTATTTATAATTACATGTCAAGATCGACATCGTATTTGAAAAGACGATAAGCTGAGCCCATACAAGCTAAAGACATTACAGCTTCCGAATATACGAGATTTCTGAAAGTACCATCATTACGTGTTCTGTCTTACGACGGGTCCATAGTCTCTTCCAGAACGAGTTCTTTACCAAGTGCGGTCTAGAGCTTCCTCTTTCAATTTGAAGTTCAAGCGTGTACTCTGTTCCTTAAGATCATTCAGTAGCTGCTTACCTCTTATTCCTTGTCTTCCTGCCACTTATGCCTCCTATCTTCCCTTCAATAACGTGTTTTAGAAAGTAGTCCCTACGCAAGATGTGACTAATCTAGTTAACCCTCCTTCATTTTATTGTATGTAGAATGTTCCTTTCTTCCTTGACTCTATGTACTGTTCTTCAGTCGGTGAAACTGATCCTCTCCGTCCTTCTGCAGCATCGTATTTCGAAACCTTCAAAGTACTCCTGGTCTACTTTCCCAAGTGTGCAAGTTTCACCATTATAAGGAAGCTGTGCTCCAAACGGTATGTTCTAAATTGGAATGGAAGCATCACGATGCCCTTATAAACGTAATATAATACTAAACAGTGTACGTCAGCACAACAACTTTATTACACAAGGCATTTTCATAGGCTACATGTTTCGACTATAAATAGTCATCTTCAAGCCTATTTTTGTCATTTAAGTCACAAGATGTTATGCACACTTTAGGATCCCATCGTGTTTACATCCATGGAATGCATAAAATTTAATCATTTGTCTCAAAGTGTGTGACGTGCAAATTGTGTTTAGAACAGTGGGGTAAATAAAATTGGATCATTTGTTTCGTAAAATGTGTTATACAAATCGTGTAATAAAAAATTAAAATATATAAAATTATATATTTTTATTATTATTTATTATTTTATTGTTTATTATATAATTTTACATAGTTTAACTTTTTATTACACAATTTGTGTAACACATTTTACGAGACAAATGATCCAATTTTATTTATCCCACTGTTCTAAACACAATTTGCACGTCACACACTTTGAGACAAATGATTAAATTTTATGCATTCCATGGATGTAAACACGATGGTATCCCAAAGTGTGCATAACATCTTGTGACTTAAATGACAAAAATAGGCCTGAAGATGTTTATTTATAGTCCAAACATGTAGCCTATAAAATGCCTTGAGTAATAAAGTGGTTGTGCTGACGTACACTGTTTAGTATTATACTATGTTCTAAAGTACCCTCAATGGTATTTAATGATGCTGTTTAAATATCCCCTTTACGAAATATATAGGAAGGAATTCTGACTGTTTAAAGGTGTGTCAGAAACAAAATTTGTCGTCTAGTGCTATGAAATTGATATAAATGCGAAACGCTGTCGTGGTAACAGAAACGCAACTACGATGGAAAGATTTGAATGCTCAGAAGTTCTGAAATATTTATGATCTTATGGATGCTCACTGGTATCATCATGAGGCAATAACTTACATAAGTTAATGGCTTAACTAATACAGCCTGCAGGCTTCCAAGAACAACACTGTCATCACGCGACACACCAGACGTCTGTGTTGCAACATTAAAATAATAAGCTAAAGTATACTTGTGTTCGTCCTTTTTCTCCTTCACAATTTATTTACTTTAATATTAAAAGATTTAAAGGGCATAAATTTTTGGGTGAGTTTTATATATATGGGGGACCGCGGTAGCACAGTGGTTAAGGTGCTGTGCTACAAATCGGAAAATCGCTGATTCGATCCCAGCTGGTGTCACTGGAATTTTTCATTGACATAAAATCCTTCCGATCGCACTATGGCCCTGGGGTCGACTCAGCCTCTAACTTAAATGAGTACCAGGAGCATTTCCTGGGGGTAAAGGCGGCCGGTGCGTAAGGCTGACAACCTTACCACCATCCTGTGCCGTTATCATGAAATTTGGGAACGTTAACTTCCTGGAACCCTCTGGGCCATTCCAGGCCTGTAATGGGACTGCTTTTTTATGTATATATATATATATATATATATATATACACACGGTACGTCGCATTAAGCGGAGGCCACTGCTTTCAAGTTGCAAATAAATCGAATGCGTTTCCTGCTATGGACCGTTCTTTGACGTTACAGACCTACAAGCTACGTTCTTAAAACATCCATATTTTGGAAGATGTTCTGTGAATTCGTACGTATTTTACCGTGTTGGAATTAATACTTTCAGGTATCTTGAGACGGAGACGTTAGGTACATCGAGTGCGTTGCTGAAGCTCGCGGATAAGCAATGATTCACGCAAATGAAACCCATTATCCCTTATAAATTTTATGAGCTAGCAGTCAATTTCATTCATCTAGTAGTCTGTCGTACGACAGGTCCAAAGCCTCTTCCAAATCAAGCTCTCCACACAGTGCGATCTGGAGCGTCCTCCTTCAAATGTGAGTACTCTCTCCTTCCCTCAAGGTAATCCAGTAGCTTCCTACGTCTTCTTCCTCATCTTCCTGTCCCGTCTATCCTACCTTTTATCTTTTCTTCAATAACCCGCTGTAGAAGGCAATTTCTACGCAAAATGTGACCAACCCAGTTAGCCTTCCGTTTACTTATTTCATGTAGGATATTCCTCTACTTCTTGACTCTCAGTAATACTTCTTTATTTCTCACATAGTTGGTCCAACTGACCTTCTCAATGCTCCTCCAGTCCCACATTTCAAAACTTTCCAGGTATTTCTGATCTACTCCCCGAAGTGTTCAAGTCTCAGCACCATATAAAGCTATGCTCCAAATGTAACATTTTACTATTTTCTCCCTCAATTTTAAATCCAATGTGCTGGTTAAAAAGCCCTCTTCTTTTTGAATGCAGCTTTTGTCATAGCAATCCTGGATTTAATTTAACAAGTACATATAATGCAGTCAATTTATAAGTATTAAATTTATAAGTTTTTTTTTTACTTTTATGAACATTAGCAGATTATTTTATTTTTAGGCGTGTAATAAGATTTATTATTGCTTATATTATAGGGGCGCCTAATTTCAAAATCGAATAAAATAAGACCGCGTAAATTACGAATGTACTGTATTAATTAATCGAGCTGGTTGAAGCTGCACGACAACTGAATTTACGTTGATGATTCAAGCCCTCCGGGGTGGTACGCCGTGTTGACTGGCAAGTAGTTACTAACGTTAAGTAGGAGAACTTAATGTTAATCTGAATTGCTTTAGAGAAGTGCCCAATTCGAATTTGGGCCAGGACAACTGCTGGTATGATTGATGTCTTTCGCGGTATCGCAGGAGTTATATGTTAAAATAGACAATGTCAGCTTTCGTCTACATAAGTTCCAGTTCATTACTGACATTTTCTATAGTCCTATAGGTCAGCAACCGACAGCGTCATTAAACAAAATACAAATAAATGTTCTTAGTAATTAACCAACCTAACGCACAAAAATATTGTTCTATAATAAGTTTATTATATGCCTATACGTGTTTCGAGCACTTTGTGTTCATCATCAGGAGGTCAAAATTGTATTAAACAGGATCTGGTATCGTCACACTCTGTAGGTGGCCGTCCGGTGTACGGGATAGCCACCTACAGGTGTGATGATACAAGAGGCTGTATAATACAATTTTGACCTACTGATGATGCGCAAATAGTGCTCGAAACATGTAGAGGCATATAATAAACTTATTGTAAAACAAGATTTTGTGCATTAAGTTGGTTAATTACTAAGATTATACTGAGATGCACGGTCATCAGCAAAACATCAAATTAAATAAATGAGTAAGTATTCTACATAAGGTCACTGAGGGAACCAGACCGGCAATTAATTCTGTAGGCTGAAAGCTTCCTCACAACGTATTTCTTAATCTTCTTAATACATCTGCATAATCTTCTGCTGTTTGGAAATTTTATGTACACCATAAAAAATGTGAAACCATTTGCTACACATAATATTCACAAAAACTCTTACCGAGTAATTACGTAATTTGTAATTTTAACTGGTTACTAAATATAATTAGGATGAAGAAATCAATGAGATGATTAGGACATGTAGCACGCATGACAGGTATTAGAAGTTAATGAAAAAAATTAGTCCGAAATCCTTTGATAGACAAGAACGCAGTGTAAGTGGAAGGATAATATTAAAGTGGCCCTTAAAAACATCAGGAGTCAATTACAGGGCTTTGTGAATACGGCAATGACAGTTTGGTTCCATTATAGGCGAGTAATATATTAACAAATGGGAGAATTGTGGTTCCTCTAGAAGGACTACGCCTTTTTTTTTTTTGGTCGCAGGTTACGGCAACCTCGTTCCCGCGACTTTCTGGGGACGGGCGTTTTGCATTCTCTTCGCGCTGGTGGGTATTCCTCTGACAGTGAGTGTCATAGCGTCAATGGGCCATATCTTCGCGACAGCCGTGTCATCTCTGCATGCACGCATGAAGAAGCACCTGCCGCCAGGACCCGTCGTTCTCACTCGCGTCAACACCGCGACGCGCCGCTCTCTCACCGTCGTCGCAGCCGTCGTATTCTTGTTCCTGTACCTGGCAGCCGGCGCGGGTCTCTTCATGCTGTGGGAGGAGGACTGGAGCTTCTTCGAGAGTTTCTACTTCTGCTTCATCACCATGACAACCATCGGCTTCGGTGACCTTGTGCCAAGTACGTGAGTGGTTGAACGTTAGGTGACGACGATTTATCAGCTAATAAATTTCATGTCTTAATAGGGGTCGTCCGTAAATGACGTCAGGCTCGAGGGAGAGAGTTTGTTGAGATTTTGTGACGAAGGGGTGGGCGTTCGCAATATCTTGAGGTAACAAAAATTTTTAATATAATCAGTGTGATTCTATACTTATCAGCCTGGACTGCTCATACTCCATTTAATCAGTTCGCTGGCTGTTTATGAGGGGGTAGAAGGGGACCTTCCGTAACTGTTTCCAGTAGGCCAAAATTGTGCACATTGTTTTGTGTGATGTTTGACATTAGTAAAACAGTAAATGTTTTGGCGTTAAACAGTGGCTACTACTTTCCATAAACAACTTATTTCCTTGGCTTGGAGTGGGGTGATGTTCATAAAATTGTAACGTCTTTTTGGAGGGATGGGTCAGACTTTTGTGACTAAGTGTGACGAGAAGGACGGATGGTGTCAATTTTACGCCAAAAATTGTTTGACGTCATTTATGAACGATCCCTTAGAAGAACACCCAACTCCCATATCACTTGTGGTTCTTCACTATAATGATTCTTTAGCGTCTCACTGCGGTGTTACGGAAGACTCAAAATTTCTGGCACGTTACGCAGTGTGGACTGTTGAACACATACCGACGTTTCGAATTATCGTTATCAGTGACTAATATGTAAGAACTATATATTTGGAAACGTCGGAAACTACTTGGCAGACGTCACGGCGTAACAAACCAGAAGATTTGAATCTTCGGCAGCTCCGACCTGAGAATCCCAAATTTCCCATAATATTGTACGCTTACGTGTGTATCAATTGTTCGTACTTTGTGGAGGAAGAATTTATCAGCAAGGGTGTAAGGGAGAAGAAGTAACAGAAGAATGATGAAAATTTCGAAACTGTACGTTTAATCATCTCTTATAGCTTAGTTGTCCAAATAAAGTTGAGATACTTAAGCCGTATAACACTTGTAAGGGCAGCAAACGAAAACCTACAAGTTTTCTAAAGGAAATTCTACATAAACAAATCACCTACTTCATAGGATCTACTGTCCCTTTGTCTTGAAATATTTTTGATGTGAATATTTATTTACACAAGAAGTATTTGTTTTTATGGCCATTTGCATTACTGCATATGTCGCGGAACTAGGTCTGAAACACTAGGCGTTTTTGGGTCACAGCGGATTTGTGTGAGCGTTTGGACATCTTTAAACTATTATTCGTGAACATCCCCACGTTTTTCCAAATTTTGAGCACATGACGCTGAAGGAGAGCGAGAGAGAGAGAGAGAGAGAGAGAGAGAGAGCTTGAGGAGAAAGGAGGACAATAAGGAGAGACAATATAGATCTTAAAGGATAGCATGGTGACGTTGAATTAATTTTGGCCTGAAATGTCCGACGCTGTGCCCGCCTTTTCTTCTATTATAGGTAAGCGATCGCATTGGTAAGTGGTTATTCTGCAGCAGGTTGAGTCATCTTGGACGTAACCCATTCCAAGTTACAGAGAAGTTCAGCGGGATCTGTACCAATGTTCTGTCCTTGCAGAGAAGCCGAAGTACATGCTGTTTTGCACACTGTATATCCTGGTGGGGCTGGCTCTCACGTCAACCATAATCGAGCTGGTGAGGCGACAGTACGCGCAGTCCTGGCGCAGGCTGCAGGCACTCTCAGGCCCGCTGGCTGACACCCTCAGACGGCTCGGCGAAAGCGCTGGGGGCGGAATAGATGTCACGGCGCTGCAGAAGATGCTGACAATAGTCAGCGTTCCGCGGCGCTTCCAGGTATGAAAGGGGTGGTCTGTTGCATACTGTGGAATTCAGTCTTGTAAGCTGCTGGAAGTGAAATGATATCACCGAGCTCACTGGCTCAAGAAATACTTATGAGGGGACCATTTGGAAATTTGGCCTGGTACCTACTGTCCTCTCTAAGGTTTTACCTTACTTTCACCTGTCCTTAGAGACAAATTTTGGGATTATGTCTTCAATTATATCAGTCCTGCTTCTTTCTTCATTCTTTCAAATTCATTACTGTCATCCGAGCATTTGACTCTGTGTGGTTTGATACTAACAGCGTCATTAAGTGAAGTGTTCTACTACTACTACTACTACTACTACTACTCACTCCACAGAGCAAAGTCCTTCTTGAGAAACTAGCCGGTTCTCAGTCAAGAAATTCCCCGCATTTTATGGAACCCAAAGGTTCATTACCGTGTTTACAAGTGCTCGCCACCTGTCCCTATTCTAAGCCAGATCAATACAGTCCATACCCTCTCCAACCCCCTTCCTGAAGATTCATTTTATTATTATCCGTCAATTTACGCCTGGGTCTTACAAGTGGTCTCCTTCCCTCAGGTACCCTTACGAAAATTCTGATGCAACCATCCTTTCTCCCATACGTGCTACATACCCCACCCATCTCATTTTTCTTGATTTTATCATCCGAAAAGTATTTGGTACTACTACTACTACTACTACTACTACTACTACTACTACTACTACTACTACTACTACTACTAATACTACTAGTACCACTACAAATAATAATAGTAATAATAATACAATGTCGAAAATTCGTAATTCAGATACGCCGGCCAATTGCATATTTAAAGTACAAGCAGTATTTCATGTGCTTGAAGTTTCCGAATTTCGTAACCACAGTTCTACATTCATGTGTACCCTATAGTGACTGGTGGTTTGCGCAACATGAGAGAGAGAGAGCGAGAGCGAGAGAGAGAAAGACGTTTGCTGAGACAGGGCTGTAAGAGCATCTTCAAACAGTTTTGCAGTCCACGGACTGCTGTGGCCGTGCGTCTCTTTATAACTACTTTAATAATATTTTACAAATGAGTTACTTCTACGCACCTTAAGACTTATTTTGTGCTAAGGGAAATAGTATATTTTGGCAGCATTTATTTTTTGCAACGGCAATAGTTCTTCTATTTTCCCATCCCAGAATTCCCCTTAAGCCTTTATTTTCAAAGATTTTGATTCTCCGTGTCTGTGCTCTGTTAAATACGAAGGGCATTAGGAACGTATCCGGACATGGGTTGCTGTTTCGGCAAATAGCATACCGTTGGATCAAGCGAATTTTCGTCAGATAGTGTCGTTTTAGTACAACATTCTCCTAACAGATGGCCTTGTTTTGCATGTATGTGAAAAAGCTTCTGCGTCATTACCAAGTCTAGTGGTAGGAGCGCTTGGTCAGGAGTGTCAAAACGAAGGCGACTGTCACGGTGGGAGGCAGACCGTGTAGTTATTATTGAAAGAAGGCTTTTAAACCGTCAGATATTCGTCAGTCGTTATCTGCAATTTGTGGAGAGAAAGAACTTGCACTCAACATTGTGTCCAACTGGATAAGGAATTACAGCAGTCGTCAGGAAACTGCACAGTTCACTGCCCACGAGTGTTACCGCAAACCTCTTACAGAATGGTTCCATAAAATCATCCGGAAGCTCCCCTACAGATGACAGCGATGTAGCACCTGAGAGGAGAACATGTTGAGCTGGCAGTAGTTTAATATTCAGCCTAAAGATAATAAAATTGCTGTAAGAGTAGTGAGACCAAATCATTTCCCAACGTCCGTCGAACTTTACGAACACAAATTGCCACCATTTCCATTTTTATTTGTAAGGAACCCTTGTTGTTCCTACTTTGTTGAAGTGTATGCAGTTTAGTTTGCAAATCTACGAAATTTATACAACAGATCGCATCCCAGACACCCGAAATACTACCTTGCTTACTGAGCTGCTTGTTTGTTACGGGTTTGTTTCTCTGTAGGGTTATGAACTCTGTTTGATCTATCTTGAATATTTAGGTACTTCTATGGTCTATCCAATTTGTTCGATTGCCAGCAGGAGCATGTGGGTTTTCCGTCCTTCAGAGAGTCCGGACTCTCTCTGGAGCCCACTCAGCTTCCTATTCAGTGGATGTTTCCCTTGGGTCAACACGACTAGGGCAGCAGCTGGCCTCTAACCTCCATCGAGTACGCAAGTTGAGAATGAGTGGAATTTATATATATATATATATATATATATATATGCACATACATACATACATACTCACCCTCTAACCCGAAATGGTGGGAACAGGGACGATTTTATGTTTCCCTTTACTTTTCACTTTATTCCAAAACCTTTACAATACCATTTAACGCTATGGACCTTGAAAGCGTGATGCTGTACCTCCACTCTTCCATACGCCTTCATGGCATATCTAGGGATAACTTTATAGCCGATTGAGTGCGAAATTTTTCCAACACACCCCTGCAGTGAGATATACATTTGGTCTGGTAGGCTACGGGGTAGTCGGTTGAGGTATTGCGCTGCAGGTCGAAAGGTCGCGGGTTCGATTCCCGATGGGATTATTTGGATTTCTCGTCTACTTAATCCTTAATCCATCCGGCCGCACTATGGCTCTGGGGTAGGCTCACCCTCGAACAGAATTACCAGGGATATATCCTGGGGGTAAAGGCGGCCGGTGCGGAGGGATGACAAATTTGCCACTTTTGTATGTCGATTTACTAGAAATTCTAGAAGTATCATCCGCCTGGAGCCCTATGGGCGTGTACAGGCCTGTACAGGCATAGCTTTTCTTAGTAGGCTACACTTCTCTTTACCTGCCTATTTCCTGTGTTCCCAGTCTGGCGAGGCCGCTGTCAAAGCGCGCCGGGAGTGGGAAGAAGCCATGGCGGCAGTTCTACGGGACATCGCGGCCACTCCGAAACAGCAGCCTCGGCCCGTGGTGCAGATCGTCATATACGAGTCCTCGGTTTGATACTGTGTGACTACGACACTATCGTAAAATTCTTCGGGACCCTTAACCAGAACGGACAGACCTGTCATCAGCACAGCGGATGCCGACGAAATGAGTTCTGCTCGATATTACACTGGATTATACAATCTGTATTGAAATTCATTGTAGCAGTTATTCAGAATTTGGATTTTGTCCATCTTCCCTCCTTTAAAATATAAAAATCAAAACATGACGTTCTTCGGACAGGATCGGTCGCCGTCTTCAGACACAAGAGTAACGGAAAAACCTGCACGGTTTTCCGTACGCTTGCCTAACTTACGGAACTGAGTAGGTATTTCCTGTCTCTTTTGGCATAGCAATGAGTACTGATTCTGTCCCGAATCGTTTTGCTCTCATTTTTACTCTAAAAAGCCTGCGATGGAGACAGTCCAAGGACTGAATAATTCCAAATGTTATGTAGCATCTTCAGGATCCTAGAGAAGTTTATTCTTGGGTTTCGTGTCTCACAATAGCGACTGCTGGCCAGGCTGCGCAGATAGGGGCGCAGCAACAGCAATCGGAAAGCGTGCTTTCAATGTAAAGGTATCAACTGTGTCATTGTGAAATGGGCTGCAGAGTTAAAATTATTGAAGTCCGTTTTTTAAACTCTGTTCTTACATCAAAACCAACAAATGCACATAATGTTAAAATTATATTTTTACAAACAATTTGTCATAACTCCCACATGTTTCGATCTATCTGGATCATCTTCAGGGAGTTAGTGAACATGTTAAATTACTCCCTGAAGATGATCAAGGTAGATCGAAACATGTCGGAGTTATGACAAATTGTGTGCAAAATAAAATTTTAACATTAGTTCATTTATAGCTTTTGTTATATAAATTGGTCTACAAAGTGTACAAGAAGCGAGACCGATAAATCTGTATACTTTTTTTATTTGGCTATAAATATGAAATGTACATTGTATTAATGTCACATATAAAATTTTAGCTTTTTGTACTGCAAACTGTAGATTTTAACGCTTGCAAAATGACATTTCTACCTCTGATTATGGACCAGGGGACCGGGGGGTAGACAGAATATACTTTAAGAATGTATTTAAAGTGCGGTGGTATATATATATATATATATATATATATATATACACCACCTACTGTGCCACTAATAAAACTTGAATTTTGTCGCACAGTGTTCTTCATGTGCATCCTCTGATTCTGGCAATAAGCAGGAGATTCAGTTCCTGAACAGCGCTATTGTTTCGCCTTTACAAAGGTGACAGGCTGTGGCCTGTGGAGTACGAATAGAAGTTTATATGCTTTGGAATAAGGTCATTTCTTCGAAGGGCTATATGAGTTAACCAAAAATGTACGTGACAGTGTAGACTCTTCATAAAACTGTACCACGATGTAATGCAGTATGACATGGTGGTGATTACCTGTAAAGGTTTGGCTGAATTATTGAATTAGACGGGGAAAATTACTGTATTTCACGCAACTAAGAGTTACATAGCGATACTTCATACATTTAAATAATTTATCGAATATTGTAATTGTATTGTCCATACATTACGCAGCACTCATTTAATAAGCAAGTGTTCACAATTACATATATAACTTAATATAATTGTCTTTTTAAATCACGTTTTTCTCTTCGAACTGGAACAACATAGCACACCAATCCTGTATTCATTAATCCTTCAATACGCATGACATTTTCTATGTTCTGCAGCACCTTAGATTAAATACCACAACAGTAATTACTGTGACATTAATTGTTCACTTGGAAGTCGAAAGCTGCGTTAGGTATCCTATGTAATTCACTCAGAAGCTTTTGGTTACCAATCAGCGGGGACGGAATTCGTCATAAGCATGGGTAGACCTGGGTAGACGCGGGTATATCCCATCTACTTGGTTCCAAAGCGCCTGGAACAGAATTTATTCCATTGCCTTATGACATACCTGTAACCCCCGACAATTGTGGAAGGGATGAATTCTCAAACTTACACTTTAATAATTTCATTTATACTCGTAATAATTGTTGATAAATCGTCCGACAATTTCTGTTGATCCAAATCATGTATGTGAACCCTCGGTTATACCATCTAATTCGGGGTAGGATGGGTTAAAAATACGGATAAGCCATTTGTTGGGAATCCGTTCCCCAGCCTAGAGCCTAGCTTATAAATACGAAATTGCGAAATTAAATTATCGATAATAGGTAATATTTTAGCACATAATAAACACATGTATACTTTTGATATAGAGTAATAAATAAGTCCTAAATATGTGCCCGGATCTTTCCCCACTTAACGAATTTTAACCTGTGTCGTGTGGGCCTAACTAGACCTAGGCTACCCTAGATATCACCGCATTATGAATGTAACTCTCTGGGCCACATTGTTACCCCACCCCCACAAAATTACGGTGCAATATGTTACATAAATGCTACATTTAAATATTTAGTCACAAATAATGCGGAACAACAGGTTTTAAAAGCGTTAGAGAGGGGACGGGCTTATAAAACGAATGAACTTTTTCTTTTTGTGAATTTTTTTCTCTGCCGACGAATATTTCGGAAGTTCCGAAAGAGCAAGTTGGTTAATGCGAGTTCGGTTGATGGACATTAGGTTGACAGAGAGTTTCTGTACATAATTCTAAACCACCATTTCCAGCCATGCCAATCACACAACCAGCCATCCAGCTAACAAGAGAGCTACTCAACGAGGCCTTCATTTGTTATAAACAAACCCAGTGTTTATGTGAATGAATTAAAGAAGAATTAAGTGCAGTGTAATCTGTGGAAAGAAGCCTTAGAAATCACTACAAAGCTTCTGAAAATTTATTAGTCTGCTCCAACTGGAATTAGGGCGTAGTCGAAAGCTCGGACAATCCTTGGTTCTTCTAAACAGGGCTTCATCACCAACGAAAATAAAATCCGTGAGTAAGCACGTAAGTGCTGACAGAAGCAGAGGATTAGCAGTTTACATTATCATGGCGCTTCAAGCAGCGTTCATGACCAGAGGAATCTAATGACGGGATCTATGTGGAGGCAATAATTTGATATCTCTAACCATTCATGGCAGCTGAAGCTCATTCTTGCCTCTAAGAACATAAATTTTCTGGTCCTTAAATTGTTTGAAGGAAGTTCATGAGCAGCTGCAATCAAGGAAAGAACAGACAAACATCTCAACAAACTACAATCCCACCCCAACCCACTAGTGGAGACACTGACACAACCGACGAGAAATAGACGGTTAAAAAGACGTTGGACCTCCGACCTTCAC
>Ga0123357_10003083_pt1 | contig 18909 bp, 7 predicted proteins | sample TergutEmb28metaG_FD_89873 | JGI IMG/M metagenome (GOLD analysis project Ga0123357, IMG submission 89873) | Embiratermes neotenicus P4 segment gut microbial communities from Petit-Saut dam, French Guiana - Emb289 P4 | ecosystem: Host-associated > Arthropoda: Insects > Digestive system > Gut ...
CAGGAACCCATACATATATAAGAGACAATAGAACACAGATGAACATCAGGTTTGGCTCCCATCCATGCCACAAAGTCAACGTAAACTCCGCGAACGAGGGAGGGGCCACCGCCAGTAAAAACCCCGCCTCAACTCAGGAAAACACCGCCCTATTAAAACACTGCTTAACCATAAAAACAAGTGTTCTGATACAAATATCACACAAAACACTGACCGACATGAAGTGACACTATAATATTGTGCTAGAACCTTATCAACTTTAATATTATAGCATGATAGTTTTTAAGTATATTGTACTAATGGAACTAATTGTAACATATCTGTAGCATAAGTATAGAAACCCACTATGACATGTGTACATAGACAACTAATGACAATCCACTTGTAACAGCCCTTGGTCATGATACCCAATATAGAAACGAGATCTCGTTTCCTCCAATACCCTCAAAGAACATCCACACATCTTATATAGCTGCTCTGTAAGTCAAAGCACAACCTGAAGATGGCCCACATATAGGGCCGAAACATGTAGTTGTATTCCTACTGTACTACTATGTGAAATATAGTTGTGTTCGACTGTAAGTATAATACACTAAATTCTTTTAGTTGCGTAAAGAGAAAAAACCAACTTGATGCCACTTATTTTAATAAAGATGATGCACGGTCCAATAAACATAAGATTCACTAAATTCTTTGTTATTGATTATTCTAAATCATCCCTGCACATAAAATGTTAAAGTCATATAGCTTATCAAGAAGAAAAAAATCACTGGATACATAATTTCATTTTTACTTAAAAATAAATTAAACGAATGGACAGACTATAAAATAATTCCCATGTACATGACTCAGCTCAATTATACGCTCCAGATAAAGCTGATCATCAGTAACTTGGTGATGAGCCACTGTTGCTGCTAAAGATGTGCTAATACATCTTGACACACAGAAGGTATCTGTATAGTATTACATTATGCACGTTGTGTTTAATGTATTTACTAAGTGTGATGCATTATGCACTGACTTTAACCATAACTTCATCACCAAGCTTCATGGAATCATCTGTCAATCTTACACTAAAAAGACATAAAGTTGGTTACATGATAAAACCTATATGAATGATTGCAAATGATGTGATTACGAAAGTCTATTGGTAAGGAGGTAACAGGCACATAAAAATGTAATGAATACCACTGGAAAGAATAATTTAAAAATTTTGTTATTTTCATGCCCCATGCAAGTGCTCCATTTGTTACCCTACACACATCAAGACTACATTTGACTTAGCGACAAAAAGTTAATGGAATACACTAAGCCCTTGTTTTACACCTGCACTCTCTCATTTTCAGTTTAACGCCATTTGGCTAGCCATATTCTGCTACAGGCTAACCAGTTATTTCTGATGGGAATATCATGTTTGGTTTATGTTTGATTTACACCCATTTCAGAAACACAAATATGGCATAAAATGTCTGGGTGTAGTCAATCACGACATGTTGTCCAGCTACTTGAAAACAAACCAGATGCTGCTCTTCAACAAGACGGAGCACTACTTCACATTTGCAGTGAAGTGACATTCTTGAAAAGATAATTACTACTTCCTGGCCTCTGTGATCTCTAGATCTGAACCCCCTTGACTTTGCCTGTGATGCTTTGCGATGGATGAGGATTACGTTCCATCAATACCTATAACCCTGAACAACTTGACAGATTGATTACGAACAACAATTACAAAAACTGAAACTTTTTATCGCAAAATGTTTGGAGTGCAGGTGACTATTGTCTAGATGCATGCAGGACAACAAATGGGTCCAATATTTCACTTGCTTAGAGTAGAGGGGTGAGTGGGAGGGGGGGGGGGGGGGGGGGAAAGTATAGTGGCTTCTTACAATGGTGTGCATTTTCTTTTTGTGTGGCTGTTACATTCTTACCAATAAATTTTATTATCATTCACATAATTTGCAATCATCTCTCACATTAAGTTCCTGAATGGAAAGAAGGAACTATTATCCAAGTGATGATTTCACTGTTCAGACGATATATAAAAATAACTGACTACAGCAAACAAATAATCACCTTGGCTTCATTTACATACAAGTCAATAAGCAGGCAACTATTGATGGCTATCATATCATTTACTGAAATTCCGTAGATCCATACAGGATTACAAAATCCATATGGATATGGAAGTAGTCATATTTGCTTAAGAAGTCAAGAAGTGAAGTCAGTGTAAAGGTGTACAACAATTTTAGTTACTAGGCCTAGTGTATTATTTAAGGATTTAACATAATATAAATTTTATGTTTATTGGACCGTGCATCATTGTGATAGTTGAAGAATCCATGTTGCAGGCTTCAGCCTGCAACACGGATACCACTCCAACCCAACCACGCCGAAACTCCAATACACATCGAACCAAGAACAATACGACCAATGTGATAATTCAACAGAATAGTCGCAAGCTCCTGATAATGGATATATTAATGTCCAAAACATGTTGAGCACATAAGAAGTGAAATAATATGGCAAGTGACATCAAGTTGGTCTTTTATTCTTCAATAATTTGAACTATTTTAATAAAACGTAATAACATAAAAGCACCAATTAAAAGGATGCATTATGGTACTGACTGGACAAAAAATAATTTACTACATCACTGCATAACAGATAAAGATCGGTACACTCATGTAGTATATATAGTGTATAAACAAGATCTAAAATACAGACGAGTAGTTAAAAAAAAAACATAAATTTTTATCTATTTTGGAAAGTCCTTAGTACTCCGTTCTGCAAGGCCGTAACATGAATCTGCAATACCTCAGAGTGCAAACTCGACGTTTCACAGCCACATAACATAGGGAAAAGAATTTAAAGTTACATATCCAGTTGTTCCTATCTTTAAGCATCATGACAGGAAGGGGAATGACAGTAAAGCCCCATGCATTTCTATGCACTGGACACAAGACTGATGCAGACAACGCGGCAAAAAATAGTATTTGCTCCTGCCGGGAATCAAACCCCGATTACACAACCCATAGCCCGTTATTTTAATGACTTCGCTTAGTTATTCTAGCTAATTAGTGTGCACAGAGGTGGGGCCGCAGAACATTCAGAGTGCAGTGAATGGCAGCATTTATTTGCTTATACTTGCTTCACGACAGAGTCAGTGGTTGAGACTGTACAGGTGCAGAGTATGTAATAACGAATGATACGATAGTGAACAGTGAATTGGCAAGAACGGGGAAGGAAACGGCAACAGACCGAATTTACGTGCTATCTCGCGTTTGTGTAAAGGGACAGCAAATTCACGAAAAGCTGAAACATTATGGTTGGTCTCCAAGCCGATATTAATATAATCTTACCTGATTCATAATTATGACATCCAACAAACACACATTTATAAACGTATTCAGTCGCATATTATTATCCTTTACCAACATGTTTCGGTCAGTCTGGTGACCATCATCAGGGTGTCTTACAACAAAAATACAGTTACGTGTTGGTGAAGGATAGTACGTGTAATACGCTATTGAACATATTTATAGATGTGCATCTGTTGGCTTGTCACATATGTAATAGGTAAAGTGTTCCCGTTATAGGCCCGGTGTGGCCCAGAGGGTGGGTAGAGCTATAGCTCTACTCTTCCATGGCCGCGGCACTAGAAGGGGGTGAGTGGTCAGCAGCACGCCCCGGCCGCACTTTACCCCCGGGAAAGACCAGGTATCCATTTTACAGGAGGCTGGGTGGGCTCCAGGGTCGGTCTGGATGGGCGGAAAATCTTGTCACCGCCCGGACCGTCCAGCTCGTAGCTCAGTCGCTATATCGACTGAGTTACCAGGTCCACTCATATATGTAATAACACTCTTTAATGCACGGCCATGGAACATTATAAAGCTGATTCATGCCGTTGTGGTGGTGGTGGTGGTGGTGGTGGTGGTGGTGATGACAATACGTAAAAGTACAAAACATTTAACATTGGAAATAACATTATATGTTGCATACATTGTAAATATACAATAGCTGTAAAACTATATAACCTACAGATACGGTTCCAGATATATAAAATAAATAGCGATAAATGCACACATTTATTATTAAAACACCACTTTATTAAAGCTATATGTTAATAATGTATGAGTTCATCTGTCGTTATTTGATTTAGTGTATTAGTGCATGGATATGAACAATATATTGTTTCAGGTAAACTGTATAATTGTAAATACATTGCATAAAGGTGGTGAAGAGTAGTAGTAGTAATAATAATAATAATAATAATATAACAACACTGTCGACAACTAGTTGTATTCGACATTGGTTTTTTCTTTATTATTGCCGATATTATTACACGGGACCTCTGAACACGAACAATGTCACTCTCTACCGCCACGTTCGGTTAATATGGACATGCATTGCCCACAAATACACTGAAAACAACAGGGAAATAAACCGCCATTATATAATGCTATACAATAGTGCAGTCAGTACAGTGACTAGGCTGTGGGCTGGAGAACCAAGGAATCGTAGTTCGATGCAGGCCAAAGACAAAAGATTTCTCATTTCCAACACGTCCAGAACAGGTCAGAGGCCAGTAAAGCCCCCCGGTTCAACAGGTAGCGGAGATCTTTCCCCGTCAGTAGAGCGTCCGGGACGTAAAACTTACCGTTAACCCCATCCAAAAGCCGAGAGTAGGAATGATCGGAGCTATACGTCCACTCCACCACATGCTTCTATGAAGTGTACAGAGACAACTTTACCTTCGCCGTCACATATATTTTGTGTTATGAATACACACTTCTTTAGTCAGTCTACAACTGAAGAACTCATAGTCTGGTCAAAGTACGGTCACCTGTACCAAGTTACGAGTAAAAACACAACACTGCGCTAACTCATGTGCCGGTAGGCCACGGAGCTGTTTTGCTTTCTACTACGAATCTCCATCCCCCCTTACTATCAACAGAAAGCAAGCTGACATTGTGATGATAGACAGGTCGCACAAAACATAACGAACATTCTATAAAATTCTGAAATTCTCTTTTCCAAAATGCTCAGACCGGCTCTGGGGCCCAACCAGCCTTCTATTCAACGGGTACTGGATTTCTCTACCGGGGCTACAGCGACCGGGCCGTGAAGATGTGCACTCGCCTCCATTGAGTGCCGAGCTTACGAATGAGTGGAGCTATAATTCTGCTCCCCTATATGCCTTCATGGCGTGGACAGGGACAATTTTACCTTTATCAGTTAGTTACGTCTCTTGCTGGCAAGATGTGTTGACGTAATTGTACAGGCGCTGTTAACTAATAGTGACATAGAAAGAAATTTTGTCTGCAAGTTATTTGTTTATTCTGTTTCTCTTGGCGCCATGAACTGCAAACGTTATGTCAAAGAAATAAAGTGAAATACCAACTTGATGCAACTAGGTAATTTTATTGATGTATTCTTAGCTCGACATGTTTCGAGTACATACGCCCATCATCAGGAACATTAGATGTTCCTGATGATGGGCGTATGTACCCGAAACATGTCGAGCTAAGAATACACCAATAAAATTACCTAGTTGCATCAAGCTGGCATTTCACTTTATTTCATGAGGAAGATGCACGGTCAAACAACCCTCAAGTTATGTCAAAGGCGTTTCAAAATAAAACCTCAACGCAAACTTCCACGTTTTTAAAGTTAAATGCACGTGAAGCCATCTACTTAGTGAAGACAACACGAACGATATTGGTCGAAGTTATTCGTTCTTCTGGGACATGACACCGCGTCACTAGGTGATTGGTTCCCCACGTATCAACACAACGCAGTCGTCCAAGAAATTCCATGTTTTTTTAGCTTCTTTTCGGCCATTTCCGCCCTTGAAGATGAGACCAATACGTTGATTCGCAACGTCGGGAACAACAACCCAGTAACGCGGCGTCATATTCCAGAAATTCTCAGCTACACCCACTGAAAACACCTACAAACTTGAAAATAGGTCTAGTTTTAGTTTGTGGAACTGTAGTAAAAAAAAAAAGAAAAAAAAAGAAAAAAATATGAGGCAAAGTCAAGTAAAATTACAAAAAACAATACCATAGCAAGAACTCAGTCGGCAGAACTATAAACAATAGGGCATCTATAATTTAAAAAGGTGTATTACACTGGATGCACCGCAAGTAATGGAATCAGACTACTGTAGCCGAACATGAGTAGCCTGCTGGACCAAACGTCGTGTGACCTGTTTGGCATTGTGTCTACAAAATTTACGGTTTATTCCGGCGAAGAAATTAGCGACTTTCGGTTATGTTATGGGCGTTTTTCTCTCACGGAAATTTAAGCTTATTTTAACAATTTTTGAGTTGGTGAGCCAAGGCAAGTAAAACCCTTTCGTTGACCGACAAATCACTATAGGGAAGGGTGTTGGAGGTATCGTCCTGGAGAGTGAGGGTACAAGGGCAGAATGGACAAATTAGGATAGAATGTGTAGTGTTTAGCGGATATAGAAGCAGTGCCAAGACTGAGGTGTGTGATTAAAAAAAAAATCAATAAATCAGTTATAAATAACCAAAATGAGGTGACAGCAATAAAACATCTAAATTACAAGGCGCCTGAGAAATCTCATGGTACCGAGGAGCTAGCCGGCTACACTATTCAGTAACTACACTCTCGGGTTCCTTTTTAAAGAAATATACTTCAACCCCTACAATTCTGAAACAAGCAATAATTTGTGGAAGATATTTTTAAGACAAGCCAAAAAGAAAGCAGTCAAACAGGTCTCGTTCTGCTCCAGAAGTAACAAAGTACCAACACTTATTTACACATGTAACATGCAGATTGACCAAATAATTTATAAGATATTCAAAATCTGCTCAGGAACTGTAGACTGGCACAACTAATTCGTAAGCAGACTATTAAATGACAGAATATTTACCAACTGAGGACAAGCAGCAAAGATTCTCACACAGTGCACATCAGTTTCTTTACATATAAACTTTCTAAGGTAAATTAAAGATTTGGAGAAAACACATATCCTTATTAACGACAGTAATTTTAAATTTCACCTGCGAATCCAGTTATAGTTCACGGACCGTTCTTGCGTCCCAAGTACACATAAGCCTTCCCTCCCACACTGCCAGAAAGGAACTGACAAGGCGGAAGACTATATGCCGAGCCTAGAACTATCTACACAACAGTTCCTCTAACTGGAATAACCACGAATCATGTCTGTGCAGAGGCGAACCCAACAGCTCATCTTACGTATCTTGTCAGGGGAATTTGTAGACTTCAGCGCTCTATGTGATGGGAATTTTAAAGCTCTGTTTCAGCTTTATACGCCAAACAGCAAGCATGAAGCACATAAAAATATATTACCATAAAGGTAATTCACACTCTTATTAGCGATTCATTTATTCACTCGTAAATTCACAACACGTATTCTCGACGCCAATCAGCAATGCATCAAAGCTTATTGCAAAGCCTGTTAATTTTTGCGTATGACCCCCTGATGTTACAGAAATCAACAATAACTTCCATTCATACTTCATTTAGATTCATTAAACCTTACGTGTCATTTCACTGTGTTTCATACTCCAGCATATATTACTAAATGTTTAGATACTTAAAAATCATTTACAAATCGTTTCTCAGGATTCCAATTATTTGAAAGACAGTACAGTGTAGGAATTTAAATTACTCTAGTTGTAGGAGTTCTGTATGAGGCCAATAAAAAGGGCCCTGTGACGTACTATGCAGAATGTACCAGGCGTTCTTTACTTTATGAACATCATGCGGTTTCATGATACACAAGTAAGCGTTATTTCACTTACGCCCTTAAATAAAGCATGCCTTTCACTGTAAGGATTTTCATGAAAACCACACCTATTTAATGCCGCTGCATAGAGATAAAGTATACAGAGTTTTATTCAAATTGGTTTTAAAAAAGTACAAAATAGACACAACATTCATTTACGCCTGTAGATAAAGAGTGGCTTTCACTGCACCGATTTTCACTAAATTCGTAATTGCTTATCGGCGACGCATGGATATCTTCTATAGCGGTCACCAAAATTGGTGCGGAAATATGAAATTACGGGTATAAAATCATTTGCGCCATTTAGTAAAGGTACGCATGCCATTGCGCCGATTGTCCGGGAACTCATGCTTGTTCGACTACTTTTTGTGAACAATTCTTATGCCAGATTTCATTAAAATGTGGCAAACGGCTTAGTCGCTGTTTCTAGGACATGGTTCCCACATTTTTTTTAACGGAAGCCCTACACGAATGCAATGTCATTCCGTCCGTTACATAGTACCAGCGACTAAACTGTTACAGAGATTTTCATGAAGCCAGTATAGGTGTTCATTACAAGAATTTTTCGAGCCAGCATAACCTTTTTAAAAATCGGCGTAGTGACAGGCATATTTTACTCAAGGGCAGAAATGAAGCTATACCCCTAATTTCCATATTTCTTCGCCGATTTGGGTGAAATTTGACTAATAATATGGCCATGTGATGCCTTTCTACATGTACGAGTCGTGAAAATCAGTGCAGTAAAAGCCACACTTTCCTTGCGGGCGAAATTTAAATCTGTCCACATTTTCGATAATTTTCGTCCGATTTGGACAAAAGCCAGTAAAGACGATTTCCAAGCCATGTCGTTGAGCAGTTTGGAGTTTCGTGAAAATCAGTGAGTGAAAAGTATGCTAGACTTGGGGGTGTAAATGAAATGTTACCCTTATTTTCTATATTTTTTCTCCCATTCATATAAAATTTGATATAGCGGATGCCCATAAAACTGTACTGAGTAGCCGAGTTTCATGAAAATCAGTACAGCAAACGCTACACCTGACTTACAGGTGTAAATAAATTTCTATCCGTACTTTCAACATTTACTGTTTGATTTTGGTGGAATTTGGTATAACAGGTCTGCACATTGTGCTGTTGAGCATCGGCGAGTTTGGTCGAAAATCGGCGCAGGGTAGGCCGTACTACTTTTATGCGCGTAAATGCAGTTATACGCAAGCGTGTACCGTGAAAGCGAAAGCAACAAGTGCCTTGGTAAAACCTATGTACTACGTCACAGGATACACCATTTATAATCTTGTATCCATTTAAACAACGCACGAAGCGTTAAGGATGATGCACAAGTTTAACAAGGCGGTTTGTTACGGGGGGGGGGGGATTTAAGATTATTTTGATTCCATCGATTATACAGCGCCGAACAATAGGATGAATTATGAGCTGGGAATGGCATGGAAAAAGCAGTGGTCAACTGTTTTAAGCTATCGCCTCAGCAGTTGCTTACAGCCAGAGACAAAAACCAAGATATCTCTCAGATGGTAGAACTGGTATCAGAATCCCGAACTCAAGAATACGAAGCCTAGGTGCAACACTCTGTGGGCCGGGATAACTCAGTCGCTATAGCGACTTGCTACGGGCTTGACGTTCCGGGGATCGAATCCCAGTGAGGGCGAGATTTTCCGCATCAGTCCAGACCGGCCCTGGGGCCCACCCAGCCTACTATACAATGAGTACCGGGTCTTTCCGGGGGGTAAAGCGGCCGAGGCGTGGCGTTGACCACCCACCATCTAGCGCCGAGGTTAAGGAAAGAGTAGAGCTATATTTCTTCTCCCCCTTTGGGCCTTCGTGGTCTGTTCTAGGGTGAACTTTATCTTTACCTTTTAAGTGCAACATTCTACGTTGAGAAGTTCGGCACAAATTTAACAAGATGAAAGTCCATATATACGCACCATATTTGAACACATGATTACAGAGAACAACTTCAGTTGCCAGAGGTGTTAACAAAACAAATCAAAATACACGTAACGAGATTACAGGCTTCTGCTGCGGTGTAGGTGAGGTCTTCGCTTGGGATGTTGTGCAGCGTAGGTTCCCAGTCGGTTACCAAAGTTTCCGGACAGCATTCCGGCCCCATCTTCAAGGGTCAAGACGATGGAACCGATACGTTCTTCCGAAACGTCGGTAACCAACTACCAACTTCGCCGCGCAACGTTCCAGAAGAGCCAAGACCTCGAAATACACGTATTTGAATGTGTCTACAAACACTACGATATTCTGGGCTGTTACACAGTGTGGTCTGACGGAAGTTCTGGAGGTACAGTACCTGCTGCCCCAACTTCAAAATGCAAGAGTGGTTTATCTTCATGGTAAGAATCAATCCGTGCAACGGCACATCTCAAAATACCGCAGGACATTCACGATCATGAGAAGTCTAAATTTCACGCGTGTCCACTAACTTAGCATTTCCATTTGCAAACGCCAGAACAGTTCGGCTCTTCTGCATTAACTAGTGTCTTCTTCCTCCCACAAAGTGCGGTAGCGTAGCTGGTATAGCGACTAGGCTACTGGTTGGACGGTCTGGGGTTCGAATCCCGACACTCGCAAACGATGTCGTCACCTAAACGTCCAGACCGACTGTGGGATCCACCCAACCTCCTATTCAGTGGGTAACGGAGGTCATTGCCGGGGACAAAGCGGTTGGAAAGTGAAGTTGACCACTCACTTCCATCCAGTGTCGAGGTAGAGAATGAGTGGAGCTATACCTCTACACCCCCTATATGACTTGACGACGTGAACAAAAAAAACTTTTAGTTTCACCTCTTGCGCAATCAGCTGAAAGGGCGTGGAGTCAATGGAAGTGCTGTCCTCTACGTTGCGTGTTACCGAGCTACGTAAGAGACAGTTATGTTCTCCATAGCAGAGTTCCCAACACTGCTGAGGCAGAATATTGAAAAATGAAAGTTAGCCGGAAGGAAACAAAAAATTACAGCTTCAGATGTTTCTTGTGGGCTTTTATGAAGTTAACTCACAAACACAAAGAAGCCCAATAACATGATATTAAAACTTAAATGTAATTAATGCGTTAAAGTGTTATAATCCATTCGCATGTATTTACATAAGCAACGTTCAGTTTCGTTTTGTCATTCTGTTGACAGATTACAAACACGCGCAAAACCCAGAACACGTTACTACCAGTTCTTTATAGAACGAACTAGAAAGCTTTAAGAACAGTAAACAAAATCTTTATTCCCTACTTGGAACTAGAAATTACAGTAGCTGTTAGTGAACACCCAAACTCAAGTTGCAAGACCTAGAGCTTACTGCTTTTTCCACATTAACAAATAGTTCTTAGGGACTTCCTGTTACTTGTAAGTATTCTCGCTGCGTTACAGAAACCTGTCCGTTATTTATGGCTCAGACTGTATTTAGCCTACAGGGACAAGACAATCTCATAAATCAGAATTATTAATTTCGAGTTAGTTCTCCCTTGTTGGAAAAAAGGGGTTACAAATTCTCTAAGAAACCAAAAAGAATTTTGTAAAGACACTACAATCGAATTTATAAAAAAGTAAACTGAAAGACAGGAAACAAAATTTTGAATTAATGTGAAGACAAATACACACATATCCAAAGAAAAACTTTAGCTGTAGTGAAAATTTCAAAGTTAACCCCCCAAAATTATTACATTCTGGTGAGGGCCACCATGTAGTTTGGCATACAAATCCAGCTGCTGTGAAAGCTTCAAATCTTATGAAACCGAATTCAATCAATTTATCAGATCTCTCAAAAACATCTAACTAAATCAAATATGATATTAAGAATTCATTTTGTTAATACAAGATAAAAAAAACATTTTTCAATTAGTATTGTGATTTAAAATAAGTACAAAAGTTAGAGTTAGTATTAATTATCAGCACTGAATGCAAAAAAATCACGCTCAGTCTGTTGTCTGTGTTGTGAGAATTTTCTGTACAAAATATCATCATCTGACCTATGAAGCCATGATAATCTAGTCATGGCACATTTATTAATGTTCATTATTATTTTTGAATGTTCAGGACACCTACTCAATGGATACCGGCGTTTTTCCCGGGGGTAAAGCGGCCGTGGCGTGAAGCTGTCTGCTCATCTCTGTCTAGTGCCAAGCCTAAGAATGAGTGGAGCTATACCTCTATCCACTTATACTCCTGCATGGTGCAGAGGGGGACACCTTTACTGTTTTTACAGGACACTTAAAAACTGGAGGCACAACAATTCTAAGGACTTTAATTTAATAATTGTCCAACAAGATGCGACTTATTTAGTTTATTACATTTCTGTAGGCAGCTCTACATGTTTCAGGTGTTTACACCCATCATTAGGAGCTCATACAACTGTAATTACAGCTTCTGGTATTGATTAACCAGATCTACTACCATCCGGTTAATCAATACCAGAAGCTCTAATTACAGTTGTACGAGTTCATGATGATGGGTGTCAACACCTGAAACATGTAGAGCTGCCTACAGAAATGTAATAAATTGAATAAGTCACATCTTGTTGGACAATTATTAAATTCGATTCATGATGCACGGACCCATGTATATAAAATTCTAAGGACTTTGTTTGAATGCCGCAACAACTTACGTTATTAAACTGGGATTAATAGTTTGGTTCTATAACAAAAAGAATACCACAAAACAGAGTACTTTTCTCACATCGCCTCCTATCAGAATTACACAGGCAAGTAACTCGATTTCCTTTTTACAGCCATCATACTAAGAGGCCTTAGACAATTTTATTTTCACATATTCTGAGAACTACAATGCTATTTTCACAGTGGAAGAAAAAAGCTCCTCAAACGCAAAAAAAATCAACATGGTGTTCACTTTATGAATTACAGACCTAAGTGATGACTCTGAGCTACACCTGTCCACAATGCCTTTAGTGTACCAACACTGTTCACTAACTTTGTCTGGAATCAAAAACCCATAATTCAATAATATTAACATGCACTTTAAATATAAAATAAATTTCATTTAAAATTTCCGAAACATACCTTTCAATACTGTACTCCTTCTGATTGCTGCCACTGGTGAGTTTAACTTCGTCATCTTGAATAGTTGGGAGAATTTTATGTCTTGAAAAAACAGAATTCATTGCTTCTGCATTAAAATGATGACACTAAAGCACACAAGCTGTTTTCAGGTAATAAATGGGAGAGAAAGTAAACACTAAAAGGGAAGTCTGTATGTTGCTATCATCCAATCTGCAATTTTTGGTCAAGTAAAGTTGTTAAAAACTTGTTTAAATTTTACAAATTACCACATAAAAATAAACACACCACTTTAACAGAAATATATGCCTTGAACAAAGCACTGCTTCACTAAAATACATGTGTATGGTTACACTAGTTGTAAAAGGAGAAATAAATGATCTGTGTACAGGAAGCAGTCTTTCTACAAAACTGTTATATGATCTCAAGAGAATGTCAGAAGAGCACACACACAATTCATAGAGGGTGCAACACAATAATCCTGACTCCAGCATTTGACAGGAAGTAGCAACAGTAAATTTAATACACTCAGCATTTCTCAGTAGGAAGGCATACTGGTGTCAGTTTGATGTCATGATCAGCAAATGCAAAGTACACACATGATGAAAAGTTAATATTCATAATTTCAAGCTTAACAAAAGCACAAACTGAAACAATCTTATTGCAAACTTGAGGAAAATTTCATGACTATGATTTTACATGCATGTCTTCCATATTATACATATTTTTAGTAAGATAATAATAAATCCAGCAGCACCAGTATAAAATCACATACTGACTGTACATGAACACAGTTGTTTGCAGACTTTGCATCAGCAATTATTAATATGGAACAAAAGAGTGTACACATTCTGAACAGGGCTCTCACCCTAACTACAACTGGCATTATGACAAAAAAAAGGGGGGAGATGGGGGAGGAGACTTGTGGGGAGGAAGCTTTTCAATGAAAAGGCACGTAGATGTGAATGTTCAACTTCACATTATGTTTAACCTTTGTACTATATAGATAATGGTGGCCAGCTTCATGTTCCAGCTACTTTATCCCACAAGAAAAAGCTTCCAATATCCATTGGATAAGAGACTCAGCGGGCCTCTAAACCAGCGCAGACATGGCGACAAATAAAAATCCCCATTTCTGCCAGGATTAAAAACTTTTCGTGGCCATCAGCAACACTGTCAGTCACCATCACCGACAGGCAATCTACATACAATCGTAACATTGAAGTGTGTCTGTGCAACCATTGTTGCAGTGGACAAGCAATAAATACTACATATTCTGAGTGTGTATTTGTACAGTACGGTTTTTGGAAAAAGTTACTGAACATAAAATGTGTGTTTCTCTACAACATTAGTCTGAAACATATCTCATTCTAAGAAAAATTTAGTAAGATATTATCATAAATGCACATACATCTTCATGTAAAGTACTCATTACTCTTGGCAGATTTTAATAAACTTGAATTTTCTAAGAGATTTTCAAAAAATACTTAAATGTGAAATTTCAAGAAAATCGGTCCAGTGAGAGCCGAGTTGCTCCATGCAGACTTACGGACAGAGAAACACACAGACATGACAAGAGGTAATAGTTGCAAACATGCCTAAAAAATGAGCTATCTCATTCACTTCTGTATCATGAACTCTTTAATATTTTGTGAATGTTGATAAAATCCTTTCAGTAAGATTTTATTTCAGGCTTTAATGGTACAGTAGCTGTCATTCACAATTCTGCAGGTCATAGTGTTAGACTAATGAGTCTTTGGTTATTTAATGACAGTGTTCCATCTGAAAAGTAAAAGCTCATTAATCTGGTACTAGATGATTCAGAAAGTTTTATTAAACCAAAATATACAAGGTCAATTACACCACAGTACTCCATCTACTGTCAGCACCCAGCACTAATTCTGAGAGTTCAAAAAGCAGAAGTTAATCAAGGAAGACAACCAAACAGGAAAATTTATGTAAGCGACCAGCGTAGTGACAGAAAAATGTTGGTCTTGGTGTCTTGGTTTTTTAAATTACATATACACCACCATGCGTTTCAAGCAGTAGTGAAAAGGGAATAGCAGGAGCACTACAGTGTCTCATTATGTGAAAAACCAATTACCCAGTGACACGGCATCACATTCCAAAAGAACAGGAACTAAAGTCAATAAAAAATCCTGTATTTCAAGAACTGATCTTTAATAACTGTAAAAAAAATCAAGTCGTGCCAATGGGTAAGTTATGCTAATGAATTACCTTAGCATCCGAACTGCCTCAGATCACTCAGGTAATATGGATATACTGTCAACCCAATAAAATAACAGTTTCTTTGGATTGCATAAAGTCCCGTAGGAATGGACTTCCCAGAAGACAGACTATTAAAACATATATAAACAAGACAAATTTATTTACAGGATGTGACACTATTCGCTGCCAATATCCATACAATCATTATCTGTTACTTCTAGCTTGTTGCTCTCCAGGCTTACTTCACCCTCATTAATATCTGCTTTGCCATCATTTTGAGGGTCGTGTTCTGTTATCTGGCCAATGGGTGTCTCCACAGATACAGCATTCCTCACTGCAATATCGTCATCTGTAACTAATTCCTCCTGGTTGTTTTTACAGCAAGAGACCAGATGCTGAACGCTCTTACGGTTAAACCTCTTTAACTTGAAGTTCTGTAGTAAACGCAACTCTCCATTCCAATTTCGAAGCATTTCCAACTGTTTAGGAATTGTAACATCTGGTATTTCTGGAAAGATGGAAAGTGAAAAAGCACTAAAAATAAAATTATCCGTGGATCCACTGACACAGTGCAAGATACCACATCCTGGATAACATGTTATTACAGAGGCCAGAATGTTTGGGTTTCACATTCTGTCTAATTCAATGACATTTATTATGTCATGAATGGTAATGTGTGTGTTCAAAAATTATGAAACAGAAATTCAGGAGTCAGATCCAAACGATATTCCAGCTTGAATGAACAGCAGTGGAAAAGCACACCTTGAAATGTGTTCTGAGATCTAAGTTCCCCATTTCACTAAAAACGTAATATTAATGGTTCCTAAAAGACTTTGTTTCAAATTCACATGGGCATAAGTTTGCATTCTGAAAACTGAGTAAGTGTGGTTAAGATGCCTTTCAAGTTTTAACATTACATCAAAGCATTCAGAAAATTTGTACGCTGTAATCTGTAGTGTTTGCAATGTAAGATATGGTACAAGACCATCAATTAGAAAAGGCTGAAACCAATGTTCTCACAGATTATTGGATTTGCATAGTACAGAACATAACTTTAATCAAGGTACTGAGTACAAGGAAACACATGCTTATGAAATTATCTCTGTAATTGATTACACCATAAATTTACAATATAGGCTTGATCATTAAATCATGCAAATATAAATCTCCAATGTGAATTTCCACTCTGATTTAGTTGAAGTCTTTGCTCTTCCAGGATGTGTGGGATCGGTTAACCTACACAACAAAATATCCCAGAAGAGCCGAGACCATATAAATATTCAACACTTTAAATAATAAAATTATGACAGGATAAATGGATTTATATTGCTAAATCCAAACTGTTGGAGCACCACTCTCACATCTGGGAGGTAGCCTACTAGGCAAAAATTGTAGCCGGCTACTGGTTATTCTGAGTGTTTTCACGGTTTTCCTCAGCAAAATGCTAAGACAGTGAGCAGTTTGAAAATTAAAAGAAATGGTAATGTTACTGCACTCATAATGATCATAATGATTAGTTTTCCTCAAACATGACATTTATAACAAGGAGGAAATTCATTTCTTTACAAGCCATAAACATTACAATATACTACAACTTCATGCACCACATATGCATAACTTGCTCCATTCACACAAACTGTAAGTGTAGTGTAAGATTAAAGCTACTACTATTATGATGCCAGACTGTCACACGTTAGAAGCAGGACAGTAAACTGACTTACCTAACCCGCAAGTGTTGAACTCCTCTTCTTCACGCAACAGGGTAAGTCGTATGACATCCTCTCTACTTGCATGCTGTCTGTTTTTACGATTCCCAACAGAGCGTTTTAAACGAATCTGTTCCAGTTCTTCATTAAACCTACTAAGATACCTAAAATATAAAAATTTGGTTTAGTGATTGTCGCTGATGTATTAAAACACTTTACTGTGAATTATGACAAGATGCAGAAACCTTCAGTGCAGAACTTGTGGCCTTCACTTTGGCTTATTCAATCCATACTGGGTACGAAGATCTCAAGGGCAAACATGTCTAATGGACAAGCACACAGATCTGAAAATATTAGTCCCTAAATATAATAACAGATCGATCTTAATATAAGCAACAAAATATATGTAAAACAGTAAAATTAATGACTTTCTAATTTCATAAAATATCTTTTATTCTCCACCCAGATGATTATGTAAGTAATCTTAATTAATCCTATTTTCACAAAATCCAATTTATAATTTTAACTTAAAGAAGAGGCCTGATATTAAATGAAGAGCATAAGAAATAAACCAGTGCATCTTGACTGTGGTTAAAAGCCACATACAGGAATAAGTTACAGTTTTTAAATGTGCCACATAAGCTGATAAGTCTAACAGTACATGTTTTGTAGATGAAACAATAGCTGTAAGATTCAAGTCTTGTGGGATGCTACACCATGTTGATGGGGTTACACTCTTGACATTTCAAAAGGATCCATGTGCATTAAAAACACTGTGAACTACAATCCTACAACACAGTGTAACATAACAGAAGATCTGATTCTTCTGCAATACAGCTATGAAAACCTCAAATCATAAGTAGGCAACATGGAGACTTCAGGTGTTCATGATGATGATGATGATAATTATGAAAATTCATACTGTGTGGAGGTCATGACATCCTCTAGTCTGGGAGATGAGTACAAACCTTTTGGTGCCATCATCTATCCTTGAACATCATGACAAAGTCAATGGCATTTGTGTTTCATATTTGGGAGGTCACGTGTTCAAACTGCAACCTGGAGACTGGCTATCATGACTGAGGCAAATGCTAGGATAGTGTTAATGAGCAAGTAGTTCCTGATGTTTCAAACAACCACAGCTTCTGTTAAATGTCAGGAACCACCCACTCAATGGCACAGCATCACATCCCAGATGACCTGAATCTTTAGCAAACACCACTGTCAGAAACTAAAATCTTGCTACAATAGTCATTTTAATTAGAAAATAACCATGTTCTTTCACATCAAACTTAAATCATTATTCATCAGTCTTCCTACCATCTGGCATACTGTGAGCTAAAGACAGGATTATAAAATGCAACATAAAGAAACAGACATGTCTCTTGAAAATGTTGGCAAACACTCACTACATTACAACACAAAAGACCATAATACAAACACCTGAAGGCATTTCACAGCTACAGACATAATTATAGTTCTAGCTGCAACACAAATGTTTTTTTAAAACAACTAGGTATATAAATGTGAATACATAGGGTGATTACAAATGATGTAATTACATAGTCATTGAAATGGAAGTAACTGCCACAAAAAAATTAAACACATATCGTTATAACAAGCAACTCAAAAAATATTTTTCATAGGTATGCAAGTTCAAAATGTGCTCTACTTATTGCTCTGCATGCAGCAAGATAATACTCAAGTTTATGCTAAACACTCTGTAATAACAGCTGTTCAATTTTGGCAGCTGCTGTTCATATTTCATCACTCCAGTTATTCAAGGTTACAGGCACTGGTGGAACACAAGTCTTATCTTTCAAAAAGCTCCATAGGATAAAGTCGACGAGATCAGATCTAGAGATTATGAAAGCTAGGAAATGGATCCCTCAGCTAAACTGCTGCCCAGAGAACTGCCTATTCCAGAAAGTTGTCACTTCACTATGGATGTATGGTGGTGCTCCATCATATTGAAAAACAACATTTGGTTTGTCTTCAAGTAGCCGGGGCAGTAAACCACAACATGAACATGATAAGGTAGATAATTCTGTAAACTACCCCCCCCCCCCCCCCCCCCCCCCCCCCCCCCCCCCACCACCACACCCCCCCCCCCCAACCCACCCCACAAACCCACACCCACACACCCACACCCCCCACAAAACATAACA
>Ga0123357_10003085_pt1 | contig 18902 bp, 10 predicted proteins | sample TergutEmb28metaG_FD_89873 | JGI IMG/M metagenome (GOLD analysis project Ga0123357, IMG submission 89873) | Embiratermes neotenicus P4 segment gut microbial communities from Petit-Saut dam, French Guiana - Emb289 P4 | ecosystem: Host-associated > Arthropoda: Insects > Digestive system > Gut ...
TATTTACACATACCGTATATTCTCAAATCTAATCCGCAACCTTTTTACAGTTTCAGAGGGCTAAAAAATCAGATGCGGATTAGAATCGCATGCAGATTAGATTCACGGTCATGAGCTGGATTTTGGAAAAATGATGGAGTCGCTGTACGTGTTGTAAGAACAATACAATACAATTATTTATTATATAATATTTATAATTTATTATTCATCAGACTCGCTGTCATCACTCATAACTGAATCGTTATCTGTCACCCAGTCACTATCATCTTTATCTTCACCATTGTCCTCCCATAGAATGTCATCTTCGGATCCGTCCAAAACATTGCTTATGCAACGGATAACGGTTAAAGCATTGGTAACATCCAATATTATTCAATCAGTCTAATTGTAGGCAAGGGGCGGTTGAAGGAAAGGTGTGGATTAGAACCGCGAACTAACTTTTTTTTCATTTAAGAAATTGGCAAAATCTAGTGCAGATTAGATTTGAGAATATATGGTATATGCAGAACCTAACTTAATTCAAGTTTTTCTGGCGTTGCTAGTGGCAAACTGTGTGAGGTAAGTGACATGGTGCTGTATTTTAGAGCAGTGCTGGCACATCAAGGAAGAAAGAGAAGACCTTTGCAGGCATTTGCACTATGAAGTACAGCAATATTAAGAGCCCTGTAGCTAGGAGTTGACTGCCTATATAACAACTATGGGGTTGGAAGCGTGCACCATGAGTATTAGTACAGAACATTCAATATTGTGTTCTAGTTGTGGCACAAGTATTTTGCATATACTGTACATATTATCCAGTAGATAGTAACCAGAGTGAGAGGGTGTTGCCAGAGTGTTCCATCTTGCCATAATTTCCAGCACATAATGCTATAATAAACTCTCTGTAAGTTTTCAGAATTCCATTTTGATCAGTATCAACCCAGTAAATTGTGGCTGACATGTACACAAACAGGGAAGATTAAATCTCATTTACTTTACCACTTCAAATTTATTTCTGAAAATATTTGAAGTAACAACAGCCTCCAGATCTTATGCTGAGAGTAAATGCTGATTCATTCAGTTGTCACTTAAATTGTCAGATATTATTTGGTCCACATAAAACTTACGCAAAACAGTCATGTTCATCTCTAACTGTAGCACCAGCCAGTTAATGCATTTTTAACAGACTTCAGTTCCAGTAAACCTGGAAATACAATAATGTTAACAATACAGGAAACATCGATGTCACCAACATCTGGTAGAAATGGAAATACAGAACATCACTCCAAGATTTGTGAACAATAATGCGATAGTTTTGTGTAATATTTTGGATTTTCTTTTTAAAATATTAACAGTAACAATTTTCAAAAGTAGCTGTCATGATATTCAGGAAAGAATAACATTACAGTACCATGACACCTACATGTAAAAAATTTGAAGTGATTTTTTCCCCCAAATATAGGAATTTGTCATGGCATTATTTACACTAAATACTGCTACATATGGGTCAGAGAATGAATGCATATGGCTGATGTTAGTTCAAGTAGGCTGCCTCCTCCCCTTCCCTGTCTATATTGCCAATACCAATCACAAATAACAAATGTAAAGAGACAGGTCATAAGCAAAAAACAGCTGTGATACATGTCATGACTGGTGGGAGGCTGTGAAAGCCTGCTCAAGGATGTTCATTACCAGGTACACATGTGGGGAGAATGTGTTCATTTTTGCTCTGACCCAAATGTAATCACATTCCTGTATTAATGATGATTTAGTGACGGTCAGTTTTTCAATATGGATCTTATTCATGAAATTATTCATATATATACATACCATGAAGAAACTTAGAATGATAATTGATAAAACACCATCTCTGCATTGCGTTCTATATAATTGTATTAAACTTCTTTTGTGTGTTCACACTGTTGTTTGTGACATGTTTCAGCCTGTGCATGGCCATCATTAAAGAAAACTCATACAAAACATGGGAAATTACTGGTGGCTTTACATTTATATTGCACATTCATTAACAAAGTAATATTCTCCAGCACAAATTCCCCATATTGTAAGAGAATATTTCCATGCTGATAGTCAAGCACAGGATGAAACATGGCAGCAATAACATCATAAACAAAGGTAGAAGGCTTAATACAATACTGTAGTGTAGAGAGGAGTTTTATCATCATATGCATTTTGTGTGTGGAACAACATTACCTTGCATGGCAGTTGAAGGTTATCATGGAAGTGTATATGAGTATTTTCATGACAGTGAATTATCACAAAAATGTCAATTCATATCTGATGATTGAACATCTGCAGTTATAGTGTCTTCTACTTTGTTATCTATCACACTTCTTAAACCACCACATTGTGATGTATGTTCCTTTGTAAAGTAGGAAATATCTTCATATACGTGAAAAGAGATCATCTGAAATTCATATGGCAATTACTATGAAGAACAGTGCCATCTGGGATGTGATAGCGTATGATCAAGCAGAAATTTACCAGTGTTTTGGAGGAAACTACTACAGCCATTTTCAGAGCAGAATTAATTAAATCTGACAACTATCAGGGCAAGAAGCTGTGTCAATCACAAATACCTCACTCAATGAACCAACCAAACATTCTACCCTAAATCTGGGAGGGAGTTGGTTCCTCTGAAATGTTGGTATATTCCTGACTATTTGATATCAATCCCTAAAGACAGTACTCTTCAGAATGCATTTCTGTGTCTACAGTGGTACTGTAGGAATAGAGATATTCTATGTTATTCATTGTAGTAGCAGTTTGGAAAAGAAAGTTATATATTAATATATTAGAAAATATGTTGTGCCATTACCACAAATTATTAAGTACACAGAAATACACAAACTTTTATTCAGAAGGGTCAGTGGTCCGGAAGATATTAATACTTTGCATTATCCAAGGATATTCAAACTGTGAAAGCATGGCTGTCCAATGCACAAAGAGCCCATAGGAAAATATTTCAAGTTTTGATGATCACATGGTGGTGACTGTGAAGCTTACAGCATTCTGGGATAAGACCCTGGTAATGGGATGCGGGAGATAGGTATCAACATTTCAGAGGAAGATGGCAGTAGGTTTTTCTGAAATGTTGGTACATATGTACCAGCAATACCAAAGGATTTTAGTCTTAGTGTACACTTGTATTGTAATTTTCTTCTCACTTCCTGGCACTAAAATAAAGTACTACAAAACTAATGTAGCCATTATACTATAAGAAAGCAAGTTATTAAGCAGCTGACTGTTGCAGCTAAATTTACTCATATGCAAGAACTTCAAACATAAATTATTCTGAAGTATGTTTGGATCATCACAGATTACAGTGATTACATATCCAACACAACTGATGGAGTTCCAATTTCGGTACACAAAACGACTCAGGAGAATATTGTGGTGAGGGTGTTGAACATTCAGTGTCTGTGACAAAAATTTGCCTTAGTAGTTATGCACTGAAGTATCCATAATATTAGGTTGGTGTTGAAACAATTCATTGATACACATACTTTATATTGTGCATCATCTGGGGGTTGGCATAGTAGCAAAAATGGGATTTCCTTGTTTTATTGAGAAGACAGCCACAACAGTAAATATTAGAATAATATACAGTTGATCTTGGAAATTACTTTCAACAGGAATAATTTTTGGGAGAAAAAAGTTTTTTAAAAAACTTGGTTATTTTTTCTCTTTTTCTGGAAGCTTGATGTATTTTATGTACACTGTATAATTCCTGCTTTATACACTAATGTGCACTTGTTGGTTTTGATATCACATCTGATTGCATGGTCATGGATCATTTAAAAATTCATTGTTTTAATTTATGTGAAAAAGTTCTGAAAGTGTGTATCAGGCACTGGAATAACTTGGTGCTGCTTTTCTTGGAATCCCACATTTAGAACTCAATTATTTATAATAAATAAGCAAAAAAAATCATATAATGTACATGTCTTAAAAACAGTTTAATATTTTTGTTTTGCCTTTTGCATTTATAAATTTTAAACAAGCTGATGGTTAAATAACAGCAAATGTTGTAATAGGTAAAATTGTTCAGAAAAACTAAATTAGAAGCATATGGAACCACAACAAATGACTAAATATAGTTATGTGTGTTGTTGTGGGATGTTTTGGATGTAAAAAGTGGACATCAGTTTACTGCCATGGCTAAGAAACCGGAGCCAACACAAAGTACCTGTATTTAATACTAATATAGATATTCTTGAAAACTCTTATAGATATTTGCTAATGGTGAAAATTTCAAGCAAATTATAATGACAGGAAGCTTTTGTTCACAAACTTATGACTATGATAGAAAAGCAGTAAGAGAGTTTGATAAAATAACTACCATTTTCAACTTTGTCTATCATCTCAATTTTTCCCAAACAATTTTTGGAAACTGGGTCTGTTGCCAACATGTGGAAAATACTCCAGACAACAGATATGTTCAGACGTTAGGTTTACTGTAACACATCACCGTCAGAAACATGTTACATTAGATGAAAACATAACACTGAACCAGTGAAGCAATTACTTATATTTGGACCTTAGATTAAAAAGTAAGATTTTATCAGAACATCATACCCATTTTTCCAGTAAAATTCCAATTTTCTGTATTGGAAAAAAAAAAGAAGTGATAATTTGTAACCTGGGCCTTGTTTATATATATATATTTGAAAAGAATAAATTTCAACCATCTTATGTGCCACAAATTGCAAATGTCTTGCACATATAAGCTGCTTTTTCATGTATGGATATGATGTAGGTTTTTGTGACAGGAAATTTTTAAAAGTGAAGACTTCTTGTGACAAGATATTGACTGTCATGATTTCTTTATATAGTTTGTCTCATACCTCAGTGATTTTTTGACTTTCTGCCCTAGGCTAAGTTATGAGATATGTATCATTTTTAAATCATTAGGCACTGGTAAGTGTTACAGTTCCCACAGACTACAGCAAGCACACTCTCTTAGAAGCTGCTTGCCACCAGATCACACATGGTGCTTGTAAGAATTATGAATGGATTTGGAGATCACCATGCTATGAGGTAAAGGGTCTGCCATGGACATGTTAATGAGTACACAAAGGGTCAATGAAGATAAAAAGCAAAGAAATGGACTGCATGCAGACTGTTATTTGCTGCACCTGTAAATCTGCCTGGCATGTGAAGTGTTTCATTTCCTTACGTTAACTGGACCCCCCCTTTCACAAAAACCAGCTCTGAGCAGAATGCTTCAATTCAACCCCTCCGATTCATCACTAGGCTTAGGATTACCTGCAGTTTGCATATTGTGTGTGTAAAATGCATATTTTGAAACTTCTTCAGCAAACATACTTATTTTGCAATCAGCAAGATAATAAATGTATATTCATTATTTATATGATTGGCCTTAAGTTCCAATGTAGTTTCATCACAAATGCAACATGCAAAATGCCTATTCATCACATTATATCGATGTAAATAATACCATCATACTTACAACTTGAACAATAACTGTGCCTTCCAGGTTTCACTTAGCTTCTTGGTAAACTTCAATGCACTAATTCAAGATACAGCATGTTACAGTATGGAGTATAAGAATTTGGATATTTCTGTATGGCTTGAATTACATCATGTTTATAAAATACATACTTGGAGAATTGTTTAAAATTACATTACTCCCTACTATAACAGTGTCCAGTTGCAGTTATTGCCAGTAAAAAATTAACATGTTTTCTTCATAGGAAGTAACCTCATATAAAATAATAATATGAGAGCTATGATCACATAGCAGTGGAATTTAGATTGTCATCTTGTGGGTTGTGACACCTTGTAGCCTTGTGGACGGTTGATGGTGCTTAGAATGAAAAATGCTAACTTCATCTTCAGGACAGCAGGTACAACCAATTTTTAAGATAACTGTGCTGTGTGCTTGGCTCTAGTAGTTTGCAGAAGATGGAGGTAGCAGATTCTTTTGTAAATGCTCAAATAACCACATGATTACATGGTGTACCAGTCAAATAATTACTATATAAAATGAGATTAAACTTAGTAGAATAAGTTATATTAAATGCTTTCCACAGGATGACAATCCAAATATGAGTGTCATTACTTCTTCTGTCTTATTTATAACTAGATGTATGGCAGCTTTTTACATGAGCAGCCAGCAAACCAACACAATAACCATCAGAGCAATCAGGTGTTCAGAGTTGTCAGTTCTGTGATATATTAATGCCCTTCAATAGTAAGATATTTATTACACAATATTCACCTAAAAAAACAGATGCACATCTTTAAAATTGAGAATTATACAACTTTGACAGAAGATAAATGTTAAGAATGAACACACTTTCATTAGTTTTCAACTTCCAACAGTATTTAAGAGTTGGCACTTGTATGAAACTTGCTCATTTCAGTAGATGAGCCTGACAGTAACGACGTGGAAATACAGATTCTGTAGGAGGACTCCAGTCTGGACCTGGTCCATGGTATGTTGAATCAATCATAGATTTTGGCAACCGAGAGATTGGTGGATGATATGGACGGTTCAGGTCACCTTGATTTCCACCATCATCCAATTGATTGGATGATTCTGTACGACTTGATGTTCCAGGTTCTGTATCAGATTCAGAACCAAAACTATCATATTCATCACCAGGTCGAGGCTTTTTCACCCGGCAATAGTCACTTTTTCCGATGGACTGAAAAATAAATATGAAGAATTTAGTTAGTTTTACATATCAATATTTACTGAAGTGAATGGACAGTTATTTTTCACCATACTAAAGAGGAACAACTGAAGGAAATATGCCGAAATGCAAATGCACAATCTCACAGTACTGACAACTGTATTCTTTATCTTTTATTCACAGAAACATGTGCACAAAGGCATACAGATGAGCGGTGAATCTACTTGTTTCCCTGACCTTGTGCACGTGAAGCTACGAAACACTATGATGTATATGTTCTCACTGAATGGAGATGAGAAAATGTTTATTTCAATTCCTCCAGTTTCAGTCTGGCAGTATACTATTAGTCAGGCCGGAGTATTCATTCCTGGCAAGTATGGCCAAGTTTGATTGAATGTGGTGCACCATTAGCTACATCAGAGAGTTCACTGCTGAAAAACGTAACAAAATGTGGTCTGATGGTGCATCTTCACTATTTCAGGTTTCATTATATTGTTTACAAAGTTCAGATCAAACCTTGACTTCCATATACTACTTCGATGCATCACCCTCGGTGTGTTTTATGTAAATTAGGAGTGGGTGGGTAAGTCAAAACACAACTATCTTTGTATCCTGTTTATTAAGCTGATGACATGTTTCGGACACTATGGGCCATCTTCAGGTCACAAAAATATATAATGAGGAGAAAATATACTGTATAAGAACATTAGTTTTTGTGCCAATTCTGAGCTTTCAATGAGATTTGTCTAGCGGTTATGTATATTGAAACTAATAATATATTCGTCAGGTAAAGTGGATAGAGAATAAAGTATATATACATGTTGTAAGTGATGTCTTATGAGTAAAGTACCTTGAGTTTAAAGTACAAATGTATGTTGTACACTTTGATTGCTGTGAAAAAAACCAAGTGGGGATAGCAGTGCTCAGTGGAAAGCTTGGGGTATCCCGAGCGTGTTCGTGGCGTTGGTACATCTGTAGTGGCTACGTGGACGTTTCAGGCTGGCTGTATGTATGATTGTGGAAGTATTCTTTTAGATCGAGTATTCTTAGTCTGTCAGGTCGTGGAGTTTGTTGCCAACATGGCTGCACATGCGCCAACAAACTCCATGACCTGACAGACTAAGGATACTCGATCTAAAAGAATACTTCCACAATCATACATATAGCCAGCCTGAAACGTCCATGTAGCCGCCACAGATGTACCAATGCCTCGAAAATGCTCGGGATACCCCAAGATTTCCACTGAGCACTACTATCCCCACTTGGTTTTTTTTTCGCAGCAATCGAAGCCTAAAACACACATATGTACTTTAAACTCAAGGCACTTTACTCATAAGGCATCACTTACAACATGTATATATACTTCATTCTCTATCCACTTTACATGATGAATATATTATTAGTTTCAATATAGATAACCACTAGACAACGAGATCTTGTTTAAAGCTCAGAATTGGCACAACAACTAATGTTCTTATACTGTATATTTTCTCCTCATCATATATTTTTGTGACTTGAAGATGGTCCACAGTGGCTGAAACATGTCAACAGCCTAATAAATAGGATACAAAGACAGTTGTGTTTTGACGTACCCACTCCCTCCTAATTTCCATATACTATTTTGCTTATTGAGTCACACATATTTCTTAGTATTTATTTTCCCAAGGTCATATTACATTTTCACCTATCCTTGTTAGGGGCCAGCATTCACTGCATAGGTGACCACAGGCCTTACAGGCCTTTCATATAGCATAAATTTTGTCTATTTTCTTAAATATTGTGAGCTCAGCTGTTTCTTCAGGCCACTAAGTGGTTTGGTTTTCTATTAAAATCCTGTGTTTCATTTCAGCAGTTATATTACCTTCTATTAAGACACATCGAATATACGTGAGGTCTCGCACTTTTTATAATTCTTGGTCATCCAATTTAAATGTTTTTGTATTTAATATTATACATCTTCCATGCAATATACATACATAAATAAGTTGTTCCCAACTTGATGCACTAGTTCAAATGCGGAGGTAACTCCTACATGTTACAGCCATATTTTGTGGCCATTTTCTGGACGCACATGTCACATAAAGATTATATATAGTTAAAATATAACAACATTGGTGTTAAGTGTTAAAACAGACACATTACTTGATTGTTATGTCTGCACCCAAACATCTGCTGCAATCAAATTTTTGATTGTTGGTCCTTTAATTGGCTGAGATGTGGTTTCATTGGAAGAATGCACAGTACTGAGTATTTCAATAATTTTAACGCTATCCCCATCATTTTTGCCACATGTTTTGGTCAGCATTTTATTATCTCTTCTGATTATTCGGCATTTTAAACATGCTGCTAAAAGACAGTAAATAGTATCAGGATTAGCAACTCTAAAAAGCTGGATGTCCAAATAAGTTAATACGATGTTGCTGATCAGTAAATATATGAACTGTCTAGTTAAATATTGTCTCACCTGCTGATTTCTAAGTTCCTTTATATATCATTTCATGTGAAAATAGGGGTCCACCTACACCTACATGCTGATGTACTGTATAATTTATGAGTTGCATTCCATTATCATTGCTTTCATTATATATGCCTCTTTTCACATTTCTCTTAAGATGTTTTTGTCTTATTCACAGAACAGGAATATGGACAGATGGGTGTTTAATTATACCATATTACAGTCACCTTACCCACGACCAAATTTTTATTCCAGACTCTCTGTTGTAGGTAGCGCCCCATCGCCAGGTGGAACAATAACCTTGCTGTTCTTACCTCTATTGCTGTTCTACTTTCTGATGGAGATCACTGGAGAGGTGCTGGAGTCACCTGGTTGATGAATATTGTTATGACACAAATATTTCATGCCTAGTACCCAACGTAGAATTCTTCCAAATTTTTTTTATCAAATTTTAAAGAGGTCTTAGGGCCAAACACACCAATAAAGGTGTACTTATGACCTTTGAAATCTGCCTTTAACCTTTAAAACACATCTTATCGTATGTAAAGGCATAAAATCAATGATCCATGACCTTGTATGTTTGCTAACAATGAAGCCTATTCCAAAACCATATCTTTTTGTTGTCACAACCACAGTATATTGTACTGTTTTTATTATCCAATATACTTGTCCCAACCCACTGCCATGCTCTTGAATTGCCCTCATTTATGCTCCTTAGTGCACCACATACAGATCCTTAATCTTGTTGGGTTATCACAGACATTTCCTTCTGGTTACAGCTGGTAAAACCTTCTCAACAGTTAATATTTTGTGGAGTGGAAATGTCAACCCCACACTGAACTCCTAACCTGGAGGACCAGGGTATTCCTTTTTTTGTCTGGTTCATCACATTTGAACCATCCAGCATAAGAGGCCCTTCCAGTATCTACACTACCACTGGCAAAGCTCTCAGGATCATTTTACCATGCAAGCCCCACCACTATGCCAAAGCAGAGACACCTCTGGGGGGACCAGACATGATCACTCCTATATACATTTTCTTGCATGATGCTCAGGTGGCACATAATGATAGCAGAGTATAACAAAATAATTATAAGAATATATATGTTTGTGTATACATACGTATGTTGCTATTGTGAATGGGAATGATGAATTAGTTTTATATTATTACTGTAGTGCCCACGAGTAAAAGTACACCTATACTGATACCTCGACTTGGCAATGAGTGGAAGTATGCTATGAGATTCCCACTCTATAAGATATCCTACATAAGTTATTAAATGCTGCCACCAGACGACAACTAATCTACTGATATCGTCAAATTACTCTCTGTTTAGCAATGGGTATACGAACTTTAGGAATTAAGGATATTATAATGTAACCTCAATTAATTATCCAAGTTTCAAACAAATATATCTATATTCTAATGTATTAATTTAACTATCAATATCACTTCTGTTACACTTAATAAGTCCCTAAATAAATACAAAAGTTAAACCCAAATTAAATTAAAATAGTTGCTTCGTCTCTTCTGTAATTCATAGTCTAAGTTGCGCAAATTTTGAATTTAAAATATCGATCGTACAACGAATAAAGTTGCCAAAATTGCTCAGCTCAAAAAAGGAATTTATAACCCAAAATTGTAATTTCTACACAGTCAACAAGACTTATCTTTTATCAATATCAAACAACTGCACTTCATTATTTCAGTCACTTTGCTACTATCAGTTATGTATTAATTCACTTATAATAAATCTTCAATTTTTAGACAGCCTGTAGCCGGTAATGCACAACAATTTGGCGAGCAAACAATATGTCAGTCTGTGAGCGAGTCAGGGTGATTTACCTCAAAACAGTAAAGTTTATAAATTCAGCTCTGCAACTAAGACATTCTTTAAAGTGTAATAAACTCTGAGGCAACATCACTGCTTGTTTGGGCAAAGTCCAGGTATAATGAACCGCCTTCCAGTGCAGCGTTTGCAACTATTCATCTTCCTTTTAAATAAAGTATCGTAAAATATAGCATTGAAATATACAATATTTTACAAATTAACAATAAATTTTATAGTTACGGTTTGCGTTCATTACATTACTATGGCATGCCAATTGATTAAATCGTAATATTTTAGAATCACAACAATGTTTCAAAGACTGACACCATCTCCAACATCAGGTAGTAGTGGTGAGCAGACCTTACCAGTTCGATGCACTAGATAAAGCTAATTTTTATTAGCAGGCACAAAAGCAATCTGTATGGTTTAATATATATGAATATATGAAAAATGGAAACTTCATTATCAAATTTTCCACTTTGGTATAGAATAATCTGGAAGACTGCAAGTTGACCTTAACATGACCTATTATATGGCAAGTTGCATTATCTCAGGTCTGCAGTACAATCATAGTTTTAAACAAATAAGTAATTAGGAAATCTGTATACAAATTAATGAAGATCTGTGTCACAATTATAACTGTTCTGTGTGTACTACGCTAAGGAGATGAAAGGACATACAAATTACCTTGCGTATTCCACCAATGAAGAGCTCAAATTATAAAAATAATTAACCCAACTTGTAAGGCAATGACAGGTAAGGACGGTCATATTTGGCAATGTGTCTGTCCTCTAAATTTTATATTAACTCTGGTATTACATTTTCACCTATTACAAACAGAGGGTAGAACAAAGTATCATTATTCCAGCTCACATAGGTATTTGTGATTCCGTTCTCTGACTGAGGAATATGTTGGGTTTATAAAGCCACACTATAAAATGATATGGCCATACTATGCATTGCAGCAAGCTGTTCAATTATCTGCACAAGGGGTTAAAAGACTAGACCACTTTTCAATGACTTTAGTTCTATTTTTCAGTGTCTTTCAGTAAATCCTGCCTTTATGTCCAGATATTCAAACATCATTATGTTAATTTGTAATAATAAGTTAAGACTGCTGGGTTTGTGGACTTTGGCCAACATCTAGTATTCTGAAGAGAAGACAACATATTGGAAACTGGATCTGTCTTCATTCAGAGGTAAAACGGTGGAGAAACACTTAGTCAGATGCCTTCATTTGAAAAACATCTCATTCTGCCTTAGCTTTAGGTCTTCATGGTTAGTTTCAGAATTATTATTCTCAATTTTCTTATTACTTGATGTTAACAAAACCTGATTGTGGGTGCTTATGTAGATTTAGCTAACTGAATCAGATTGCTCCTGGACTGGAGCAGCTGTTTCTATCAGACCCAGCTTAGTTGTAGAGACCTTCTTGCCTGAGGATGTGAACACATTCAGTTACCAAAACACTGTGTTCTATTCAGAATTCCAAATGATGCATACAGTCCAGAAACCCAGCAATTGTAAGCACATTACAGTAGAATTCCTTTAATTCAGTAGCACCCACAGGACTGGACATGTGCTACATTATTAATATTCCTCATTATGGAACAGTACCTATACTGACCTAAATTCTTCCATGTAATATTTTATTATTACTAATATTCTTGGGTTGCACAACTAACCAGATGAGTATTTGATCTGGGGATCTCCTTCAGCTTACAGTTCAGTGAAGCTGGGGTCTCATTCTACTTTTCCTGAGGTCTGGAGGCAATCATCATAGATACAGCCATGAGTTTTCCTTCAGAATGAACTGGTGTAGGCTGCTTACACAACACTTTGTCCAAATGCACTAATTAAGGCTGTCTGCATGTCTGCTGCTTTAGAGGGTCCTTCACACTTTCATTTGATGCCATAAAGGATTGCAAATGGTCCTTCTGTTTCTTTTATCATAGACAGCTGATAATCCCATGTTGTATGAAACTATAACCACACTATGGCTGTCACCACTTTCAAGCTTCCTAATTATTTACTGTTTCTGAGGAATCCTTAAAATTATGTGCATCCTCTTACCAGCAGCAACTTGTTTACTCATCTTGGGATCTTTTGTGATAGGTTCAATAAATCCAGATAACACAAGATCAAGTCATGGTATCAGTATGTGTACTGGATGTTACTGATGGTGAAACTTCCAGACTTGGGACTATTTTCCTAACCTGCCAAAGTATTAGGATGTCCTGAGTATCAGCATCCAGATTAAAGGAACTCTACTGTATGTTATCATCACAGCCTCTTAGAACTGATGTTATAATAACTGGCAGGTAAGTACCTTCCTTGTTGGAGAAGCATCATTGTCCCTGTAGACAAATGTCTGCAACTTTGTAGTCTCAGAACTGGGTGGTCCTGGGACATGGAATGTAGCGTAAGGCCGAATATCCTCTGAATATTCTAGATAAAAATTGGATTACTTTCTGTAATTTCTCATAGGAAAAATTATTTTATCTGAAATAACAGACTGAGTAATTCGATTTCAATATAACTATACATGAATTTTTAAAGCAGGTTACGCCTTACATCAAAACACGCGGAAGTAGGTGGACAGGATTTTGTCCAGTGTAGCAGACATTCATAAGCATAAAAATTAAGTTTTTACTTTCATAAACCAACGAGAATATCTTGAGTAGCTGAGTGACTACAAACTGCAAAATAAAGAACTCTGTTGCAACACAGTGTTAATTCTTTATGCACCCCATTAAAACAAAACAAAATGAACAAGAAAGGAAAAACATGCCCACAAAAATCAATATTTATCTTATAAACCGATCTTCACCAATGTAATAAAATCATGAAAAATTCCAATAAAAGATTTTGTAGGAAACTGCAGAATAACTTCACATGTACCATAAACTGCAAATTTACCACTATCACAGGTCTACAGAATAATCATAGTTTTAAAGTAAAACATAGAGAAATTATAAATGCTGAACAGGCATTATACCTGGAATACATTCTAATGTTGCTGGGGATGGTGGTAGTTTGCGTACAGTGGCGTAGTATTGCTCCCTACGAGCTAAGTTGTGTTTGTTGTCCTGTGTGACACTGCTCTGGACATCCTGCAGACTGGGGTTGGGGGAAGGCCTGCTTGAGCCTGACTCTTAAACAGAGTAAATGACGGCAGTTATAAAACAGCTTCATTGTCTCCAGTACATCAAAATTCAAATAAACAAGATCACTTAATAAAGATAAATAGTATAACAACAAATTAACATATTTAAAAACTGTTTTCATGAATCAAACTTATGTTTTAAAATAACATAAATTTTGAAAAATGAATGAAAATTTAGGAAGGGAGTGAGTTTACTAACAAACAATCATCAGGTGGTTTCTGAAGTTATAAAACTTGTACTACATTTTATTAAAATTCAAATACCTTGTGTAACGTGTATTTCAGTTCATGTCCTCTTTCACATTCTTATTTCAACAAACACCAGAGGCCAAATCTCAAAATTGGCCTAAAGCACATGATCCCCTCATTAGGTATATCTGCTATGATACAATTCTGACACAATTGTGTTCACAATGGTCTAACATCAGAAGAATATTCACATGTTATGAATTTCACACTACATGATAAAGGGAGCTGACTTCCCTCTTATATCTGTTCACTTCTGGCTTTCTCTATGATTTTATAAAAATTCTGTGTTAATGGCAATTTAACTGAAAAAATTCTGTTATTTACAATATTAATGAAAGACAATCTTTAAAAATTTGCAGTCCATTTTTAGCTTATATAAACATAATATACCATATTTCTTTCAATGTAATAGGCACTTTCCCACCTCCAAAAATGTAGTGGTTCAGCAACAAATATTTTGATGAATACTCAGTATTGAAGAATATTAAAGGAACAAATGACGTACACCATGAAGTCTCATCTATGCAAGATTTATAATCTACATTTCCAAACAGTTTTGAGCTATATGTTTTCATAAGAAACCTCATAAATCTGCTTCTGAAGTTTGAGTGCATAAGCCAACATCTCTTATGTAAGTCTATATAACATTTAGATGGTGGTGGTACAGGTTATGACACTATGCTGCATGACAGGTCATTGCCAACTTTTCAAAGGAAGCTGTTACCTCCACCTTCAATCCAGCAGTGAAGATGTAGGTATGTAATATTTTCTCCCAGAACATGGTAACCATTTGCCAGACTGCATGATGTCATAATCTAAACTACAATGTAGATTTTTACTGATATGGAAACCTGAATACTCATAATGCTTGTCACTTATTATTGACTTACTTCTTTTTACACAGAAGCAAACACCTAACAAGCTGAGGCACAATGCTACTGCTGAGCACACTCCCAAGAGTATTATTTTCACATCTTTGTGAAGTGGTGCTCTCTGCTCTGTCTCAGTTTCCATCATCACAAGACTTGGACTAACAGTTCCTGCAACAGTGAAATATATAAATGCATGCTACTCCAAACAACATGACCATTTTTTTACTTTTATTTTAATGCCACATGTTTCAATCATTATCATATATGATCAGGTGTCTTATACAATTACTTAAAAACAAGGTAAAATATCACTATGTGTGAGAAATCTAAAATATCACAATGTATATATCATAATAAAATTGTAACAATGATAAAATCTCATGTAGCTGTTAAACTGATATCAAGTATAGTGAAAATCTTACAGATTTTTAAATATATACATTGGCAGCATTCATCATACAGGATATATATCCATGTTCTACATCTGAAAACTCTATAGAAACTGAGCATTCTCTGATTATGTGAATAAATGTTTGTCAAATTATTCATTGTGATTAATCTCAGAGCAAAACTTTTGGATTTGATTTCATATAAGTTTGATTTATTACAGAATTTTCATATTTTAATGCACATTTTACATTACATTTCTTTTAGCAGAAACTGACAGTTACCAAAGATATTTGTAAAAACCTGGAAGACTTTATTTGCTTTTAGTGCTGCTAACATATCAATATACTTATAATTCAATGTTTTTTAAAGAAATTCTTGAAATACCTCTACACACAAATACAAAGAACACTGACAGCTGACAGAATAATATTACCCTATGACACAATCCTTGCAGAAAATACATATTTTAGTTCACTTGGGTTAGGCAACATGTAAAGTGCTAGCTAATTACCTACTCATATTATTTAGTAAGTTTATAGTGACGATCATTTCTAGAAACATAATGACTGAATGTTGCTCAGTAATGGAATATTTTTCCCCAAGATAATGGCTATAAGACTGAAAACAATGTATTCCATAAAGCCATTAATGAACAAACTGACTAATTAACTGACTGACAAACCAATCAAAAGACATACAAACAAAAACCAATGAATAAACAAACAAACAATGTAACTCCACAGAACAGTTCTTCATGATCAAATAATAAGTCCTCAGCTAGTAATGGAATTCTCTGCATTTTACAAAACCTGAAGGTTCAATACATGGTGAAAGGAGATTGTGCCCCAAAACACACAACTAAAATTTTTTTTTTTTTTGTTCCATGCAATAGTTTATGATTGTAAATATGGTCCAACTACTTGCACTGTTTTATGTTATTAAAATATTTATTTACATAAAATAAACATAGTCTTATGTTTTCAATTATTTTAATAATATAAAACAGTGCAAGTAGTTGGACCATATTTACAAACACAACTACAATGTACGACCCTCCACCATAATTCTCTAACATCCAGTTTAAACTATCCTCACATCTGTGCCTCAATCTTACCAACACTCTTGATCTTTCAGATTTTTCAACTAAAACCTTATATGCATTACTCTTCACTCCCATGTGTTCTGCATGCCCCAGTCCTCTCATCCTTCATAATGTAGTACACAAGATTCACAACAGCATTCTGTAGAGTCTATTCAGACCAACTGCAGTTTGTTTAGAAAACTTGAACTGGCTTAATTACACTAGACTTAAGGGTCAGTGTTCCCAAAAATCAGAATTATCCACCAATGTTTACTGAACTTTCTCATATTAATATGTGAATAAATGTCCAACACTTCAGACACAAGATACCAGATCACAGACAAACAAAGAGACAGGCAGACGTAACCTCCATAGAAGACATTCCTTTTTAGTTTGACCAGAACCCTTGAAAAATATGCTTTGTGAATGCTACGACACTGTTTTAGGAATCTTCCAGTATTTTCTACATGTATAAGTAAATGTGTTTCTTTATGCTCAGAGTAAAGAACAATTAGAACTGGTAAGCAAAGTATGAAAACTACAGTGATGTCAGTGGTACATGTAAAGTATGACATGATAGTTGCATATGCTTGGTGATACTATGTTGTTGTCAGGTTTGAATAAATTTTGTAGTTATTTATTTTTACCTGAATAAACTCACCTCCAATAGCCGTGAGCGTTGTAAATCGATAATTGGCAACATTGGATCCAGCAGCATTGTAAGCCGTTACACGCAACTTGTATGGCGAGCCTGGATGGAGGTCAGTTATGGCGAAAACTTTCCCCGGAACAATATTGTTACCCACTACAAAAATAAATATTCTATTAGAAGATTTTATTGTTTCCGAAAAATTTCTGGTGTTTTAACATGGAAGTAGGTATCAACTGCAGGTGAAGTATGTAAAGTTGTGCTTGTACTTAATTAAATACCATGTCATGAGAATTATGAAGGGTGAAGGTACATGTCCACATTTCTTAACCCTGGTGCTAGATGGAAATGAATGGTAGATTTATGCCCTAGCGCCTTTATATCCTGGGAAAGAGTCGCATGGAACCCACTTCAGACGAAGCTGGGTAGGCCCCAGAGATAACCTGGTTTCTTAGGAGAAGAGAAAAATCTCTTGCCTCTTTATGGAATTGAAAGATTACTGGACTGTTTGGGCATTAGCCTCATGACTGTATGCTAACCCAGTTTCAGTGAAAATCAGGTGTGTAATAAGTTCTTTTGGATGAACTGAGACTTCAGACCACAAATCTGACCGACAATTGATATCTACTTCTAGGACCAAAGAATGAAGTCCCCAGATACATCAAGGTTTAGTGTCCAAGATGGATTCTCATTATATTCTGTTCATCACTGTATTGGGCCTTATTATAGCAGACCTTACTGTTATTTATCCATGTCATAATTTCTCAGGTGAGAACAAAATATCCCACGTCTTACTGCAGGCTCTAATGGTTTCTTACTGTATTCACAAAAGCCTAACCCTGGACCCTCTGCTGAGCAAGAAGAACTCAACACACACAATTACAGCCAATTTCTTCAAGATGCACTTTCATATTAACCTCCTACCTATACCTAGGTCACCAAAATTGTTTCCTATATTTGGTACTGTGACTAAAACTTGTACCCCTGTCATTTCTGAATGCTTGTTATATGTCTCATTAATCTCAACCTCCTTGATTTGATTTAAGTGTGAAGCCCTTCACACCATGTCATAACATTGTAGTTCTATTGTAATTGTAATTGTAATTTATCTGCATTCTATAAATCCAAATTAGGATACAATCCTGTGGATGTAGACATTGTCACATACATACTAACATAGTATACATAGTGTTGGAAGAATCTTAGCTATAAATAAACTACAATAATAAAACACCTAAAACCAATTGTCAATTCAATTTTCAATGGAATATCTCAGATAATTAAAATATTCTTTATTATTATAAAAGGAATTCATGAGTAAAAACCTCTTTAAAGCATTCCGAAACAGTACTGTCTCATTAGCTAAGTCTTTGATATTGTGAGGAAGGTTGTTAAAAATTTTAATTGCTGAGTAGTGCACTGCCTTTTGGAACTTTGTTAGATTAACTGTGGGTGGATGTAAGTTGGTTTTAAATCTTGTGTGAATACTGTGGATCTGATTATTTGTATAAAATAAATGTTTATTTTTTATAACAAATATTGATATTAA
>Ga0123357_10003086_pt1 | contig 18898 bp, 19 predicted proteins | sample TergutEmb28metaG_FD_89873 | JGI IMG/M metagenome (GOLD analysis project Ga0123357, IMG submission 89873) | Embiratermes neotenicus P4 segment gut microbial communities from Petit-Saut dam, French Guiana - Emb289 P4 | ecosystem: Host-associated > Arthropoda: Insects > Digestive system > Gut ...
AAAGCCGAATCTCAGAGCTATAGCGGCCGAGCCTTCGGCGTGCCCTAAACTTTCAAAAGGCGTTTTTGAGTATGATTTCGGCGATAATTCAGGTTTTACGCCGGCTCTTAAAATGTACACGCTCGGGCATACGTTTATGCCGGGCGGAATACATGCCGGCGGGCTGCGCTATCACGGCGCGTCGCCGTTGGTATCGGCTCTTGTAAAACATAAAATGGTTGAATCCGCGGTAGTCAAACAGCGCGCGGTTTTTGAAGCGGCAGTTGCTTTCGCAAGAACGGAAGGAATACTCCCCGCGCCGGAATCTGCGCACGCGATAAAAATTGCGATGGACGAAGCGTTAAAAGCCAAAGAAGAAGGAAAGTCAAAGACCATATTTTTCAACCTCTCGGGGCACGGGCATTTTGATCTTTCCGCTTACGACAACTATCTCTCCGGAAAAATGGAAGATTACGACTATCCGGCGGAAAAGGTCAGCGAAGCGCTGTGCCATCTGCCGAAAATTTAATAACGACAGTGTGAAGTTTGAAGTTGTTGTCACCCTGCGCGAAGTCGCAGGGTCTATAATTTATAGATTCTGCGACTTCGCGCAGAATGACAACCGATTAAGGAGTAAAATATGTCTAAAACAGGAATAATCTGCACTATGGGTCCGGCTACCGGCTCGCTGTCAGTATTAAATCAGATGGCAAAGGCCGGAATGACGGTCGCAAGGCTTAACTTTTCCCACGGGACTTACAAAGAGTACGAAAAAGTTTTCGCGCGGATACGAGAACTGAACAAAAAATATAAAAAGAACGTCAAAATACTCGTAGACCTTGAAGGCCACAGGATAAGAGTCGGCGAGATGAAAGACGGAAAAGTCCAGCTGAAAAAGAAGCAAAAGCTTATTCTTACAAACAAAGAAATCATCGGCACCGGCAAAAAAATCTTCATAGACTACCCGAATCCCCTCACGGACATAAAAAGAGGAATGGATATATTTATAGACGACGGAAATTTAAAACTTAAAGTTATTTCTTCAAAAAAGGACGAAGTCCTCGCCGAAGTATACACGGATTACGCGCTTAAAAGCCATAAAGGCGTAAACATTCCGCAGGCAAAGCTGAACTTTCCTCCCATGGAACAAAAAGATTATGAAAATATGCTTTTCGCGCTCAAACATAACGTTGATTTTGTAGCAAACTCCTTTGTGAGAAACGCCGAAGACATGAGCCCGCTCAAAGCTATTCTCAAAAAAGAGAAAAACACAAAGTGCAGGCTGATAGCCAAAATAGAAGACCGTTCCGGCATAGACAATCTTCCGTCGATTCTCGACGTCTGCGACGGCATAATGGTCGCAAGAGGCGATATGGGCATATCGATTCCTCTCTGGACAGTGCCGGTCGTGCAGAAGTATATAATAAAAAAATGCCAGAGCCGCAGAAAATTCGTTATCACCGCAACCCAGATGCTTGAAAGCATGGTTGAAAACCCGATACCCACAAGAGCCGAGGTTTCCGACGTTGCAAACGCTATTATAGACGGCAGCGATTATGTGATGCTTTCAGCCGAAACCGCAGTAGGACAGTATCCTGCGCAGGCCGTGCAGATGATGAACAACATCATCAGATTCACGGAAAAAAACAGCTACCGGATTCCGGGCATGAAATAAAAAATCCGAACGATTTTAAAACCGCGCCTTGTTAAAAAGACGTTCTTTTTATTTATATGTTTAAAAAAGGGCATAATACTGTCCGATTAAAAGGGGGTTGCAATGTTAAAGAAAGTTGCCGTTGCTGTTTTTGTGCTGTCGTTTATTACAGTAAGTTCCTACGCCGCGTCGCTTAAGCCTTATATAGGTGTTAAGGCGGGAGTCTCGGACAATAATTCTTTTCTTGATCTGGGAAGCTCATTGGGTTTTGGGAAGAATACTTTAGTTGAAAAGAACTCCGGATACTCGTTTCTGGGCGCAGCTGCAATCGGAGTCAAATACGGCGTCGGAAGAGTGGAAGCCGAATACTCGTACAGGCCGGATGTTAATTTTTCAGTCGCAGATATTGTGGGCTATAAACAAAATATGCAGACCTATCTTTTGAATTTCTATATTGATTTCCAGACCAAGTTTTTTCTTAAGCCGTTCTTTACCGCCGGCATAGGCTGGTCGCATGTAAAATTTGATTATTCGTTCCCGGGCGGCCCGTCTTTTGAAAACGATTTGTTCATATATGCCGTAGGTCTCGGCGTGACTTACGAAATAAATTCGATGTTTGATTTGGATTTCGGATACAGATATGTGAGAGCCAATGATTTTACAGTACCTTCGCCCGGAACCGTTAATATGAATATCTATCCGTCGTCGCATGATTTGTACATAGGTTTGAGATTTAACATATAATTATTAATTAAACCGGGAGGTTAAAATGTTGAAGAAAGCTGCATTTTTATTTTCGATGATTTTATTAGTCTCTTCCGTTGCTTACGCGGGAGATTTGAGGCCTTATATAGGTTTGAGAGGCGGCGTTTCAAATTTAAATTCCGACTTAACTAATTTTCCGATTGCGTCAAGAGTGCAATTAGTGAGTGCTACAAACGTATTTTTCGGGGCAGCGGCCGCAGGCATGCAGTATAAATTCCTGAGAGCGGAACTCGAGTACGGATACAGAGACATAGCCTCAGGCGGTCTTTTTGACTACAAACTTAAAATGCAGTCTTATATGCTTAATTTTTACTTTGATTTTCCAACAAAGTTTTTCCTTCAGCCGTACTTATCCGCCGGAGCCGGTTTCTCAAATATGAAAATGGACGTTGGCATAGCAAATGCCAGCAATGACATATTCTCATACGGTTTGGGCGCAGGCGTATCTTATCCCGTAACCGGAAACATAAATATTGATCTGGGATACAGATTCCTGAAAGCCGGCGGAATGGATGTTGGGGTAAATTTACAGAATTATTCCCACGATATGTATCTCGGCCTGAGATATACTTTCGGAAAATGTTCCTGCGGCACATGCGGTAAATCTTCATGTTGTACGTGCGAGTGCGGTAAAGCAAAAGAAGATACGGCCGCGCAGGAAAAAGCGGCTCAGGACACAACGGCGAAGAAGGCTGCTGACGAGCAGGCTGCAGCGCAGAAAGCAACAGATGAACAGGCTGCACAGGTTAAAGCAGCTCAAGACGAAGCCGTGCAGAAAGCTGCGGAAGAGCAGGCTCAGAAAGACGCGGCTGCTAAAGCGGCTCAGGACGAAGCTGCGAAAAAAACCGATGATGAGCAGGCTGCAGCGCAGAAAAAATCCGATGAAGACGCGGCAATGGCTGCGCAGATTGCCGAAGCAAAAGCGAGAAGAGCAAAACCCGTGCTTGAATCTTTCAGTCTTAACATGGCTAACTTTGCCGCAGGAAAAGCCGAACTCACCGAAGCAAGCAAAGCCGATATAAAAGCGAAGGCTGAAGAGATAAAGAAATTGGATTACAAAAAAGTTACGATTGAAGGCCATACCGATTCTACCGGCAGCGCCGCTGCCAACAAAGAGCTTTCCGTTAAGAGAGCAAAAGCCGTGTATGACGAGTTTGCCGCAAACGGCATACCCGAAGATAAAATGGCTTATGAAGGTTTCGGTTCTTCAATGCCCGCAGCCGGTAATGATACGGAAGCCGGAAGAGCCAAAAACAGAAGAGTCGAGATATTCGTAGAGTAATAAAAACTCTCTGATTTTAGAGTAAATTTTATAAAAAGCGAGCCGCGGTTTTTAAAAAGACCGCGGCTCGCTTCATTTACGAAATGCCGGTGTTTCCCCGCAATTTCTTTTGTCTTTGCCGTGTTTTTTGTATAATAGGCTTAAAATTTCGGTTCACGGAGAAGGTTAAGATGGAAATGATTTATTCGCTTATAGCCGCATCTGCGGCAATGCTGGGAGCCGGACTGGTTTTGAAATTTCACAAATGGGCCGATAAAAATTCCATTCTCATAATAAATTTTGCCGCGGGCGTGATGCTCACCATAGCTTTTACGCATCTCATACCCGAAGGAATTACCTCTAATCCGAATGCCGTATTTTACGTTTTGATCGGCTTTCTGGTAATGTTTTTTCTGCAGTTTGTAATCTTATTCCACCCCTCGCACGACGACGACGAATGCGAAACGCATTCTCCGGCGAGCATCGCTTCGGTAATAGGGCTTTCGTTTCACTCGCTTCTTGACGGGCTTATAATGGCCGTCGGCTTTGAGGCCGGATCAGGCACAGGCATTTTTATGACGACAGCCGTGATACTTCACAAATTGCCGGACGGAATCACAATATCCGGCATTCTGCTGCACAGCGGCGCGTCTCACAAAAAAATATTCAACTTTTCTCTTTTGACCGCAATCTTTACGCCCGTCGGAACTCTTTTGGGAATATTTTTGTTTAAAAACGTATCGCCGGATATTTTAGGCGCTCTCCTGGGCGCAACGGCCGGCTCGTTTATCTTTCTCGCCGCGTCGGATCTTATACCGGAAACCCACAAATGCAAAAACAGACTCGCGCCGATAATGCTTTTTGTAGGCGCAGCCGTTATACTTATTGTAGAATACTTTTTGCATATCTAAGCAGGCAATAAAAGAAACCCGGCCGGAAGATTATGCTGCGCTTCCGGCCGGGTTTCTTTTTATGCTTATATAACTTCAATTCGCTACTGCGGCTGCTATCAAGCCTATTCCCAAAAGTCCCGCGGCAACTATCGCGGCATTGTTATTCCGGTATCCGTTGTTTACTACAACTACTCCGGGTCTGGGCCGAACGTATACGTAGCGCGGCTGCTGATACTGATATACTACGGGAGCCTGCCCTACAACTACGACTTTCTGCTGAGGTCTTTGCACATATTGCACAGGCATTTTGACAACCTGCTTTGACTGGGAAACATATTGTACCTCTTTCTGCTGTTGAGGCCCTCTGAACTGCTGGGGACCCGCCGCAAACGCATTTATACCAAACGCCATGCACATTACTGCCGCCATCATTATTGATAATTTTTTCATTTGCTTTCTCCTTTACGCTTTTTGCTGTTGCTTGATTATTAAACGAGTGTATAATTAAATTTATTGCATAACAAAAAAGACGCCTTATAAAAAGCGTCTTTTTATTGAGAAATCAATCAAAATTTATACTATTTCGCACACTTTTGCAGAGGAAACGGCAATCAAATCTTTGGGATTCAGCTTAATCTGCATGCCCCTTATACCTGCACTTATGCATATGTGTTCAAAGTCCAAACAGCTGTTGTGGATAAATACAGGATACTCCTTTTTCATGGCCAGAGGAGAGCAGCCGCCGCGTATGTAGCCGGTGATTTTCATGATGTCTTTTACAGGTATAAGCTCCGCGCTTTTGGCGCCTGCGGCCTTTGCCGCTTTTTTCAAATCTATTTCCACGTCCCCCGGAACAACGCAGACAAAGCAGGCATTGCCTGCTCCTTTTACCACAAGCGTTTTAAAAACCTGCTTTATGTTCTGCCCGAGCTTTGCCGCGACGTTTATTGCGCTCAAATCTTCTTCGTCGACTTTGTACTCTACGAGTTCGTATTTTACGCCGTGTTTGTCAAGCAGCCTTGCCGCGTTTGTTTTACTCACAGGGTTCCCCTGATTTTTTATTGTTTGATTTCATAAGTAAGAACGATAGTTGATTTTATCGATACCATTCCAGGCGCCAAGGTGTCCGGTTCGTCGGAGCTCCCTTGGCCTGCTCCTCCGGCCTGCGCCATATTCTGGGATACATTAGACAGCATATTATTGCCGAAAGGAAACCAGCTTCTCGAGACATCGCTTAAATTTACAATATTGCCGAGCTTAAATCCTGCCTCCTGCGCCAAAAACGCGGCTCTCTCTTTTGCGGCGGCAATGGCCATCTTTTTTGATTCGTTTCTGTACTTCTTTAAATCGTTTACCTGAAAATCAACATAGTTTACGCGGTTTATGCCCAAATCCAAAAGAGCGGTCAAAAACTCATCGTACTTTTCCACATTTTCAAGGATTATCGAAATATTCTGCGCAACATAGTACTGCTTCTCGTCATTGTCATAATCTTTGTATATCGGCTGTATGCTTATGTAATCGGTCTGGATATTTTTTTCGGGTATTCCTTGTTTTTTGGAATACTCTATGGCTTTTCTGATTATATCCGTACTTTTCTTTTTAGTTTCGGTGAGAATTTTGCCTCTTTTTTCCACGCCAATGCTTAAAACTACTTTATCCGGCCTCACGCGCACTATCGCGTCGGCTTCAACCGTAAAATACTGCTTATTGTTGTCCGCCGCAGCGGCAAAACTCGCAAAAAACACGGACGCTGCCAATACTGCAAGAAAATTCTTCAACATTTGATACTCCTTAAGCATTTTTTATTCAACTACAACCCCTGACCCTCTTTTCAAGACTTAGTCTTTCAAAGTCCCTTCCCCGCAAGGGGGGAAGGCTAAGTCGTTAGCCTCGCCCCTTGCGGGAGAGGGACTTGCGAAGCAAGAGGGTGAGGGGTTACCGCTTTACATTTCAAAAATTAAACGGAAGCCGCTTGTCCAGCTTTTCCATTATTTTATACAGAGTTTCACCCAAAATATCTTTCTGCAAATCTTTGGATTTTTGTTCGTATTCACGGTATTTTTCCGAATAGCCGCTGTAGCTGAAACCGGATTTTCTGGTTTCAATTTGGTATACAGCAAAACAAAAGCCGAGCATAAATACGGCAACCGTGAGAAATTTTATTTTATCCTTCAGGTATTTTCCTGATAAAAGCAATGCGGCGTTTACGGCAATTACCGCGCAAGCCGTCAAAAATATGTCGTAATTGTTCCACCACCATATTTTTCCGCTTCCGCCGACATACGCCGACAGCGGGAAAAACATCCTTATGCCGCCCCATGTCGAGGACGGCGTAGGCAGATCTCCAAAAAGATGAAGCAGCCAGCCGGACATAAAACCCGCGAAGAAAAGTTTTTTAGAGATAAAAAAAGATTTTATTTTTTCAAAAGAGACGCTTTTAGCGCCGTTCTTTATAAAAAACCATATTAAACCTGCAGCCGCAGCGGAAAAAATTCCGGCTAAAATAGAATGCATAAACCCGTGGTGGGAGTACCAAAACTTTGCGGAATAAATATCTCTGCCGGAATGCGCAAGGCCTAACAGCTTGCCTATTGTGCCGTCAAATCCCGGCAACAGGCTTACGGCATCCAAATCCGGCAAAACGCCTCCTATCGCCGAAACGGCTATAACAGCAATCTGCGTTTTTCTGTCTTTGGCAAAGCTTGCCGCGACTGTCCCCGCGACAGCACCGAATAACGCGTGTGTTAAAATATCCATTTACGCGTTTGCCGGCTCCTCTTTTTGATTGTTCAGATATATCAGCAAATAGGCCAAAAGCGCCACCATGCCGAAATAATATAAAGCAGCCGGGATCATGCCGATAAGCAGAGCATACATATTGAAATGGCTTGAAGAAGAAGAAAAGCGCACGGACAGCCGCGCCACCAGGGTTATAATCACATGGCTTAAAGGAATGTACACAACCGTCGCCACCAGAGCTATCAGAGCGCAGTTTTTTGCCGTTTTCAGATTAGTCTGCATTTTTACTCTCCTTTATAAACTTCTTTCCGTATACCGCTAAAAGGACAATTGCCGCTATATATGCGGCCTGAAACAATGTTGCCGCGACAATCCATATCGTTTGGTACAGATCTGTTTCGCCGGCAAACGCCGAGGCAAGGCCGCTCATGCCGCTTCCGAATCTGAAATATGCAAACGCTACGGGAAACGCTATTAACAACATTACCGCCGACGCGGCAATCATAATCCAGCCTAAAATTTTTTTATTCTTCATATTATTTTTCAAGTTGTTTTTGTAGTCATTGCGAGGCGGTTTATCACCGAAGCAATCTAGGAATAAGAATGTTGTTTCTGTTAGCTTTCCAGTCACGCCCGCGGCAGAATCGTCCCCGTTATTCCTCTGACTGCCGCTCCCGCAATGACAAATTATTTTCCCGCGGACGGCGCAGGTTCAGCAGGTTTTTGCTGCTCTTTATTTACATTCCCGGCAATTTTGTCCGCAATCTTTCCTCTTTCCGGAAGAAGGGGGGCATATTTGGACGAGGTTACTTTGGAAGACTCTCCCTCAACGGAGAAGCGGCCGCCGTAAGTCAGAAAAGATATTTTTATTTTGTTTGCCGCCGGCGTATGGGCGGCATTATCGCGCTCAAGTCCTTCCGGCGCATATCCGTCTGATACCGCGGACACATATTTTTTTATAACCCCGAGCGTCTCGGGATTATCTTTTCCCTTGATAAATGAAGTCGAAAGCATTATTTCCGCGGCCTCGCGCGGAGAGGCGTCTTTGAGATATTTTTTTACGTCGTCTTTATAAAAATCCAGATAAACGGCGGCATTGTCATATAAAAGCTTCGCTATGCCGCTGTCAATGTCGTCGTCGCCGGTGCTCACAATGTAATGGCCGTTTTGCACCATGTCCACGGCCTCGCCGTCGGCATATGACGCATACAACACCTGGATCAGTCCGGCTACATTGTACTCTATGACTATCCCGTACAGGCGGTTTTGCTCTTTCTGCGGCTCAAGACCAAGCTGCTCCGGAGAAACGCTGAGCGCTATTTTTCTCATATCCGTATAGTACGTAGCCCGGTTCATAACCGGCTTAGACGCGTTGTTTTTGTTTCCGCCGCAGCCCGCGAAAAGCGCTACAGCGCGGCCATAACAATAAAATTAAAAAATTGTCTCATGCTGAGCTAATTTACCTTTTACTTTTTATATTTTACCTGTCTTTTATCGGCACATATCCGGATTTTTCCACAAGTTCCTGCCCCTCTATTGAAAGTATCCATTTTATTACTTTTTCAGTATTTTTGCTCTCGTTCCCGGCTGTTACGGCGTAAAAATCGGAAGCGAGCGGATAACTGCTGTTTATTATGTTTTCATCCGTAGGCGCAACGCCGTCTATTTTAAGAACTTTTATCCGGCTGTCGTCCGCGTCCCCGTGCAGAAAAAACCTGAACGTAAAACCCAAGGCGTTTTTAAAATTGCGGTAATCGGCGATTTCTTCAGCCGGGACTCTCCTACCCTCGATAGAGCGTTCTTTCGGAGGCGCCATAATGGCGGTTCCTTTCATCAGTTCCTCAAGCGCTTTCTGGCTGTGGCTGTTTTCCGGGCGCTGGAACGCCTTAATCTTTCCGCGCTTGCCGCCGACTTTTTTCCAGTTTGTAATTTTGCCGGCATAAATATCTTTTATCTGCTGCAGCGTGAGGTTGTTAACCGGATTTTTTTTGCTGACAAAAAATATAAAAGCTTCCCTGCCTATAGGCGTAAGTTTAAACTCTTTTCCCGCCTGCTTTGCCGCTTCCGTCTGCTGTTGGGACGGCTCGGAAGCAAAAATTATGTCGGCTGCGCCGCGTATCAAATCGGTATAAGCGTAATTCGTGTTGTTGCAGACAATATATCTGTTTCTGGTGACCGAAGGCTCTTCGTTTTGCAGCTCCGGAAAGATAGCCTGGGCAAATGCGGCATAGATCGGATACAGCGCCGTGGCGCCGTCCATAACCGGAAAATCTTTTTCTATGGTAAGAGATGCCGGCCTGCCGAGCGCCGCGACTTTTGCGCCGTAAAAAGGAACATAATCCGTCAAATCCACGCCGTTTGCCGAAAGCACTTTCGGTATGCTGTTCTGATAGTTTTTACAGACGATTATTATTCCCGCCGACAAAACGACGATAGCCGTAAAAACGACAAACAAAATCTTAAAGTGTTTTTTGTTGTTTTCCCAAAATAAAAACAGCGCGCAAAAAACAACCGCAAGGCAAGCCGATATTATGGAAAGAACCATAAAAAAGCTCTCGCCGAAAAAAGAAAACGCCAGCAGCGCGAAATACAAGGTATAGCTTATGAACGATATCCCGAGCAGCATCATAAGCACTTTAAGGGTTACCATTTGTTTTTTCGAAAACTGCGGGAGCTTCTTCATTTTATTTCCCTATGGTGAGGAAGTATATTATTACAACGCATCCCAAAACTATTCGGTACCAGCCGAAAATCTTAAAGTCGTTCTTTTTGATGTACCCCAACAGAAAACGTATGGAAATAATAGACACTATAAAAGCCGTCGCCATGCCCAAGATAAGCGTCGCTGCTTCCGTTCCGGTAAAATGCAGGCCGAACTTAAACAGCTTTAAAGCGCTTGCGCCGAACATCACCGGAACCGCCAGAAAAAACGTATACTCAGCGGCAACAGTCCTTGAAACGCCGAGCAAAAGCCCGCCCACTATCGTGGCGCCCGAGCGCGATGTGCCGGGAAACACCGCGGAAATAAGCTGGAATATACCTATTATAAACGCGGCAAAATATGTTATCTCCGCAACGGAGTTTATCGAAGGAACTTTGTCCCTGCGGTGGTTTTCCACGACTATAAAAAAGATGCCGAAAAGAATAAGCATTATTGCGACGGTTTTATAGTTGTAAAAAAGCTCGTTGAGCTGATGGTCGAACAAAACGCCCACGATTGCCGCAGGTATGCACGAAATTACTATTTTTACCCAGAGGGACACAATATCTTTTTCAATCGTAAGCCTGCTGTTTTGCAAAGATACGGGCAGCAGTCTTCTCCAGTACATCATAACCACGGCAAGAATCGCCCCGAGCTGTATGACAACCAAAAACATCTCTTTAAAAGCCGGCGTCACATTAAGATGAATAAACTCGTCCACAAGTATCATGTGGCCCGTGCTGCTTACCGGCAGCCACTCGGTCACGCCTTCGACTACGCCCAAAATAACGGCTTTGATTAATACAATAAAATCCATCTGTCCCCCAAACATTAAATATTAAGCCACTGTATAAAGGCGGTTTTATCGTTTCTGTTATATCCCAGATTCTCGTAAAATTTCATTGTCTCTTCTTCTTTAGAGCCGGTTAAAAGCATTATCTTGTAACAGTTTTCTTTAACGGCGATTTCTCCGGCAAAATTCATTACGGCGCTTCCGTATCCTTTGTTTCTGCATTTGCCGTCGGTTATGACATTTTCTATCAACGCGTAAGGCCTTTGGTTTTGCGTTAAATTAAGCGCTGTTATCAAAACGCATGAAGAAAGTATTTTTCTCTCTTCTGCCAAAACTATAACATGATGGTTTTTATCGGCTAAAATTTTATCCCAAAGCTTTTCAACGGAATCGTCAATCACAGGCATTTTATTGCCGTGAAGCTGCGTGTAAAGTTCAAGCAGAGATTTTAAATCGTTTTTTACCGCTTCTCTTATTTCCATAACTATCGCACCAATATTTTCAAAACATCGTCTTTTTCTATAAACTCTTTGGCTCTTTGCAGCGAATCGTTTTCGCTCAGGATAGTGTAGTAATTTTCTTTTACCTGCGGAGCGTATTCGAGCGCCGCCAAAAAATCTTTTTTATCTAGCGGATTTTTACTCACGAAATCGGCAAAGCCGGAAGTTTCCAAAAATCTTTTTATTTCCGCGACTTTGTTGTCCTGAAGCAAAGCGCAAAGATACGTTGCCGTGCCCACCTGCAGCCCGTGCATTCTGGGATTTAAAGAAAGAAAATCCATTGCGTGCGATATGAGATGCTCGCTGCCGCTTGCCGGCCTTGAAGAGCCGGCTACTTCCATGGCTATTCCGCTTAACACAAGAGAGTTTACAAGCCTGGAATAAAATTCGTCGGAATAAGATTCTTCTCTTTCGCCCGCATAATGCAGAGCGTCCAGAGAGTTGTACGCAAGCATTGCGGAAAAATCATTGTAATCGCTGAGCTTTTTATCAAACGCTTTTTTCCAGTCCCACAAAGCCGTTACTTTGGAAATCATATCGCCGAGTCCGGAGTAAAAAGTTTCCTTCGGCGCGCTTGTTATGATGTCGAGATCCGCCACAACGCCGTAAGGTATGCTCGCCTGAACGCTTTTCCTTTTTCCTTCCACCAAAAGCGAAGCGCTCGGGCTGCAAAATCCGTCGTTTGATACGGAGGTCGGCACGCTTATAAACGGCAGCTGCAGCGTATGCGCGCAGTACTTGCTGTAATCAAGCGACTTTCCGCCGCCTATGCCTATTATCACGTCCGTGCCCTGCGGGACTTTAAAAGCCGTGTGTATTATGTTTTCGATGTTAATATCGGAAATAAAATCTTTGCGGACTATCTCTATTCCGTGTTCCTTAAACCCGGAATAAAGTTTATCGGCCACTATGTTTTCTATCCCATCGCTGAAAAACAGCGCGGTCTTAAAAAACTTTCTGTCATAAAGATATTTGCCTATTTTTGCGGTTTTTCCGCTCCCGATTTTCATAAGCGAAGGAATATTTATCGCTTTGTTTAACAACATAACAACCTCTTTTTAATAATAGTGCCCATATTTGTCACCCTGTGCGAAGACGCAGAGTCTATGAATCTATAGATTCTGCGACTTCGCGCAGAATGACAAGCCTTATTCGTTAATTATTCATTATTACTTATTACTTGTCTTTATGTATTCCGTAATATCCCCAAAATCGTCAAACTTTAACGTTTTTACATTCTGTTCCCTGCAAAAGTCCAGCAGAACGCTTTTTGCAAAAACCGCGTCGGTAATCTTTGCGGCTTTGATATCCGGCCTGCCGTCTCCGGCAAATATCGTAAAGTACCCCTGCTTTTGCAGATGATTCACAAGCTCGTCCTTTGCAATACCCGTGCTTTTGCTGTAAAAAGGGCTGCCGGCAGGCGGCGGAGTAACTTTAAAACCGGTTTCCGGCGAATATTCGCCTTTGTTGGATATTATCTGAATTCGGTACTGCTCGATATACTGCGGAATCCTTTTTAAAATATAGTAATCCATGCCCGCGCTGCATATATATATAGGTATGCTCAGCTTTTTGCAAAGCTCAAACGTCTCTTTTGCCTTTGGATCTATCTGTATGCTTTGTATAAAAATATCCAGTTCTGCCTGCGGTATGCGCACTCTGGCGAATATGCGGCTCAAAGCTTCCAAATGCGTTATTTTGCCCGCAAGAAAATCCTGCCACGGCAAAATATCTTCTCTGGTTAAAAGCCTGTCAACGACCATATTAAAAAAATCTTCTTTTGACAGTGTCCCGTCAAAATCGCTGACAAAGGCGGTTTTTCTCATTTCTTTCATTTTGCTTCTTTCTTTAATTGCGATTTATATTCCCAATGAATTGCGGCTGCCGGGATAAGGAACAACGTTGCTCCGGCAATTTTCCATGCTCCGAGCATATGTACCATGAATATTGTCGTGCGCTTTAGATCGAAACCGAAAAAAAAGTCCATTAAAACATTGTACAACCCCGTCAGCATTATAAGCCAGACGATAACAATAGCCACGTAATTGATGATAAAAGCTTTAAACAAAATGTTTCTGATTCTCAACGCCGTTTCCATAATGCCTCCCTTGACAACACATAATATATAAAATATAAAACGTAAAATATAAGAACACTTCGTTAGTTTTTACATATTACTTTTTATATTTTATATGCTGTTTAACTATACACTAAAGTTAAAATGGTGTCAAATTTAAAAATCTTTGCGCCGGATTTTATATAATTTCAATATACGTTTCGGATTCATTGCAATAAAAGTTTTACGGCCTTCGTTGATTTATCGAAGATTCAAAAATAATTGAATCTAAGCCAGATAGTAAAAGGAGAATTATCATGATGAAAAAAACAGCACTTGTAATGTTAGGAATGTTTGTGTTAAGCACTGTCGGTTTCGCGGGACAAGGACAAGCAGGCGGAGAACGCAAGCAGATGACTCCGGAGCAGAAAGCAAAATGGGAAGCCATGAAAAAAGAGAAGACGGAATATTTTAAAAACGTGCAATCTCTTGTAGACAAATACAATAAAGCTTCCGATGCGGACAAACCAGCGGTAAAGCAGCAGCTTACCGACCTTGTTTCAGCCCAGATCGACAAAGATCTTGCCGCAAAAAAAGATATGGTCTCTGAAAAACAGGCAAAAATATCTGAAATCGAGAACGACAAAACCGCTTTCGTAAATAAGAAAGTAGATTTCCTCCTTAGCCCCGAAGGACAAGCAAAGTTGAAACAAATGAAAGAAGGCAAAAAAGATTTTAAGAAAGAAAAAAGCGAAAAGGCCTCCAAGTAATTCTTAAAACCGGCAAAAGAAAAACCCGCCTGCAAAAACAAGTTTGCAGGCGGGTTTTTTGTTATATATGAAATCGCATTTTTTGTCATCCCCGAAAGTAGTAGTCGGGGATCTGAAGTTTTTCCGTTTGCTTTAAGTTTTACTGCAGATTCCAGATAGAAACATTCGGGAATGACATGAAAGAGAAAATACTTGATTAGCGGCTAACGGGATTATCGCCTAAATAATTCTTTATCTCATCTATAAACACATCGGCATATCTTGCCAATTTTTGGGCGCCTACTCCGGATATTTGAGAAAAATCTTCTTTGGTTTTAGGAAGTTTCGCGCACATGTCTATCAACGCGCTGTCATGGAAAATTATATACGCCGGCAGATTTTGGGCATTGGCCAGTTTTGCCCTGAGAGACTTTAAATTTGCGAATAATTGTTGGTCTATTGTGTCTAGAGCGCCGTGCGATGCTTTTGCTATTTTATCTGCTGATATCTTTGCAGCGCGATCATCAGCGGCTTGCGCTTCCTGTTGCTTCTTTGCGGACAGTTTCATCTCAACTTTAATTTTGTCTTTCAATATTTCATCCGCGCGGCTGCCTAGTTTTATGACCGGGAATTCCCCGTTTGTCATCTCCAGAAAGCCGTTGACCAGCAAAAACGTCATTGCGTCCTGGATTTCCGTTCTGTGTTCTTTGCATATCCCGTAAGTTGAAAGCTTATCAAGCATAAATCTCTGAACGCGCGCATTTTTGCTTCCTTTTAATACATCGATCACTGTATTTTTACCAAAGTTCCCGCGCATTCTGACAACGCAGGACAAAATCTTCTGCGATAAAACGGTAATATCTTTAATTTCAGACTTAGAATTACAGTTTCCGCAATTTTTACACCCGCTTTGCGGTTTTTCTATTTTCTCGCCGAAATATTTTAATATGTATTGCCTCAGGCACTCGTGGGTGTTGCAGTATAAATCCATTTCCTTCAATCTCTTTCTTTCCAGGGATTTTAAATACATCTCCTCTTCCGGAGACGAATATTGCTTATCCTTGCTCTCGTTTATAAGAAAAAGATTTGTCCTTATATCCTGCCCGCTGTATAAAATGACAGCGTCCGCCGGACTGCCGTCCCTGCCTGCCCTGCCGGCTTCCTGATAATAACTTTCTATGTCTTTTGGCATATTGTAATGAACGACAAAAGACACATTGGATTTATTCACGCCCATGCCGAAAGCGTTTGTCGCAACTATAATGCGGACGCGGTCAAAAAGAAAATCTTCCTGATTTTTATGCCTTTCCTCCGTGGGAAGACCCGCGTGGTACGGCGCTGCGTTAAAGCCCAGATTCTTAAGTTTTTCGCTGAGTTCGTCAACGGTTTTCCTTGTCAGACAATAAATAATCCCGCTTTTGTCCTGCTTATCCCTTAAAAATGCATTTAGCTCCTCAAATTTTTTAGCCGGACGACGCACCTCAAAATTCAAATTTTCCCTGTCAAAACCCGAAACAATAATCTCCGGATTTTGAAGCTTTAACATTTTAACTATATCCTCGCGTACGCGGGGCGTTGCAGTAGCAGTAAAAGCGCAAACAAGCGGGCGAGTGTGCGACGAATAAGGAGCACGAGTCACGAGCGGGCGCGAGATGTGAGCGCCCGGGACGGGTGAAATTCCATCTACAAAGTCCGAAATCTTCGTATAACTTACGCGAAAATCCTGTCCCCATTGGGAAACGCAATGCGCTTCGTCAACCACAATCATGGAAATTTTGAGAGATTTTGCAAAAGATGCAAACCATTCGTTGTCCAGCCTCTCCGGAGCAATGTAAATAAGCTTATACCTGCCTTTAGCGGCATTCGAAATAGTACTTTTTATCTCGGATAAAGAAAGAGAACTGTTAATGCAAGCGCAAGGTATGCCGTTTTGGGAAAGCGAATCAATCTGATCTTTCATCAAAGATATAAGAGGCGAAATCACAAGCGCAACCCCGTCAAGCAACATAGCCGGCAACTGAAAACAAACAGACTTCCCCGCTCCGGTAGGCATAACGCAAAGCGTATCGCGCCCGTCCAAAATACTCTCAACCGCCCTCTCCTGCGTCCCGCGAAACGCCCCATGCCCAAAATACCTCTTAAGCGCCTCTAATCTCTCTCCGGCAGAAAACTTAGACATACCTCTATCCTTTCGCATATTTATATCTTATAACGTTTATTATAGCATACGCCCGTATTCCCATGTCAAGCAACATGTCTGATAATTCATGAAAACAAATGAAATGCCCTACAGTTTTAGTTTACTATAGTAACCATTTTCCTCGTTCGTTAAGGGATTGGACTTTCTGTTTTTAGATATTTTACGATACTGAAAGGATTTTGCATTAAATATCAAAAGTCCAATCTCTTTGTGAAGAAGGCTACTGTGTGAAGCAGGATGTCCGACTATAATGCAGAGATTTCAATTCACGCCCCCGCGAGGAGGGCGACAAGCGCGGCAACAGCTCCTGCTCCAATTATCCAAGATTTCAATTCACGCCCCCGCGAGGAGGGCGACCTATAAATGAGTGTTTCAATCACTCTTACAAATATTTCAATTCACGCCCCCGCGAGGAGGGCGACGTATAATTTTCTTTTTTTGCAAAACGGTCTAAACATTTCAATTCACGCCCCCGCGAGGAGGGCGACCAGATTTCATTCCAAAAACCTTGTTTTAAGGCTTATTTCAATTCACGCCCCCGCGAGGAGGGCGACCAGCACCTGTGTTAGTTAATATGTCGTTAAATAAAATTTCAATTCACGCCCCCGCGAGGAGGGCGACCCTTGGATTGCAGATTGGTTACCAATAACCTTAGAATTTCAATTCACGCCCCCGCGAGGAGGGCGACTCTCATGTCCAACATTGTACCGGTAGCAGGGACGGATTTCAATTCACGCCCCCGCGAGGAGGGCGACGATGTGGATTAGAGCCAATGAGGATAAATTATTTATTTCAATTCACGCCCCCGCGAGGAGGGCGACTAACTCGAATCAGCCAGAACAACTGAAGTGTTGAATTTCAATTCACGCCCCCGCGAGGAGGGCGACACGAAGCCACAGATGAGGCGGCGCGGAGAATTTTTATTTCAATTCACGCCCCCGCGAGGAGGGCGACTTTGCAAATTTTGGAACAATTTCCAAAACGAACACATTTCAATTCACGCCCCCGCGAGGAGGGCGACTTTCACACCTGGGCTGTTCCTCTTAGACTACTCTGATTTCAATTCACGCCCCCGCGAGGAGGGCGACTTGAATTTGAATATGCACGTTACCATTGTTATACATTTCAATTCACGCCCCCGCGAGGAGGGCGACTAAAAGAGCGGCGGGTAACTTTGTACCGGAATAATTTCAATTCACGCCCCCGCGAGGAGGGCGACATCATATCGCGCTAATGATTATGCAACTACACTCATTTCAATTCACGCCCCCGCGAGGAGGGCGACGCGTCCTTGTCAATCTTTGCTTCCTCTTCTTTAATTTCAATTCACGCCCCCGCGAGGAGGGCGACGCAGCAACATTCGGCAAGTTCATCGAATTTATTTATTTCAATTCACGCCCCCGCGAGGAGGGCGACGAACGCCAAAATCATAAGTTCCTGCCATGGAAAATTTCAATTCACGCCCCCGCGAGGAGGGCGACGGAGGCTTAAGTATTATGAAATTCTATCTCTATATTTCAATTCACGCCCCCGCGAGGAGGGCGACAGGGGTTCGGACTGCTCTTGATCCAGCGTTGCGTATTTCAATTCACGCCCCCGCGAGGAGGGCGACATATGCACGTTACCATTATTGTACGAAGCTTTATATTTCAATTCACGCCCCCGCGAGGAGGGCGACTTCGCCACGCGGCGCGAATGTGATGAGTGGAACATTTCAATTCACGCCCCCGCGAGGAGGGCGACTTTTTGTTGGCTGCTTTTATCGTTTGCATAACGCATTTCAATTCACGCCCCCGCGAGGAGGGCGACCGTTAAAGTTCGAGAAATAAAAGAAGCAATAGGAATTTCAATTCACGCCCCCGCGAGGAGGGCGACGCCCAACTTTCCTCGAGGGCTTTTGACTTTGTTAATTTCAATTCACGCCCCCGCGAGGAGGGCGACACCTTCAACAGTTCCATACCCTGTCGTTTCGTAGATTTCAATTCACGCCCCCGCGAGGAGGGCGACAGATAAATATCCAGCACCCATTTAAGCGCAGCGTATTTCAATTCACGCCCCCGCGAGGAGGGCGACAAAAATTATTGATGGGGTAGAAATTTACAAAAAATTTCAATTCACGCCCCCGCGAGGAGGGCGACAAACAAGATATGACTTCCTCGACGCAACAAATCGGATTTCAATTCACGCCCCCGCGAGGAGGGCGACTTCAGCAAGGTCAAGGTCGCGGTCAAATATGATTATTTCAATTCACGCCCCCGCGAGGAGGGCGACTTGCCGTAATGCCGCTGACGTTAGTTCCGTCTGATTTCAATTCACGCCCCCGCGAGGAGGGCGACACGCATGCCAATACCGGCGTTATAACAATTGCAATTTCAATTCACGCCCCCGCGAGGAGGGCGACGTCAAGGCTTCAGTTCTTTTAGCCCGTCGATTCAAATTTCAATTCACGCCCCCGCGAGGAGGGCGACATGACATAAAATCAGCAATTATTTCGAGTAAGAAATTTCAATTCACGCCCCCGCGAGGAGGGCGACTTCCGATGCTTGACGTTATGGCACTGGCATCGTCATTTCAATTCACGCCCCCGCGAGGAGGGCGACTGATT
>Ga0123357_10003088_pt1 | contig 18894 bp, 15 predicted proteins | sample TergutEmb28metaG_FD_89873 | JGI IMG/M metagenome (GOLD analysis project Ga0123357, IMG submission 89873) | Embiratermes neotenicus P4 segment gut microbial communities from Petit-Saut dam, French Guiana - Emb289 P4 | ecosystem: Host-associated > Arthropoda: Insects > Digestive system > Gut ...
GGCAGTACCTCAACAGCGCGGATCGTCATCCCGTGCTCTCACGGCAATCTCCGCAAGCAGAATTTTGAGCCTGCCGTCCGCCGGAGGCGTCAAAACAGGGCGTCGATATTTCGGGCACCACACAATGTGATCCTTCAGCGAAAACACCGCCCCCAGCGTTTTCAGCATACCGTTCTGCCGCCATACCGAACGATATGTCCGACGGATACACAAGTCAACCGCCGCACTCCGCGCATAGGCGCGGACCGGCATTCCTCTGCCGCCTGAAGGCGGCAGTCCCCAGCCGGAGGTTATGATGGAAAGCTTCCCTTTTTGCCCTTTTCAGTCACCCGGATGCGCTATATACCACATCTATACAGCGCCTGACCAGAGCCATCCGCGCCTGCCGTCAGGCGAACCGTCGGCCAAACAGGGGCTCAAGCGATGCGAATTCGGAATATTTTCCAGGCGGCTGTGGCGCTGCTGGTGGCCGCTCTTGCCGCAGATCCGGCAGCCGCCGGCCAGACCAATGTTGCGGTTGCCGCCAATTTCACCGACGCGGCCCAGCAGATCGCCGCACGCTTCAGGGAAAAGACCGGGCATGAGGCGATCCTGAGCTTCGGCTCATCGGGCCACCTCTATACCCAGATCAGCCACGATGCCCCGTTCGAGATCTTTCTTTCCGCCGACGACGCCCGCCCGAAGAAACTGATCGAAGACGGCCTGGCGCTACCTGAGAGCCGCTTCACCTATGCCATCGGCAGGCTCGTGCTGTGGAGCCGGACCGCAAACCTGGTGAAGGGCGAGGAAACCCTGAGAGAGGCCACGTTTACCCGGCTCTCGATCTGCGACCCGGCAGCCGCCCCCTATAGTACTGCTGCGGTCGAGGCGATGACCTCGCTCAACCTCCATGACACGCTGAAGCCGAAACTGGTGGTGGGCGCCAATATCTCGCAGGCCTACCAGTTTGTAGCCACCGGCAATGCGGAACTCGGCTTTGTCGCACTCTCGCAGCTCGCCGGCAACGACAGCGGCTCGCGCTGGATGGTGCCGCAGAATTTCTACCGACCCATCCGTCAGGACGCCGTGCTCCTGAAAAAGGGTGCCGGCAACGAGGCGGCGATCGCCTTCATGAACTTCCTGAAAGGGCCACAAGCGCACACCATCATCGAGAAATTCGGCTACAGCTTCGGCAAGCCGGAGTGAGGCTGCCAGCAATCGCAGCCGGAGGGCTTGGATCACGACACCACCGACGATTGATCCTGCCAGCCACGCACATGCTTGATCCAGCCGGCTTGCTCCAGCTCTCTCTGCGCGAAGCGTGGTTTGCAAATTGCCGCCACAACCGTGGGACTCTCGCCCCTCACAAAACCCAGCTCTCGACCGCGCCTTCCGGTGATCGCAGTCACACAGGGGACGATCATCCCTTAGCGTTCCATCAACGCTGTTTGGGGCAACTGGCAGACCGCGCGACACCAGATGGTTAAAGCACGCGGCCAATGCAGCCAGCAGTTCGCGATTTCAAGGATCCGTGCCCTTTCGCGATCGCGCTTACCAGCTTGTGGCGGAGATTGAATTCCGGACTCCACCTGGAGCGCTCGTTTCGGGTCCCCTGCGCCAGGAACCGCTCGGTTCCCGACTCGTTTGCCAGGTCGGGTTTTGGAGGGCAAACGCTGAAGCAACTTGTGTTCATTCAGACGTTTTACTGAGTTTGGCAAGACGGGCGATGACCGACTCGTCCGTGGCCGCCCTGTAGAGATTTTCCCACGCGTCCGGTGGGTTGCCGTCGTCCAACATCGACTGGAACACTCTGTAGGCGTCTGTCTTGGAGCCATAGGTGCTCAAGGTGTTCTTGTCGTTCATCCAAGCAAAAATGATCGCCCTTTGGGTGCTGCTGTAGCGGAAGAAGAGCCGAAAACGACCACTGCCGAACTTTGCGCGAAACCAGTGCTTGCGATCCTTGCCGAGAGTCGATCCCTGGCGATAGATCGCAGCTGTCGGGTCTGAGGGAATAATCCTGCCGACGAGCTAAACCACCATCGCAAGCAGCTTGGCGTCCGCAGAAGTCCAATAGTCGTGGGGTCTCTTTTCCTTCAGCGCCTCGACCGCAACGAACAGTTTTCCCACTGATCGAGAAGGAGAGGGTGTGCGAGAACCTCCCAGCCATTGATCTCTGGCAACCTAGATCGAGACATCCCCGTCGACCTCTGCATCAAGATCAACGACCATGCTGCCTCTGTCAAGGCTGCCGACCGATCAAGCAGAGATTTCGGGAAAGGAACAACCGACGTCTCTGGATTCCTGACCATGTCCTGAGCAAGAAACTCGAGAAAACGTTCGACGACAGGGTCTTCGGCCTCCTCGACTTCCGCCTTCTGGACATAGACACAGCCAGAATTTCATTCAACGCGGGGGGGCAGCCTGCATTCAGCGACTCCAGCGACGGCTCGTGGTGAATGTCCGGCTTACCCCGCATTGTGCGGATGGCGGACTCTTGCCCAACCAGTCTTCGGCAATCGCCCGGCTCCCCGCACGGGTTCAAACTCTGCCTGCCGCGTGGCACCCCGCTGTCCATTTTCGTCCCACTCGTCATGCGCCGAGCTCTTGATCCGCTGTTCGCCAGACACCTGGTCAGATTGCGGTGCTGAGCCGGGGAACTGGCTGCTAATCCTGAAAACGGCGTCACGCCAGCGACAGACCGCGCAGCACCAGGCGGTTTAGCCGCGCCGCGAAGGCCGCCGGATCCGCCGGCAGTTCGCCATCGAGGATCTGGGCCTGTTCGAGGAGCAGCAGGCAGAAATCCTCCCGCGAGCCCTCCGCTTCGCGCGCGATTGCACTCACCAGCCTGTGGCGCAGATTGACCTCCAGAATCGGCTTCGAACGCTCGCCTCTCGTCTGCTGTGCCAGGATCCGCTCAAGTTCACGGCTTGGTCCGGAACTGGCGGCAACCAGACAGCAGGCCGAACTGGTGAGCCGCGTTGACGCCTTGACATCGCTGACCCGATCGCCGAGCGCGAGCTTGATCATTGCAATGGTCTCAGCCTCATCGGCTGCCGGCTCATCCTTCTTCTCTTCCTCAAGCAGCGGGATCAGATCGAGATTGAGATCACCCTGGCCCAGCGACTTCAGCGGCTTGCCATCGAAATTCTGATGCATCGAGGTCCAGAAGGCGTCGACCGGGTCGGTCAGAAGCAGAACTTCGATGCCGCGCGCCGCAGCTGCCTCGATTCGCGGATTGGAGCGCAACCGCTCCAGGCTGTCGCCGACCAGATAATAGATCTCGGTCTGGTTGGGCTTGAAGTCGGCGACAATATCCCTGAGCGCACGCCGCTCGCCCGCCGTGGTGGTGAAACGCGCCAGAGAGAGCAGCTTGTCACGGCGCTCATAGTCCTCGTAGATTCCCTCCTTGATGACGGCGCCGAAGGCATCCCACACCTTGGCGAAATTCTCCGCCTCTTTCTCAGCCAGATTTTCCAGTTCTGCAATCACCCGGCTCCCCAGTGCTTTGCGGATCTGGACCAGCTGCGGGTTGTTCTGCAGCATCTCGCGCGAGATATTGAGCGGCAGGTCCTCGGAGTCGACGACGCCGCGGATGAAACGGAGATATCCGGGCAGAAGGTCGGCATCGTCGGTGATGAAAACGCGCCGCACATAGAGCTTGACCCGCCCCTTGCGGTTGGGCTCGAACAGGTCGAACGGCTTCGTCGACGGCACGAACAGCAGCACCGCATAGGAATAGCGCCCCTCGGCTCGATAGTGCAGCGTCATGGCCGGATCATCATAGGCCATCGCAATCTGTTTGTAGGCCTGGGCATAATCCTCGGTCGAAAGCTCGGATTTGGGACGCTGCCACAGCGCACTCGCCGCATTGATCTGGCGCGGTTCGCCGTCCTCGGGCACCAGTTCGATCGGAAACAGGATATTGTCGGAATAGGCGCTGACGATGCGCTCGATCTGGTGGGGCTCGAGATAGCGTCTGGCATCCTCTTTCAGATGCAGCACGATCGCCGTGCCCCGCGGCAGCTGCACTGCCTCGGCTTCCGTTGCCGGTGCCACCTCGAAACCGGCTCCCCCCGACGAGGTCCATGTCCAGACATCATGTTCGCTGGCACGACGGCTGATCACAACGATTTTCTCGGCCACCATGAACGCCGAATAGAAGCCGACACCGAACTGGCCGATCAGGCCGACGCCGTCCCTGGCTTCCTTGAGCCTCGCGACAAAATCCCTCGTGCCGGAGCGCGCGATGGTGCCGAGATGGTCGATCAGTTCCTGGCGCTCCATGCCGATACCGTTGTCGGCAATGGTCAGCGTCCCGTTCTCCCTGTTGGGGATGATGCGGATCCTCAGGCTGTCGTCATCCATCAGTGCCGGAGTTGCGATGGCCTCATAGCGGAGCTTGTCGCAGGCATCGGAGGCGTTGGAAATCAGCTCGCGCAGGAAAATGTCGGTATCCGAATAGACCGAATGCACCATGAGGTGCAGCAGTTCGGAGACCTCGGCCTGGAAGGGCTGTGTCTGCACCGTCGAATCAGTCGTCATGCCGTTACCCGGTTGAATGGAATGGAGGAAAATCCGCATATAGCGCGACATTGCGGCGGATCAAGAGCCTGTCCACAGCCGCCGGGGCGGGTTGCCGGCGATCCGCTCGAATCCCGTTTGCGGCCCCTTTGCGCGTGCACTCGGGTCCGTTCGCAGACATCGCTCAATCAGCCAGTCTGTGTTGCAACCAGGAGGCCCGGACACCGCGGTCACATTGCCAGGTGATTTCGAGGACGGGGATTTCGAGGACGGGGATTTCGAGGACGGGGATTTCGAGGACAGGGATTTTGGAAATGAACGCACTGAAGCCCAGTCGAACCAGCGATTAAGCCTGGTGGTTCTGGTGATTTCTGCCTTTGCAGCATTGGTTGCGGGGACAGGATTCGAACCTGTGACCTTCAGGTTATGAGCCTGACGAGCTACCGGGCTGCTCCACCCCGCGCCAATTGCTTACACCTTGCGCAGGGAGTTGACAACAACGGCTGCGAACCCACGGCGTTCATGGGATTGCGAGCCCTGCGTCCCAAAGGCTTCCCTGGAAGGCGACCCGCGGCAAGGGCCGCTGAGTTCCGGGCCTGTGTATCAATCCAAAGGGGGTTTGGAAAGAGCCAAAGGGATCATTTTTTGACTTTATCCATCATTGCCTCTGCAACCTCAATTTGATCCTTTCTCCTCGTTCCTTTTCCTGGCCCATTTTCCCGGTGGCTTCAGCCTCGCCCGCATCGCTTTCTCGCAGCCTGACTGCCACAACGCCATCCCCCGCCCGCCCGGACCATTTCCCGGCCATCCCGGCGCGAACCCGATTCAAGGGACCGGGAGGGAGGCGGATTGTGCAACCCGTCGCCTTTGCGCCAGCGAGCCTTGACCTCGCCGGCCCTGACCTTGCTCTGCCCAAAGCCCGTCCCTGACCCTCGCAATTCCGCTTCCTGCGAGCCGTCGCAGGCAACCTGCCACCCATTCCTGCAATGCGCCCCGGGGCGCAAGGCCGGCGAACCGGCATCGACGGCCGCCTCTTCCCAGGCCTGCCGATGCAGCACAGCCATCGTCACGGATCCTGGCAATCCAGGGATGCGTTGGGGGATGCGTTGGGGCCGGCCAGCCCGAAAAGAGGCGGAGCCTGCCGGGCAATTCGAATTCTTCCCCGCGCGCGCCCCGCCGGCATCACCGCCGATTGCCATCTCGCAGTCTCTCCCCACAGCCGCATCACCGCCATCGCGGGAAACCTGCGACACGTCCGCCAGCGCTCGGGAACACGGCCTTGCAGCCGCAGGCCTTGAGAACCTCGCCGAAAAGGAAGCAAGCCACGGCAGCATCGGTGCGATTGCAATCGAGCCACTGCACAGAAGCCTTCCTTCGACGCCCCGCGGATCAACGTCTCCACTTCACCCTTGTGGGTGTCGCACCCGCCCGGCCGGATCTGTGCCCGAAGAGGCCCGCAAAGAGCCGGAGCCGACTCCAGAAGGCGCGCGCTGCGCCCCGCAAGGCATCGCCTGCCCCGAATACCTGGAAGCGCGCATCAGACCTCCCCCCCGGGAAGAGAAATTTCCCCTCTTCCCCGACGTCCTGCAGCCGAAGATTTCTCAACTCCGACAAAGAAGAGAAATCCCTGCGATTGCCGAAACTCACAGTTCCGGTCTACCAATCCCGCCGAAGGGGATCGTTCCCTTCGCCTCCCCGACACTGGTATTTCGTATTTCACCCGAGGAAACAGGGATGACTGACACCACCGCAGATTCACTTCACTGCACAGCCACCACGCGCATCAGCGAGGACTGGCTCGCCGTGACTATTGCACGCTGGCAAACGCCCGTTCGATTCCGCTCGCCGCGGAGCTGGCGCACCGCTTCGCCAGCGGCGACCGCGGCGAAGCGATCGGGCCGCTGCGTATCAGCATCTCCGGCTGCATCAACTCCTGCGCCCAGCATCACGTCGCCGATATCGGCATTCTTGGCGTCGACAAGCAGGGGGAGGAATTCTGCCAGATCACCCTCGGTGGCCGCGCCGACGAAACCACCCGGCTAGGCCAACTGCTCGGGCCCGCAGTCCGCTTCGCAGACGTTGCCGACGTTCTTGAAAAAATCGTCGAGGCCGGTCTCGCCTTTCGTGAACGACCCGGCGAGACTTTCGCCGAAGTCGTCACCCGGCTTGGTATTGAGCCTTTCCGGGAGTGTCTTCATGCCACTGGTTAGAGGCGGAAAGATCGTGCCCGATCCCTCTCAGAGCTTCCCCGACGATGCCGCTATCCCTCCGGGCAGCTGCGTCATGATCTCGCGGGCGCGGCTCTTCAACGACGGCGAGCAGATCCTGGCTTGCGGGGCCAGGGTCTGCGTGCTGTGGCCAAACAGCGTCGCCGTCGGCGAGCTGGTTCCCTGGCTTGACCGCATTGAAGCAGTCGCCCTCGAATTTCCGGTGTTCTCCGATGGACGCGCCTACAGCCAGGCCAGAGCCTTGCGCGAACACCACCGCTACCGCGGTGAATTGCGCGCCACCGGTCAGGTTCTCCAGGACCAGTTCGCCTTCATGCTCCGGACCGGCTTTGACAGCTTCGATGTGCCCAAACCCTGCGATGCGGCACGATTCGGCGAGGCCGTCGCCCGCTATTCGGTGCACTACCAGGCGCCGGCGGGCCCCTCCCCGGCCGTGACGGTGACCTGACAATCGCGCGGGCCGTCACACCCTTCGCCGTCATCAGGCTGGGTAAAGGACTCTAACCTCCAAGCTGTCGATCATGCTCGGCACACCAAGAAATCCCCGCCCTCAAGCGGGCGGGGCGAGGATGTCACTTCGGCGCGATCAGGGCTTTGCCAGCATGGATTCGATACTTCTCGCCCGGTGTTCCATGTCGTCCGCCGCAAAGTATTTCTTGTCGGCGGCAGCCTTACGGTACCACATCGCGGCCTGGGGCAGGTCGACTGGAATTCCGATACCCTTTTCATACATCTGGGCAAGATAGGCGGCTGCGGTCGTAAAGCCCTGGTCGGCGGCCTTGCGATACCACACTACAGCCTGGGGACCGTCCGCCTGGATGAAGAAGCCAGAGCGATAACGATTACCAAGTTCGGTCTGGGAAGGAGAATACCCCAGGTCGGCGGCCTTGCGATACCACATCATCGCCGCCGCATGGTCGGTCGGAACGCCAAAGACTCCATCGTCATACTTGCCGGCCAGCCGGTGCTGGGCGAGGGCGAAGCCGTGGTCGGCGGCCTTGCGATACCATTCCGTCGCCAGTTCCGGATTCTTGGGGTAGGCATCGACCGTAAAGCCGAATTGGTATGCCTCGGCGATGGTGAATTCCGCTGCGGGGTAGCCCTGATCCGCAGCCTTGCGATACCACGAATATGCTTCCACGCGATCGAGCCGCGGAGCGCCGCGGTGTCTTTCGAACATGGCACCGAGACTATACTGGGCGGCGGCAACGCCCTGTTCGGCTGCCGCACGTGTCTGCTGATAGGTTGCGGCAGAGACCTCGTCCGGCACCGTGCCGTAGAGGTTGTCGGCGCCCTCAAGGCCGCTGACAGCGAAGGAATGCAGCACCAGGGACGGGTTCGCCACTGCCGGCCTGGAGGGGACGCTGCTCGTCTGCGGGGTCGGGTTTGGCGCAGTGGCTGTGGCCTCACCGGCCGCCCGGCGGAACCACATCGCGGCCTGTGCATCGTCTTTCGGCACGCCGCGGCCGGTCGCGTACATGCGCCCGAGACTGGTCTGAGCCGGGGCATAGCCCTGGTCGGCGGCCTTGCGATAGTAGGAAAGCGCCTGCGCGAAATCCTGCATCACGCCCTTTCCCTCCTCATACATGACGCCAAGATTATACTGGGCGACAGGGTCTCCGGCACCCTGGGCCTGCAACGGCTGCGTGCAGCCAAGAAACAAAGCGAGGGCAAGGACACCGGCGGATCGTTTCATAAAAACATACTCCATCGAGAGGTGAGTTCGAGGTTTCTGGACGCCCCCTTTTGTCGGATCGCAGGGCGTAAAACAGGGGCGACCGCAGGCTTCAGGTGATGCGAAAGGCAGGAAGCGGTCGATGTGCAGGTCCTGTCCGTGGCGGACCTTTTCACGTCTCCTGTTTGCATCGCGTGAGGCGTGGGCAACGGCCGTGCTGGCCCGACCGCAGCAGTAACGCTTTGCGGCAATGTGGTCCGGTGAACCCTTCGTGAAGTGAAATTCCAATGGAACATTGCTTCGCTGTCATTTTCCAGCATCGCGATGGCGATTTCTGATTCAATTTCTTTCATCCGTTGCGATACGGCTCCTGCGATTGCACCTGAAAGTCGCATCAAGGAAAGCGAAACTTCTATCACGGTCCAGTGATTTGCGATCGCGGTCCCGTGGCCAGTCGATCCTTCCTGGATCGATCCCGGCCGTGACTGCTGATGAATGAGAGCCTTCAAACCGTCACACCGCTTACGCAGAAAAGGCGTGACTACTCCCCTCACGTCAGAAAGCGGCAGCTTGCGACGAGCCACTCGCTGCTGCAAGGCGCTCCCTGTTCGCCGCAGGCGGGACAGTGTGAAATCCGACCCGCCGCGATTGCCGGCAGAGCCTGATCCTCCGCCGCGTCCGCAATACAGGTCACGCTCAGGCGATGTGCAGCGCCGCCTGTTGGCTGAGATGCGCAAACCGACCCGGCCACAACACGGGGGACCCGCCCGGACAGCCGGGTCTCCGTGTGCGTTTTCGCTCTTCGATGTCACCGTCAGGCCATCAGTATTTCAACACTGTCGGCCCCCCGAAGCGGTAGTTCAGGCGAACCAGCGCCATGTCGAGACCCTGCCTGACATGCAACCCATCGCTGGCACAGCCGCAGACATAGTTGTCAGCATAGGTGCCGGTGCAACTCAGCTTTTCGTCCTTGTTGGAACGGAACACGTGGTTGTATTCGGCGCCAATCGTCCAGTTTGGCGCGAAGGCGAATTCGACGCCTGCGCCCACGGCAGGGTTCCACCGGCTTTCACTGGCTGTACCATGGAAATTGCCATAAGGATCGGTGGGACTGCTGGTATATTCATATCTGCTGTTCACCATGGCCCCGCCCCCTTTCACGAAGAGGAGGACATTGTTCACGGCATAGCCAACCTGCGCTGTCACCAGCGCCAGCGAGTTGATCCGGGTCTGGTTCGTTGCCCCAAAGGCATTGACGTAGGTGCTGCGATTGCTGCCAGAAAGGTCAGCCCAGTTGCCCTGGCCCTCAACGCCGAAGACCCAGCTGGCAAGCTGCCAGCGGTAGCCAATCTGGCCGCCGATCGTGGCCCCGGTGGCGTTATGGCAGCCAGCTTCAAAGGGATCATCCACCGACCAGCAGTTATGCGACGTGGCGTAGCCGCCGTTCACGCCGATATAGAGCCCGCTCCAGTCGTAGACTGAGGCGACCATCGCCGGCACCGCCTTCGTATAATAAGGACGCACCGCCAGATCCGCCGCCTGCGAGGAACACACGCCTGCAACTGTCATAATGGCCGAAGCGATCAGGCCCTTCCTGAAATTACACATTTTAACGAACTCCAACGATTAAAGTCTGCATTGAAATCATTTTTTATTGCACGCCTTTAATTTGGGCAACCTGAGATTGCCGACGGCGCGACTTTTTAATCACCTGTTGCGCCACGGGCACAACCTGCACAATTTTGCCTTTCCGGATGCAGCCCCGGCCGGCATTGCGTTCCGTGTGGCCGATGCGTGCCGCGCTGCAATTGATGCGGAAGCCGCCAGAGGCTCGCCGCACAAATCGAGAAAAGGCCCGACCAACAGGGCCGGGCCTTCCAGAACCGCCAATCGACGGTTCTTTCTGTTAAGTTAACTGCGATTCAGTATTTCGCTACAACCGGTCCACCGAATCTGTAGTTCAGCCGCACCGTCGCCACGTCCAGATCCTGCCTGACATGCAGCCCATCCGTCGCCAGACCGCAGGCGGGGTTATCATTGATCGAGTAATTCGTCGTGCAACCCAGGGTCTCGTCCCTGTAGGAGCGGAACACGTGGTTGAATTCGGCACCAATCGACCAGTTGGGCGCAAAACCGATTTCAAGACCGGCACCCACTGTCGGATTCCACCGACTTTCACTGACCGAACCGCGGAAACTCCCGTATTGGTCCGCCGGATTGCTGGTATATTCATATTTGCTGTTTACCACGGCTCCGCCACCCTTCACGTAGAGCAGCACGTTATTCAGCACCACACCAATATTCCCGGTCAACAGCGCGAAAGAATCGATGCGGGTGTGATTCATCGCTCCAAACGCATTGGCGTAAGCGCTGATGTTTGAGCCCGAAAGATCCGCCCAGTTACCCTGGCCTTCAACGCCGAAAACCCAGTTCGAGAGCTGCCAGCGATACCCGATCTGGCCGCCGACCGTTGCCCCGCTGGCATTATGGCTGCCCGCGTAATACGGATCATCCACCCACCAGGTGTTTTTCGAGGTGGCGTAGCCGGCGTTGACGCCGAGATAGAGACCACTCCAGTCATAGACTGCGGCGGCCATGGCGGGTGCCGCCTTCGCATAATAGGGACGCACCGCAAGATCCGCCGCCTGCGATGAACACACGCTCACAACCATCATTGCGGCAGAAGCAACAAGGACTTCTCTGAAATTACGCACGTGATTTACTCCATTTAATCCGGACTGCGGCTCTGGAAAATATTTAATACCCGACTATTTGTGCCGACAATCAGAGATAGCGGGACTCCCAGCTTTCCGTCTGCGATGTGGCAGCCGGGGCACACAATCCTTCACACTTTCGCCTCAATCCGACAGGCCGCCGCCCCATTTCCGCCATTACCAAATCACCTTCCGCGTCTCAACGACAGGTTTTTACTGCAGCGCGGACCGCCAGCGCAGCAAACACATGCATATTACAACTTCAAGGCGTGTCTGACCCCGCACGCGCGCGCGAGACGAGATCGCGCCTCTGAGCCTCCGGATTCAGGCATCTCAGCGGGAGCAGTCCGAGCCGCCTGCTCATGCCGGAGCTGGGCACACCACAGATACCCGCCCCGCGAACACCGGCACGCCAGCCGGCGCCTGATCACAACTGATACGTGCGCCGACAATCGGCACACCAATTGCGTGTACCGCCACCAAGCGTCGAAACGCTTCCACACTCGTGGAAATTGCCGAACCTCGCCAACAGCTTCAGCAGACGGAACCGGTCGGGGGCGGAGCCCGCCCGCTCTGGCACGAGGAATATGTTCCAGACGGAGCATAGGCTGGCGTTGGCAGGTAAGGTGCCGCATGGCAAACTGGACCTGCCGAATCGCCAGCCAGCGCCGCAATTTTCAGCTCCTCACCCGAATTCCACCGCACGGCGATCACTTTGTGAACCCGGAACCCGTTTTCCAGGATCCCTCTGACAGTCCCTTCCCTCCCTGTGTGAATTTCATAACAACTCGCAAGCACCAGGCCCGCACACTTCGTCCACCTGATGCGCCACTACCACTATTTCCCCGCATCAGGCGAAACAGAACCCGGTTTTCGGTTCCATTCGGGATCCGGATGACACACAGAAATGCTTCGAACACTGCGGAGTTCCCAAAGCCTGGATCCCCAGCATCACGCCCCGGTCCCCCCGCCAACCGATGCGACATGAAATCGCCGGCACGTGCCGGCGATTTGCCGGCGACACGTTGGCTCTTTCCCCGCCCGAGCGTGCGCCCGGCACCAATGCATGGCATGGAAAATTTGAGGGCCTGGCGGCCGCACCCTTTCACCACCACAGTCCATGCAGATCCCGGTCACGATCCTTGCGGCTATGGCCCCATCTCAACTACAGCGCGCACCTGTGCTCGTTGCAACTGCAAGCTGTGCCCGCCATGTCCGCTGGCTCTGAGGACGGCAAGGATGGCCACGACGAGGGCAAGCCCCGTACCCAATTGACGCGGCATTCGCCGCCATTTGCGCTTCCTGGCTGCTCGTGACCGGATGTCGGCCCGCGCCGCCGCGCCGCTCGCGCAAGGAACACCTTCCGGAAGCTGCCCCGCACCCTTTTTGGAAACCGGTTCCGGGACGGCGTCCCTGCGGCTCAAGCGCCGAAGACGATGCCTGTTCGCCGCGCCCGAATCCGAAGGCCGTCACCTTACGCCATTCCCGGTCCGCAGGCGGACAGCAGACGCACCACCGATTCTGCGCCAATGCAGCCCTCATCAGGACGCGGCAAGCGCCGGCTCACACGCATTGTCACCTCGACCGCGACAAGCGGTAATCGATCGGAAAGTTGCTCTGACAGGGATCCGCCTCGAAGCCGCGGGGGGAAGAAGTATCCACGGACGCACAGCCCGCAAGGGTGATAGAAGCGATTAACGCACCGGCTCCAATCAGGAGGCGAACAGGCAGAAGGCGCATGGAACGATCTCCAGATTTGGCGTTCGTCGGACAGGGGTCGGCGTCTGAGCCGCGATTGCTGGCAATAGGGAACCAGGCCAACGGTCAGCGCCCGGCAGACTGCAACAACTTGCGAGCAGGAAGCGGATGCATCGGTTGCGCGCGGCAATCCATCCCCTGGCTGAGCGATCGGCTGACCCGTTGCCGGGACCTGCCCGGTCAACCCGTTGCCGGGACCTGCCCGGTCAACCCGTTTCTTTCCCACAGGTTTGACGGCTTTGTCGGGACATGTCGGGTATATCGATACTGCCAACATGCAGGCGACTGTCACCGGCTCTGTTGCCGTTCCGCAAGAGCCGGGCCCGGCGAGGTCGTCTGATCGGGGGGAGTGGTGAAGCCACCATAATCACTGGCCGTGTCCGAAGCGCAGCCCGCAACCGTCAGCAACGCGACAGCCGCGCCTGTCAGGATCCCAAGGCGGATAAAGGGGTGCGGGCATTGTGCGATCTCCAGGTTCGTGATCTGGAGAAAATCTATGCCAGCTTTGCGGCAATCTCCAGGCAATATTGTTTCCTTACGATCATTTCTTCGTGAGATGATTGAATTTGATGCCCCAGAGCATCCATGCCCGGATCTGGTCGCAGCGGCCGCGGGCGGACAACGCGGGATCCGGTGATCCGGAGCACGCCAGCAGCGGCAGGTCGGCAATCAAGCCGCCTGATTCGCGATCTTCCGGTCTTTGATACGGATGGTTCGGGACTTCCTGGAACTGGCGGAGAGGACCCTCGTGGTCCTTCTGGTTCTCCTGGCTGGGGCGGGAGGAATCGAACCTCCGAATGGCGGAATCAAAATCCGCTGCCTTACCGCTTGGCTACGCCCCATTATGTCATTTCCGTGAGGAAATAACTGGAGAAACCTCATTTTCCAAAGAGACCCGCAAGGTTGCGAGCCGGCACAGAGATAGCGCCCCCCCATTTCGACCGCAAGGCGGGCCACAATATTGCCGGACCGGGCCCAAACTGATACCTCCACCAGGCCTGCTGCGACCCTGCCGCGTCGAAAACTTCGAGCCCGCCCGTTTTCGGCGTGCCTTGCGCCCCTGCCTGACGTCAAAAAAAGCGTGGTGACGGCCGGCGTCGAGCAGTCCTGTTTCGTACAAATCGGGTGGGCAGAACCGCTTTTCGTGGGAAAGAAAATTGCCATGACATACCGCGCCCCGATCGACGACATGCTCCTTGCGCTCAACCACGGCGCGGGCCTCAAGGCCGCCGTGGACGCCGGCGATTACGCCGACTTTGAGTCCGATATCATCCCCACCATACTTGAGGAGGCCGGCAAATTCGCCTCTGACGTCCTCGCCCCGCTCAACGCCATCGGCGACGAAAAAGGTATCACCCTCAAGGACGGCGAGGTCACCACCTGCCCCGGCTGGCCCGAGGCCTATAAACGCTGGATCGAAGGCGGCTGGAACGCGGTGTCGGGGGAAGAGGAATTCGGCGGCCAGGGCCTGCCGCTGGCGCTCAACGCCGCCTGTACCGAGATCTGGAGCGCCGCCAACTCCGCCTTCGGTCTCTGCCCGCTGCTCACCGCAGGCGCCACCGAAGCGCTCCATGCCCATGGCAGCGACGAACTGAAACAGATCTACCTCGCCAAAATGATCTCCGGGGAGTGGACCGGGTCCATGCAGCTCACCGAAGCGCAGGCTGGCTCCGATGTGGGGGCACTGCGCACCCGCGCCGAGCGCAACGGCGACGGCACCTACCGCATCACCGGCACCAAGATCTTCATCACCTATGGGGAACACGATATGACCGAAAATATCGTGCATCTCGTGCTCGCCCGTCTGCCCGACGCACCTGCCGGCACCAGGGGGATCTCGCTGTTCCTGGTACCGAAATTCCTGGTCAACGCCGACGGCTCGCTGGGGCAGCGCAACGACGTCCATGCCTCCGGGATCGAACACAAGCTCGGCATGCATGCCTCGCCGACCTGCACCATGACCTTCGGCGACCACGGCGGCGCCGTGGGCTATCTCATTGGTCAGGAAAACCAGGGCATGCGCTGCATGTTCACGATGATGAACCAGGCCCGGCTTGGCATCGGCATTGAGAGCGTCGGCCTTGCCGATCGCGCCTGCCAGCAGGCGCTGGCCTATGCAAGGGAGCGCCTCCAGGGCCGCGCCATCGGCCGCAAGGGCGAGGGCTCCGACCCCATCCTCGTTCATCCCGACATCAAACGCATGCTGCTGCAGATGCAGGCCCAGACCGCGGCCTCCCGCGCCATCTGCTATGCCACTGCGGTGGCCATCGACATCTCGATCCGGGCCAGGGACCCCGCAGTCCGCTCGGCTGCAAGCGCCCGCGCCGCGCTGCTGACCCCCCTCGCCAAGGCCTATTCCTCGGATGCCGCCAATGAGGTCACCTATCTCAATATCCAGGTCCATGGCGGCGTCGGCTTTGTTGAGGAAACCGGTGCCGCCCAACATTATCGCGATGCCCGCATCACCTCGATCTATGAGGGCACCAACGGCATCCAGGCGATTGACCTGGTGACGCGCAAGCTCGTCGCCGACAAGGGGGCCGCGGTCAGGCTGCTGTTCGACGAAATGGCTGCCTTGATTGATCGCGCCACCGATCCGGAACTGGCCTCCGCCCCCCTCGTAATGCGCGAGGCACTCGAGGCTTTGCGGGAGTCCAGCGACTGGCTCCTGGAATGCTATGCCAAAGCTCCCGCCGAGGCGCTTGCCGGAGCCACCCCCTATCTGCGCCAGTTCGGCATGACGCTCGGCGGCTGCATGCTGCTCGACCAGGCGATGGCGGCGAAAGCGGAAGGCAGCGCCAATGCAGCACGCATCCACGCCCTGACCCGTTTCTTCGTCAGAAACATCGCGGTCCAGGCCGCCTCCCTGACCCCCATGATCACCACGGGCGGGATATACGTCCTCAATGCGGAGGCGGCGCTCTCCGAATAGTCCGGAGCCGGGGAATTTCGCGGCCCCGGCGCCTCCTCCCATCCGCAAGCCCCCGATCACATACGGACCTCGATCACATGCGGGCCTGGCTCGGCGACCGCCGCTGCCAGGGCCGCAGTGAGTTCCCCGGCGGTGGTGACCGCACAGCCGGGAACCCCCATGCTGCGCCCCAGGCCTGCGAAATCCAGCGTCGGCCGGTCGATATCGAACATGTCGAGCGCCCGTTGCGAGGGCTTGCCGGCGCCGACGCCGTCGAACTCCGCCCGCAGGATCTGATAGCTGCGGTTCGCAAACACCAGCGTGACCACGTCCAGTCCTTCGCGCGCCTGGGTCCACAGCGACTGGATCGTGTACATGGCGCTGCCGTCTCCGGTCAGACAGAATACCTTGCGCTCCGGACAGGCCAGCGCCGCGCCCGTTGCCAGCGGCATGGCAAAACCGATCGAGCCGCCCAGATTCTGCAGCCAGTCATGCGGCGCCGCCGCAGCCGTCGGGGCGAAGAAACCACGCCCGGTGGTGATCGATTCATCGACCACAATGGCGTTCTCGGGCAACGCCCAGCCGATCGCCCGGGCAATGCTGGTGGCATTGATGGCACCCGTCGGCTGCACCAGTTCCTCGCGCTGCTCCTGCCTGACATCGTATTTCGATGCCGCCAGGATCTCGCAGAGCGCCCCGAGTGAAGCCACCGAGTCCTCGCCGAAGTCGGTCAGGCGGTGAAGCTCTGAGCCCGCTGCCCGGAGCTCGCTGGGCTTGCCGGGGTAGCCGAAGAAGCCGACCGGATTGCGGCTTTCAAGCAGTACGATCTGGCGGAACGGTGCCAGCGCAGCCAGCGCTTCACTGACCGCATAGGGAATGCGCTCGATCGAAAAGCGCCCGCGTCCCCGCGCCAGACGTGCCGGAAAGGTCTCCGCCATCACCCTGCAGCCGGTCTTTCCCGCCACAAGCTCGAGCAGCGCCAGCCCTCTTTCTGTTATCGCGCTGCCGCCCACCAGCAGCAATGTTCCCGCCCCGTCCTCGCGCAACAGCTTCGCCGTCGCTTCCACCGCCGCCTGCGACCAGCGCATCCTGCGCTCCGCACGCACCACCTCGGCAATGCCGTCGGCCTCGTTCCAGGCGGTGTCGCCGGGAAGGATGAGGGTGGCGATCTCCGGCGGCGCGCCGGACGCCGCGGCAATCGCGGCGGCACCATCGCCAGCCACCGCCTTGGCACTGGCCGATGTGCGCAGCCATCCCGACATCGGACGAGCCAGGCCTTCGATATCCGCGGTCAGCGGCGCGTTATGCGCGATGTGATAGCTGGCGTGCTGGCCGACGATATTGACGATGCCGGAATGGGCTTTCCTGGCGTTGTGCAGATTGGCAAGGCCGTTCGCAAGCCCGGGACCAAGATGGAGCAGCGTCGCCGCCGGGCGGCCGGTCATGCGGAAATAGCCGTCGGCGGCTCCCGTCACCACGCCCTCAAACAGACCAAGCACACAGCGCATGCCGGCAACACGATCCAGGGCGGCAACGAAATGCATCTCCGAGGTGCCGGGATTGGTCAGACACAGATCGACACCCCCAGCCACCAACGTCCGCACCAGGCTTTCTGCACCATTCATCGAAACTCTCCCCGATCTCTCACACCGCCCGGCGCGCCAACCGAGCCTCGTGCCACAGAACCTTGAACCTTGGGCCGGAAAGCTCTGAACCAACGAGCCCTGCGCCGCCGTCCGTAGAGCGAACATAGTCGCCCGTCCCGCTTTCCGTCAGGTCGAACTCCAGCCGTCTTCCGCCACTTGCCGATCTCCGCTGTCACGCGCGGCGAAAACCGGGCCGTCAGCGCCATCGTGCCAGATCAGAACCTGCCAGACCTGGGACCGACAGTCGCAATTCCGCTTGAAATCGGGCCTCACCCGATGTAAACTAGGCGGGTTTAGTCCACCTGGTCATGTTGGAGAATTCTGTGCAAATCGTCAACATCCATCAGGCGAAGACCCAGCTCTCGAAACTGGTCGAACGTGCAGCGAACGGCGAGTCGTTCATCATTGCAAAAGCTGGCAAACCGCTTGTGAAGGTCACTGCCATCTCCAGCCCTGTTGCGGGCAAAGTGCGTCGCATCGGCTTTCTCGAGGGCCAGTTCAAGGTTCCAGATGACTTTGATCGCATGGGCGAAGACGAAATTGCCGCGATGTTCGAAGGTGAGCCGTGAAGCTTTTGCTGGACACCCACCTCCTGATCTGGGCCTCTTCGAATTCGCTTCGCTTGTCGAAGCTCGCACGGAGTTTCATCGAGAATTTGGAGAACACGCTGCTGTTCAGCGCTGCAAGTCTCTGGGAAATCACGATCAAGCACGGCCTCCACCGACCGGATTTCGAGGTTGATCCCCGGCTGCTCCGCCGAGCATTGCTGGACAATGAATATCACGAACTGCCAATCCTCACCACCCACGTCCTGGCTGTTCAGGATTTGCCACCCCTTCACAGAGATCCGTTTGATCGCCTTCTCATTGCCCAGGCCATGGTCGAAGGCATCACCTTGCTGACCAGCGACGTCCACGTAGCTGAATACGCCGGCCCCATCCGCAAAGTATGACTTCCTCGTGCAGACCTGCTATCAAACCGCAGAATGCCTCCTGCCTGGACATATTGATCATACACCATCCTCCCGGCGGTCGCGGCAGATTGGAGATCTTCCTCCGCGCACGCCCCGAACGTTTTGAACCTCCAATCCGCGGCCCAAAGCGCGGGTCAGGGACGTGATCCGGAGCGAGGTTCCGCAAGACACGAACGCCAATGGACGGGGAATGAAACCAGGGCGCTGGGCTGCCGTGCACACGCTCTTGTCACGAGCGACGAACTGGCAGAGCCCGACTCCTGGCCCGATGTCCTGCGAGATCCGTCGTGACGAAAGAAAGCCGACCGTCGTCTGCCGATATCATTCGGGTCATCGGTCCTGACAGCAAACCACCTCACCTTGATTATCGGGATAGGGGGGTCTCTCGCGAGACCGCCCCTCCCACACCACCGGACATACGGGTCCGTATCCGGCGGTTCGACAGATTATGCAGGCTTCGGGGCCGTGACGGTGGCCAGGCCCCTTGAC
>Ga0123357_10003089_pt1 | contig 18890 bp, 15 predicted proteins | sample TergutEmb28metaG_FD_89873 | JGI IMG/M metagenome (GOLD analysis project Ga0123357, IMG submission 89873) | Embiratermes neotenicus P4 segment gut microbial communities from Petit-Saut dam, French Guiana - Emb289 P4 | ecosystem: Host-associated > Arthropoda: Insects > Digestive system > Gut ...
GAGCTTGCGAGAGTAGTGGTACTTCACATATCCTGCCTTTCAATCACGACGGAATTTAATGCGTTACCGGTATTTATTTCCGTTAAGCTGGTATTATTTTCCGTTGCCCGGTATCTTTTTCCGTTAAACGAGTCTTATTTTCCGCTAACCAAATACCTCTCCAAGATAACAAGTTGATATAGTTTACTTTTACAACTTCATCATGCCATGGAGATGCCCATGAACAAAACCGAGTTGATCGAAAAAGTCGCCAATGAATCAAATTTGAGCAAATCCGCCGCAAAGCAAATGGTCAACAGTGTCTTCTCAACCATCGCAGAGGCGATGAAAACCGGTGACAAAGTCAGCCTGCCGGGATTTGGCACCTTCTCCGTCGCCGAACGTGCCGCCCGTGAAGGCCGCAATCCGCAATCGGGAGAGAAGGTCATGATTTCAGCTAAAAAAGTTGTAAAATTTAAATCAGGCTCGAATCTCACTGATGCTGTTCAACACCCAGAAAGTTGATTCGGTCAACAGCGTTCAATTTATGTTCATCGAGAAGATGAGTGTAGCGTAGAACCATTTGCAGGGTGCTGTGGCCCAGGATCGCCGCCAAGGTCCGAATATCGGTACCAGCCATGAGCATGTGACTGGCGGCAGTGTGACGAAGATCATGCATGTGCAGTGACGGTAATTGGGCTCGTGCCCGCGCCTTGTCAAACGACGGACGAAAGCGCGAAGACGGGATATTTTGAGAGTGCGGGCTTTTTCCTTCTCCTTTGAGAAAAACGAATTCACTGTTCGGATTGGAATCTCTCAACTTTTCCAGCACTTCAAGGACAGTTTTGGTAAGCGGGACGGTCCTGGGTTCATTTTTTGTGATCAAGAGCGTGAGGGAGCGCCGTTCAAAATCGATCTGATTCCATCGTAAGCCAGCCGCTTCGCTTGGCCGCATAGCGGTTTGAAGAAGGACCAGGACATAGGGGTAGAGCATTTTATTGCGGCTGGCCTTGCATTCCTTGAGGAGCCGTATCGCTTCATCTTCTTTGAGAAAGAGTATTCTTCCCTTGGGAACCTTTGGCCGTTCAATGGACTTAACCGGGTTTTCGAGGGGAAGTTCCCATTCCTTGCAGGCTTTTATGAAAAGATGGGAAAGCAGCGCCAGTTCCAGACGCACGGCGTAAGCGGATACTACCCCTAAACGTTGGTCTCTGAATTTTGCGACAACGGATGGGGTAATGTCTGGCAGCAACGTATTCCTGCCAAGTTTTTCTTTCAAAATCTTCGCTATTCTTTTTTCCCGCTCTTGTGTTGTCAGCGCTTTTTGGGATGTAACCGTTTCAAGATAACGGTCCAGCGCATCATTAAAGGTCTGCTGAGCACGGCGACGATCTTTAAATCGGTGATTTTTCATATCCGATTCAACCTCAGCGGCCCAGGTTCGGGCTTCTCCCTTAGTATCAAACGTTCTGCTGAGTGAATCAAATCCTTTCACGCGCACAGTGACTATGTACGATGTCTTCTTTTTCCCTTTTCTTGTGAGGATTCTCGCCATTTTGCCAGCCCCCATTTTTTGTTCCATTTTTGTTCCATTTTTGTTCCACTTCTTTCGTCAAAATATAACAAAAGAGAGCGCAAGAAAGCAAAAAGAATTCACAAGGCAGGAGAAAAGAGGGGAAAAGAAAAGGGCTAACATCTTAGTATTTTCAAGATGTTAGCCCTTATTTTATTTTGGTACCCGGAACGAGAATCGAACTCGTACAGCCAGAGGCCGAGGGATTTTAAGTCCCTTGCGTCTACCAGTTCCGCCATCCGGGCTTTTGTTCTGTTCTGTTTTTTCGTTGCAGCTTAGTTGCGTTTCGTCCTTGTTGAGATTGTACCGGTTTTTACCGTGGTTCGCAGCGTTTTCCTCATCAATTTTGCCGCGATCGCAAGATCCCTTGTCTGTTTTCCGGACTTGATCGGATGCGATGGAGCAATCTGGGATAAACCCCATAGCCCACCGGTTCAGTCGGTTTGTGCCGCATCAGGGCCATTTGATGCGCTCCACGCTTCAGATCGTTCGGACCGCAGCCAGCATCTCGCGCACGGCATTTTCCAGACCCACCAATACCGCCCGGCTGATTACCGCATGACCGATGCTCAACTCCTCGATGAAGGGCAGGGCGGCAATGGGATGGACGTTGCGGTAGTCGAGACCGTGGCCGGCATTCACCCGCAATCCGGACTCGTATGCCAGCTCCGCCGTCTGTTCGATCAGGCGGAACTCGCGATCCTGCTCTTCCATGGTCCGGGCCTCGCAGTAGCGGCCGGTGTGCAATTCGACAAAGGTGGCGCTAACATCAAGCGCCGCCTGGACCTGCGCCGCGTCCGGGTCGATGAACAGCGAGACCGGAATCCCAGCCTTGCGCATTTTGGCGATGGTCTTGCCCACCTTTTTGGCATTGGCCAGCACATCAAGTCCGCCCTCGGTGGTCAGCTCCTTGCGTTTCTCCGGCACCAGGGTGATCATGTCCGGCATCACCTCCAGGGCGATATCGACAATCTCAGGCACATTGGCCATCTCCAGATTGAGCCGGGTCTTGACCGTTTGCCGCAGGAGCAGGACATCCCTGTCCTGGATGTGGCGCCGATCCTCGCGCAGATGGACGACGATCCCGTCGGCTCCGGCCAGTTCGCAGAGAGAGGCGGCCAGTACCGGGTCCGGTTCGCTCCCGCCCCGCGCCTGGCGGATAGTAGCCACATGGTCGACATTGATGGCGAGATAGGGCATGGCAACACTCCTTGGTTGCTGTAGTTTTTGGAGCAATAGGTTTTCTTCCTTCCACATGCGCATGGCTTCGGCTTCCGAGCGTTCGTGGTCGTAACCCGCGAGGTGGAGCATGCCATGGATGATCAGTTCGGTCAGCCGGTGGTGCAGGCTGGTGTTCTGGCCGACAGCCTCGCGCCGGGCGGTATCGACCGAGATGAGCACGTCCCCCAGTTCGTTTTCCGGAACGACAAAGCCGTCGTCATGTGAGACGGCTGGAAAGGAGAGGACATTGGTGGGGCCCTGTTGTTTGCGGTACTTTTCGTTGTAGGCCGCCATCTCCGCATCGTCGAGAAAGACCACGCTGACCTCGGCCCGCGCGAGCCCAAGCAGATGCAACAGCATGTCGCAGCGCTGCCCAAGCAGTTTGCGGTTGAGCGGCAGGGAAGCGATCTTCGGGGACCAGGTGCAGTGAACCGGCATCTCAGACCTCGCTCGCCGTATGTTGGTGCCGGGCGTTTTCCTGTTGCTCGTAGGCGTGGATGATTTCCTGGACCAGAGGATGGCGGACCACGTCGGCCTTGGAAAAATGGCAGAAGGCGATCCCCTTGATCCCCGCGAGGATCTTCTCGGCCTGGATCAGGCCGGATTGCTGGGTGCCCGGCAGGTCGATCTGGGTGACGTCGCCGGTGATCACCGCCTGAGAGTCGAAACCGATACGGGTGAGAAACATCTTCATCTGCTCCCGGGTGGTGTTCTGGGCCTCGTCAAGGATGATAAAGGCGTTGTTCAGGGTGCGGCCGCGCATGAAGGCCAGCGGCGCGACCTCGATGACGCCGCGTTCGGTCAGATCTTGGGTACGTTCCTGACCCATCATGTCGTTGATGGCGTCGGTGAGCGGCCGGAGATATGGATCGACTTTCTGGGCCATGTCGCCGGGCAGAAAGCCGAGCTTTTCTCCCGCTTCCACCGCCGGGCGGGTCAGGATGATCTTGGCCACCTGTTCCCGTGCCAGCGCCGAGACCGCCATGGCCACGGCCAGATAGGTCTTGCCGGTGCCGGCCGGGCCGATGCCGAAGACGATGTCGTTTTCCCGGATCGCCTCGATATAGAGTTTCTGGTTGACCGATTTGGGCGAAATCACCCGTTTGCGCGAGGTGATGCAGACCTTGTCGAGAAAAATTTCCTCCAGCCGGGCCTGGGGGGATGATTCCAGGATCTTGACCCCAAAGGCGATGTCCTGGCTGAACACGGGATACCCCTTGAGCAACAGGCCGTACATCTGTTGCAGGGTGGAGGCCGCCAACTCCACGGCGTGCGCCCGGCCGCTGATCCGCAGGCCATTGCCGCGGGCGTTGATCGTCACCCCGGTGGCCTGTTCGATGGTCAGCAGGTTGCGATTCAGTTCGCCGAACAGATGCTGGGCGCTCCGGTTGTCGGTGAAGTTGATCTCCCGCGAGATCTCGGTGTTGAGGGCGGCGGACGGCTTCACCTTACTTGGCCCCACCGGCGGCCCCCAGGGCCTCGGTGACCATTTTCTGGAGACTGGGCAGGGCGCGATCCTTCACCGGCCGGCTGTTGATGAAGATCGATGGGGTGGCGTTGACATCGGCGGTCATGGCGTCGCTTCTGTCCTTGGTCAACTGGGCCTGCACTTCGGGGTTGGCCAGGTCGGCACGGAATTTTTCCATGTCGAGGCCGATCCGTACGGCCGCTTCGTCGATGGTGTTCGCCGACCAGTTGGTGGTCTGGAACAGGGCGTCATGCATTTCCCAGAATTTTCCCTGTTTCTGGGCGGCGATTGCGGCCAGGGCGGCCGGTTCGGCGTAGGGATGCATGGGCAACGGCAGATGTTTGAAGATGATGCGCAGTTTGTCCTGATTCTGGGCCAGCAGTTCGGCCAGCACCGGTTCGAGCTTGCCGCACCAGGGGCACTCGAAATCGGAGAACACTACCAGGGTGACCGGGGCATCCACCTTGCCGCGTACCGGAGCGCCGACGATGTCGATCTCCTGGTTGAAGCTGATATCAATGGCGCTGTAGGTATTGGTTTTGCCGTTCACCAGATACAGCGTTTCGCCCCGGGCAGCGATGTCGATGGCCGTGATGTTGGGCTCGACCGGCACTACCCCCAATTGGACGCCTTCGGGCGAGAAAATATAGACTTTTGCATCGGCGGTCAGGATGAACACCTTTTTGTTGTCAAGGGACTGGGCGACATCGATCGGCTTGGCCGGAACAGACCAGGAAGCCTGGACCGACCAGTTGAGATTTCCGGCGCTGTGATTTTTCTTGGGTTCCTGGGCGTGAACAGTCAGCGGCAGCAGCAGGATGGCACAGAGGGCGATTTGTTTCAGCATGGAGTCGGGTTATCCTCGGCGTTGAGTGGAATAGGTGGGCAGAGGGGCCGGATCAGGGCCGCTGCGTGAATTTTTCGCAATGGCGCACGGGCCTGGCAGCGTGCCGCCCGGGAAAAATGTGTTTCACTATACTGACAGCGTTGCGAATGCGCAAGCGGCAAGAAGAACAGGATTTTTTCCGAAAGAAGCTCTGGTTCGGGAAAGGGCTGACGGTACGGAGACGAAACGTATAAGAGCTGATTGTTCCGTGATCTCACTGAAAACATGGCTTGATAAAAACACTACATGTGGCATTTATTGCTCTTGATGCGCTCTATATGTTGTGATAATGTGCCGGGCAGCCAAGGGGATCGATCCAACGCCTGGGCCAAAGCGTTTGGGATACCGGGAGGGGAGGGCGGACAGAGACACGCCGAGCGACCACTATCCGGCCACCAGAAAAAGCGACAAAAGATACAGAGGAAGAGGCCATCATGACCAAGAGCATATCCCGGCAACAACTGACCGAGACTGCGGAGACCGTGCTTGAACGGCGGTACTACCTGAAGGACGCGGCGGGCAAGCCGCTGGAAAACTGGGAGACGCTTTGCCGCCGGGTGGCGGATGCGGTGGCCCTGGTGGACAGCGACCAATCCGATTTCGAAGGACTGGCCGACCGCTTCTTCACCATGATCTACCGCCTTGATTTCCTCCCCAATTCACCCTGCCTGATGAACGCCGGCACCGATCTCGGCCAGTTGTCGGCCTGCTTTGTCCTGCCGGTGGAAGACTCAATGGACGGCATTTTCACCTCCATCCGCAACGGAGCCCTGGTGCATAAGACCGGCGGCGGCACCGGCTACTCCTTTTCCCGGCTGCGGGCCAAAAATTCGGCGGTCCGTTCCACCCAGGGCGTGGCCTCCGGGCCTTTGAGTTTTGCCGCCGTGTTCGATGCCGCCACCGAAACCATCAAGCAGGGCGGCAAACGCCGCGGGGCCAACATGGGCGTGCTCCGGGTCGACCATCCAGATATCCTGGCATTCATCACCGCCAAGCAGGACCAGACCCGCTACACCAACTTTAATTTCAGCGTTGCCATCACCGATCTGTTCATGCACGCGGTCAACAATGACCTCGAATACGACCTGATCGATCCCCCCAGCGGCAAGATCGTCGATACCCTGCGCTCCCGCGAGGTCTTCGATCGGATCATCGATCTCGCCTGGCATAACGGCGAACCGGGCGTGCTCTTCATCGACGCCGCCAACCGCGACAACTCCACCCCGCAGCTCGGCCAGTTCGAGGCGACCAATCCTTGCGGCGAGCAATGGCTGCTGCCATACGAGTCCTGCAACCTGGGTTCGATCAACCTGGCTCAGTACGTGCAAGAGGGCAAGGTTGACTGGCAACGCCTCGGCGACACCGCCCGGCTGGCGGTCCGCTTCCTGGACAATGTCATTGACTGCAACCGTTTTCCTATTCCCGAAATCGCTCAGATGACGCAGAAAACCCGCAAGGTCGGCCTGGGGATCATGGGGTTGCACGATATGCTCATCCAGTTGGAATTGCCCTATGGCAGCGAGGAGGGCCGCCGGGCTTCGGCCGAGGTCATGGCCTTCATCCGCAAGGAGGCCGAGGCCGCTTCCATCGATCTGGCAGCGTTGAAGAGCCCGTTTCCAGCCTATGACCCGGCGGTCAACAACTATCCTGCCCGCCGCAACGCTGCCCTGACCTCGATCCAGCCCACCGGCACGGTATCGATGATCGCCGATTGCGCGTCGGGTTGCGAACCCTATTTCTCCATCGTCATGGTCAAAAACGTCATGGATGGCGACCGACTGCTCATGGCCAACAAACTGTTTGAGCGCGTGGCCCGGGATGAGGGCTTTTATTCCGTTGAACTCATGGAAAAGGTGGCCACCAGCGGCACGGTTATCGGTCATGCCGAGATTCCGGTCAAATGGCAGGAGATTTTCCGCACCGCCCAGGACATCAACCCGGAGCAGCACATCCGCATGCAGGGCATTCTCCAGAACAGTGGCGTCGATTCTTCGATCTCCAAAACCATCAACCTGCCTGCCACGGCTACCCAGGACGACGTGCGCATCGCGTACATGCTCGGTTTCGAGCTGGGCTGCAAGGGGTTGACCGTCTACCGTGACGGCTCCCGTGACCACCAGGTGCTCAATACCGTGGCCGCCAGCCCGGACAAGACTGCCTTGACCTCCACCGAAGGGCTGGTGGGCAAGGCCACTCTGCCCGATGTGCTCAGCGCCAAGCGCTACCGGCTCAAGGATATTAACCAGGAGACCATCTATCTGATCGTTTGCTTTGACGAAGACGAAAAACCCATGGAGGTGTTCGCCAAGTTCCCCTTCGACAACCGGGTGGATTTGAAGGATAAATCCACGATGTGGACCACCACCTGCCGCCTGGTGTCCCTGGCCCTGCGCTACCAGATTCCCATGGACGAGATCATCAAACAGTTGGACCGTTCGTCCGGTCACATGCTCGACCTGCCGGCCCAGTTGGGCAAGTTGCTGAAATCGTTCATGGCCGCCACGCAGCACGGGTTCGCCTCGGTCTGCCCCGAATGCCAGGGCAGACTGGTGTTCGAGGAGGGATGCGAGGTGTGCCGGGATTGCGGCTACTCGAAATGTTCGTGATGATTACCCGGTGGATTTTATATGTAATCGAGTCAATTTTTCGAGATCATTGTATATGCGGCATGGCTGGTGAGAACGCACATGGCAGATGAATCCAATATCTTCTCTTTCCGCCGACTGGATCTATTGCCGGCCGACTATGATTCGAAAGATCCTTGGGCAAAAGACCTGGTAAAAGACAGGGAGACCCTGGCCCTCACCCTGACCAAAAAAATCCGCGCAAGCCAGAATCCGTATGTCATTGGCATCAATTCGGAATGGGGGACCGGCAAAAGCCTGTTCCTGTGTATGTGGCACGACTGGCTTTTATACTGCCAGAACAGCAACCCAATTCCCTGCCTCTATTTCAATGCCTGGGAATACGACTACGCGGGTTCTCCTTTGGAGGCGTTCATTGCGTGCTTGCAGGCGCAATCGAAAAAAGACCTGCCAGATGGCACGGCAGCCCTGCCTGAAAAAGTTACAGACACGCTGAAAAATCTCCTTAGAAACGCGGCTCCGTACATCAAAATAGCGAGTAAAATCGCCGCGTCAGTAGGTTCCGGCTTGCCTGCGGTGGGGGAAGCAGCTGAACATCTCACCGGGGATGTTCTTGCCTTGCTGACGGACAAGGGGGACGCCCGCAAGGAATTCAAGCAAGCCCTGAAGGAATTCGGGCAGGCCGCTTGGGAAAAAACAGGTTGCCCGGCCATCATCATGGTGGATGAGCTTGACCGTTGCCGTCCGAGCTTTGCGGTGGAACTGTTGGAAAACATCAAGCACCTGTTCTATGTCTCTGGTATCGTTTTTGTGCTCGCCGTGCATAGAACGCAATTGCGCAACAGCTTCAAGGCCGTTTATGGGCTGGACGATTCCGGAGCGGCTGAATATCTGGAAAAATTCATCGACCTGGATGTGGTGTTGCCCCCGCTTGACGCGCTGGAATTTTGCAAAACACACTTGGGAACAACGTATCCTTTGGCAACCGACAGGAGCGATACCCCTGACGTACGGGGGATGATTGCTGGCTTCCTTGCTCAACTGAGCAAATGTTCGCCGCGCCGTCTTGGGCAGCTTATGTGCCGTATATCGATACTGAGCGCCATGGATGATATGGACTGGCCCATACTATTAGTCGGCGTACACAAATTGATAAAAATGGAAGAAAGTAATACGAGTGATCCTAAAGACATTCAATTATCAGATCATTCCAGAGCAACAAAATCAATTAATGGGTTAATAGATTTTTACTACTATATGATCGGTGCAACGAGTAATTATCCAGGTGAAGAGTTCAGTAATCATACCTCATACGACAGTAGAAAGCATGTATATAAACATAGAGCTTTTACCATTGATGACCATGTAAAAAGAGAAATAAAAAATAAAATTGAATCTAACAATTCAAGATACTTACCTCAAAATTTAGAGCCGTATATTAATAACTGTTTGCAATTTGTAGAGCACATTATCCTGAGGGGTGATTTCGTAGCAACGAGTTCGGTTTCTGCTCGTCTCCAGTGATCAAGAAAAACCAAGTCATGACCCATAATGACACCGCGTTCAAGCAGATGATTGCACCATGAGTCGAGGATAATCATGCTTTGTCGCCCGCCGGGCGGTTGACCATGCTTTGACCGAATGGCCAGCATGGTGAATATCATTCTCTTTATTGCCTGGAAAAGAAAAAAAATATTGTGAATTCTCGGCATGTTAAGATCTGTTGTCATGGATATGGCGTCGGTTTGTCTTGCAATATCTCGAATTTCTGTTATTTTCCCTCATCTTGATAGCGAAAAGCCATTGATTGACTCCAACTTGAGAGAGAGAACGTATGCGAACCAAGCTCATATTCCTTGCAATAGTTGGCTTGGCGATGATCGAGTTTTCCATTGGACAACCATGTTATTCCGTGGCGGCAACCACGGCACCCAAGACATCGCACGCCTCCCCGAAAACCGTTTCTTCCCCGACCAAATCAAACTCAGCCATGAACGGCGTGGCCGTCGTTTACTCCGACAGGCTGAATGGACACAAGACCGCCAGTGGTCAGCGGTTCAGCCAGAGAAGGCTGACAGCCGCGCACCGAACGCTGCCGCTCGGCACCAAGGTGCGTGTCACCAACGTCCGGAGCAAACAGTCGGTCGACGTGGTGATCAACGACCGCGGCCCCTGGCACGCCGGCCGCATCATCGACCTTTCGGCTGCCGCGGCCGCGCAGGTTGGGATGCATAAAACAGGAACAGCCCTCGTGAAGTTGGAAATTCTCTCCCGATCCGCAGCGAACAATTCGTAAGACAGATCGCGGCCAGTTCTTCCGGCCCCTGCCTTTTCTCTATGAGCCCCCTCTTTCCCGCCAAGAGGACGATATGCGGCCATTCATTGCAACCAGTCTGATTCCTCTCGGCCTCATCGCTGCTTTCCTCGCCGGATGCGCCAGCGGGCCGCCATCCGGAAGCTGGATCATTGAACCGGAGGGACAGGCCCTGTTTGAATCCGGCACGGTGCTCCCGGACCACACCTACTACTATCTCGGGTCGTTCACGGCTCCGGACTCCATCATCGCCATTGACCATCGCTTTACCCTGCGCACAAGGGTTTGGGCCCAGGTCGACATGACAGCCTCCAGATTGAACGGCTGGTTGCAATGGTATCGGACCGATCAGCATCCTCCCGGTTGCGCGTATCGCGGGGGCGTCATCCTGACGCCCGACGGCCAGCGGGCGGGCTTCTGGTATTCCCCAAACCCCATCAACATCGTTTACCTGCCTGAACCGGGCGTCATCGAAGTGTACCAACCCCAGACGGCCTCCGGTCGGGTCTGCGGGCAGGATGGGTATGACAGCATGTTCCCCGGGGGCAAGTGATGCGGGGCCACCGGCGGATGCGCCGCATTGCCGGAAAGCTGAGGTGCTTCAGGAACCGGAGAGCCGTGTAGGCGCAGGTCAGATAGGTTGCTGAACAGATCGAGATTACCGAAGAAATAGCCGGCAAGGACGCACACCACCACCCAGCCGGTTCCTCCCAGGACACTGTAGGGGAAAAACACCCGCAGCCGCATTTCGGCCATGCCGGCCACAAAAGGGATACCGTTGCGCAGCAGAGGGAAGAACCGGCACACGGTGACCGCCTTGGCCCCGTACTTCTCGAAGAAATAGTGCGCCCTGTCCAGGTTTTTCTGATTGAAGAAACGCCCGTTCCTGCCAGCAAAGGCTTTGTGGCCGACCCATATCCCCATCAGCCGGTTGAAATTGTCGCCCAGGATGGCGGCGATGGACAAAAGAATCAGCACGGTTGCCAGATCCATGGCCTCACTGGCGCAGAGTGTGCCGATGGCGAACAGCATCGAATCGCCGGGCAGAAAATGGGCAACCACCAGACCGACCTCGCAGAAGATGATCAGGGCGACGAGGCCGTACACCAGCACGGTGAGGTGTTGGTTGATGTTGACGGTCAGCTCGGCGAGCTGATGGATGAAGTGCATGTTCCTTTGCCAGATGCGAGGGTATCCCAAAATGTTGTTCCCTGCGGTCGATCGTTGCCGAATGATGCCTTCCGGCAAATAAGGCCCATGGTCACCCCGCGCGTGGACGATATTCTTCGATTCCACGAAGGGCAATAAAAAAGTGACCAATCCACCGCACCCCTTGCAGGAATCCCGCTACCATGGGGAAAGGCGTACAGGGATGCGCCATCCGAGGCCGCCCCGCCGGGACTTGATGGCTCTCCGCCGGGTAGCGGGCACTGTTCCCGAGGCAGACCATCTGGATGCGCAAGCATCGCTGAACCGCCGCTCCTCGCCTTTTTCGCGAAAAAAATTTTTATCCTGGTTGACAGGCTGCAGGCCTGCGTTATGATGTGCCCCGGATTTATCTGCTGGGGATGATTGCGCTCTGCCGACTTGACTGTCCGTATCCCATGTCCAACCCTTTGTTTGCCATCTCCGGCGTTGTGAGACGCCCCCTGTTTCTGCCCGCAACCAGGGCCGCCTCCCGCCCCTTTGCCCGCCTGATTGTTTGATCCGACAGCGCCTCTGCGCACGGTTTTTCGTTCTTTAGGAGTTTGCCATGATCCATGTTGACCATCTGACCCGAACCTATGGACCGCATACGGCGGTCGACGATGTCGCATTTGACATCGGTGCCGGCGAGATTGTCGGTCTGCTCGGCCATAACGGCGCCGGCAAGACCACGATTATGAAGATGCTGACCGGCTTTCTGGAACCGACCGGCGGCACCATCCGAATCAATGACCAGGACATGGCCACCGACCGGCGCGGTATCATGTCCCTCATCGGCTATTTGCCGGAGAATTGTCCGGTCTATCCAGAGATGACCGTGGCCGGTTACCTCGCATATCAGGCGGCCCTGCATGGGGTTGCCAGCGGCCGCATGGGGCCGTTGCTGCGCGAGACCCTGGAGCGGACCTCGCTGACGGACAAGGTCGGACAACAGATCGCCACCCTGTCCCGCGGTTACCGCCAGCGGGTCGGCGTTGCCCAGGCCATCCTCCACCGGCCAAGGATACTCATTCTCGACGAACCCACCAACGGGCTTGATCCCACCCAGATCCAGCACATGCGCGGTTTGATCCGGGATCTGGCCCAGGAATCGACCCTGCTGATCTCCACCCATATCCTCCAGGAGGTGCAGGCGGTTTGTGATCGGGTGATCATCATGCAGCACGGCCGCAAAGTCATGGATGCCCGCCTGGACGAACTGAGCGCCGGGCAACGGTTGCTGGTGACCACCGACGACCGGGCCGGGGGCGATGCACTGCTCGCCGGATTGGACGGAGTGACCGCCGTCGATACGCTGTCCACCGCAAGCGGTCGGTGCTGCTATGCGGTGTCCGGCGTCACGCCCGCGCGTGACTTGGCGTCTGCGGTGGCCGCAGCCGTGGTCGGGCAGGGGCGGCCATTGTACGGCCTTGCTCCCGAATCACGCAATTTGGAAAAAATATTCAGTGAAATCAACATGACTGGAGGAAGGGAACAATGAATACCCTGCGCAAGGTCGCCCGCCGGGAGTTGGCCGTCTTTTTCGCCACACCCGCCGCCTTCATCTTTTTCGGCGCCTTTCTCGCCGCCACCCTGTTCATCTTCTTCTGGGTCGAGACCTTTTTCAGCCGTAATATCGCCGATGTCCGGCCTATGTTCGAGTGGATGCCCCTGCTTTTGATTTTTCTCTCGGCAGCCATTACCATGCGGGTCTGGTCGGAGGAACATCGGGCCGGCACCCTGGAGCACCTCCTGACCGCACCGGTGGGATTGCCGACCCTGGTCGGCGGCAAGTTCGTGGCCTGCCTCGGTTTGGTGGCCATCGGCCTGCTGTTGACTCTGCCCCTGCCCATAACGGTGTCCCTGCTCGGTCAACTCGACTGGGGGCCGGTATGCGGCGGCTATCTTGCCAGTTTGTGCCTGGCAGGGGCCTACCTCGCCATCGGTCTTTTTGTCAGCGCCCAGTTCAACAGCCAGATCGTCAGCCTGATCGTCACCACTCTGGTTTGTACGGTTCTCTATCTCCTGGGAGCCAACACCCTGACCTCCTTTTTCGGCACGCAGACCGGGGAGATGCTCAAACTGCTCGGCGGCGGCTCCCGTTTCGCCGCCATCACCCGCGGGGTGATCGATGTGCGGGACTTGGTCTATTCCTTGAGTTTGATCGGCATCTTTCTGTCGCTCAACGTCTACACGCTGGAACGGCAGCGGTGGGCCGGAAATCCGGCCAACAGCGCGCACCGGAGCTGGCTGGCGCTGACGGTCCTCCTGGTGGCCAACTTTTTCCTGCTCAACCTGTGGCTAGCGCCGCTCGGCATGTTGCGCGCCGACCTGACCGCCGGCAGCATCTACTCGATTTCTCCCGCTACCCGTTCCTATTTGGCACGGTTGCAGGAGCCGCTGCTGATTCGCGGCTATTTCTCGGCCCAGACCCATCCGCTCCTTGCCCCCTTGCAGCCGCAACTGCGCGACCTGTTACGCGAATACGAGGTGGCCGGCCACGGCCGGGTCAAGGTCGAATTCGTTGATCCCCAGGAAAAGCCGGAATTGGAACAGGAGGCCGGCGAAAAATACGGCATCCGCCCGGTCCCTTTTCAGACCGCTTCCCGTTATCAAACCGCGGTCACCAATTCCTATTTTGATATTCTGATCAAGTACGGCAACGAGTTCGTCACCCTTGGATTTCAGGATCTGATCGAGATCAAAAGCGAGGGCGACACCAAGTTGGAAGTCGAGCTCCGCAACCCGGAACATGACATCACCCGGGCGATCAAGAAAGTCCTCTACAGCTACCAGGGCGGCGGTAACCTGTTTGCGGCCATCGGTGGACCAGTGATCTTCCATGGCTACATCTCGCCCGATGCCAAGCTGCCGCAGCCACTGATCGAATTGCACGGGTCGCTGGACGCGGTTCTGGCCGAATTCAAGCAGCAGGCCGGCGATAAACTGACCATCAATTTCACTGATCCCGACGCCGACGGCGGACAGCTTGCGGAGCGGCTGGGCAAGGAATTCGGCATGCGGCTCATGATGGCCGGTTTGTTGTCGCCCCAGACCTTCTGGTTTTACATGACCTTGGAGAGCGGCGGCCAGCAGGTGCAGGTGTCTCTCCCCGCAACCCTTGACCGGGCGGCGTTGAAGACTGCCATCGAAGCCGGGCTGAAGCGTTTCTCCAAGGGGATGCTCAAGACCGTGGCCCTGTACACGCCTCCCGCCAATCCAGGCATGGCCCAATTCGGTATGCCCAGCCAGGACAACACCTTTCAACTTCTGCAACGCTTCACCGAGGAGGAACATCGGATCAAACCCGTTGATCTCAGCACCGGACAGGTGGATCCGGAGGCGGACATCCTGGTGGTGGTCGCTCCTAAGCGGCTGCAGGAGAAGCAGGTGTTTGCCATTGACCAGTTCCTCATGCAGGGGGGGACCGTGGTTCTGGCCACCGCGCCCTTTGATGTCGGTTTCCAGGGACGGATCAGCGCCGAAGACAAGAAAAGCGGACTCGCCGACTGGCTGGCTGGCTACGGCATCAGGCTGGAGCCAACCCTGGTGCTCGACCCGCAGAATGCCGCCTTCCCGGTGCCGGTGGAAAGGCAGGCCGGCGGTTTCACTGTGCGAGAGACCCAACTCATTAACTATCCCTATTTTATCGATATCAGAAACGATGGCATGAACCGGGGCAGCGGTCTGCTCACCGGGATCGACCAGTTGTCCATGACCTGGGCCTCGCCGATCAAGGTGGACAGCGACAAGAACAAGGAGCGCCAGGTGGTGCGGCTGCTTGAGAGTTCGAAAGGGGCTTGGTTGTCCGATTCGATCGACATTCAGCCCGATTTTGACCGCTTCGGCCCGGCTGGTTTCGCCCAGGGCGAATCTGCCGGCCGGCAGTTGCTGGCCGTGCTGGTGGAAGGAGCGTTCGATTCCTGGTTCAAAGGTAAGGTCTCTCCCTTGGTCGAGGAAGCCGCCCGGCAGGCTGAACAGGAGAAGAAGCAACAGGAGGCCGCCCAAACCGATCCCGGAAAAGACAAGGAATCCAAGGCAGAGCAGGCCAAACCCGAAGTGATCGGCCGGGTATTGGAGCGATCGCCGGATTCAGCCCGGATCATCCTGCTGGCATCCAATACCTTCCTGGCCGACACCAGCCTTGATCTGGCCTCCGGCGCCAGCGGCAGCCGCTATCTCACCCCCCTCCAACTGGTGACCAATTGCATCGATTGGTCGCTGGAAGACCGTGATCTGCTTGCCATCCAGGGACGCGGACATTTCGCCCGCACCCTGCTGCCCATGAGCAAGGAAGAACGGATGGTGTGGGAATATATCAACTACGGTCTGGCGGCCGTTGGCCTGCTGATAGTCTGGGGCGTATACCGGGTGATCCGGTCCAGGTCCAGGCGGCGCGAACTCATGCTGATTGCCGGGAGGATGTGACCATGAAACGACTCATTGCGGGATGTCTGCTCCTGCTGCTGGTGCAGATCGGGCTGTTGGCGGCAACCCATGTCATCAACCGCACCGGGACGACGCAACCCGGCAAGGGGCCCTTGCTCGCCTTCAGGGCAGCCGACGTTGACGAGGTGTTGCTCGAAGACGGCAAAGGATATCATCTGGCGCTGAAAAAGGACAAGGAACGGTGGCTGTTGCCCGAGGCCGGGTCGTTCCCGGCGGATTCGGCCAAGGTGCAGGGTCTGATCGACCGGCTGGCCGGAATGCAGCGCGACTGGCCCGAGGCCACCACCGCCGAGGCTGCTACCCGTTTTCAGGTGGCGCCGGACCGGTATGTCCGCAAACTGAATCTGCTCAAGAACGGGACCGCGCAGGCCATCGTCTACTTTGGCGCCTCGCCCGGCCTGCGCAAGATATATGTCCGGTCCGATAACGATCCGGAAATCCACTCCCTGGCCCTGTCGCAGCACGAACTTGAAGTTACGACCGACAGTTGGATCGATACCCGTATCCTCCGCCTTGCACCCGAACAGATCAAGCGGATCGAACTGCCCGGCCTGCGTTTGGCAAAGGGACAGGACGGATTGCAGCCATCCGATCTCGCGCCCGGAGAAGAGGTGGCCAGGGAGCGGCGCGACGCCCTGATCAACCGGCTGGCCGGGCTCACCGTCAATTCCATCCTCGGTTCCAAGGCTGAACCGGAATACGGTCTGGGGACGCCGTCCCTGCGGTGCAGCGTGGAACTCGACAACGGTACGGTTGTCGAGTATCTCTTTGGTCAGCCGCCACCACCGGCAAAACCGGCAGGCAAGGATGGTGCGGCGATGTCTCCGCCCCTGGCTGAGCAGTCGTTTGTGCTCAAAGCCTCCAATCAGGAGCAGTTGTTCCGAGTGGATGCTTGGCAGGTGGATGAATTGAAAAGCGCAACCCGCGCCTCTCTGGTGCGGGCCAAAGCGCCGCAGCCGGAGGGCTCGACGCCCCATCCGGTTCCAGCCGAACAGTCGGGCGAGCAGTCGGCAGGACAGGCAAAATAGCCGGGGAGGATAGGGGGTGGTCAGGGTAGCCAGCCAATGGTTATGCCGGTCAGGATCAGGTAGCGTCCGGCTTTTGCCATGCTGACGATCACCAGGAAAACCGGCAGGGACTCGCGCATGATGCCTGCGGCAACGGTCAGTGGATCGCCTATGACCGGCGCCCAGGACAGCAGCAGCGACCATCTGCCATATCGCCGGTACCACTGCCGGGCTTGAGATAACCGGTGTTCGCTCACCGGAAACCAGGAGCAATGGCGGTATCGTTCGATATACCGGCCCAGCCACCAGTTGCACACCGAGCCGAGGATATTGCCGCCGCTTGCCACGGCCAGGAGCGCGGCAATGGAATAATCGCCGGTGAGGAGCAGCCCGACCAGGACCGCTTCCGACTGCATCGGCAGAATGGTGGCGGCCAGAAACGAGGCAATGAAGAGGCCGGTCAAGGCGGAAGAGGTCAGCATGGTGTATCTTCGAGGTTCGGAAAGCGTATAACAACTGGCGCGGCGTGGTTACGGCATGGCGGGGCGGAGCAACAGTGCGTATCTCTATTGAGTTTGCTTGCAAAAAACAAGTGCTGCGGTGCAACTGACGCCGCATTGGTCCCGCAATTGCCGGGTCAGGCTGGCCATGGGGCCGGTGCGTGGATCGGTTCGCGCGCTGGCGCGGCTGCCGGTGTTTTTCCGTTTATGAGGTTTGCCTGGGGTGAGCGAGGACATTCCCGTGAGGCCGCCGTTGCCGTCTTCATCCGATGTGCGGGACCGGCTTGGCCGACGTTTCCGCAAGCAGCAGGAATTTTCCGCCGGATACGCGCCGTTATATTCCCGGCTGTTCGGTCTGGTGGCCGATTGGCTGGCTGCAGAGCCGGGGGGCGATCCCCTGGCCGACTGGCTGGTACAGGCGGGAGCCAGCCGTTCTTCGCTCGATGTGACCTTGCTTCTGCTGGCGGGGCTGCACCGCGATATCCTGGCCCACCGGCCCGAGACGGCCGCTTTGGCCAGCTATTATCCAACGGTGGGCGGTTTGCGGCCGCTTGATGCGGACCTTGCTCCGTGTCTCCGCCTGGCTGTCGAGGCCAGGCGGGAACCCCTGGCCGGATTCATCGCCGCCGCCCAGGTACAGACCAACGAGACCGCCCGTGGGCTGTGCTGGCTGCTGCCGGTCTGTACCCTGGGGTGGCCGTCCCTCCATCTGGTGGATCTGGGCGCCAGCGCCGGGCTCAATCTGGCGGCGGACCATCTTCATTTCCGGGTCATCGACGGGATCGGCAATCAAGTCCTGATGGAGTTGGGCATCGGTCCGCCGCCGCAATTCAGCGTACAGAGCGAAGGCGCACCGCTGCCGCCGGCGCGGGCGGTGTTGCCCGATATCCGTTCCCGCCTGGGCTGCGATCTCGCGCCGCTCATTCTCCGCTCACCGGAAGAGGAGCAGACGCTGGCCGCCTTTGTCTGGGGCGATCAGCCTGAACGGCTGCGCCATCTCCGGGCCGGTATCGTGGCCCTGCGCACGGTCAACCGCACCCGATCTCCGGTTTACCTTGTTCAGGCTGACCTGGCTGCCGGCCTGCCCCGCTTTCTGACCGAGCGGCTCGACCGGCTGTCCGATGCGCCCATCGTGCTCTACAATACCTACCTGACCGCCTATCTTGCCGATAAAGGAACCGCGCTCCGCTCCACGCTCGCCGCTTGGGCCGCGAACCATCCCCAGCCCGTGCTCTGGCTGCAGTGGGAGCACCTGCGCTGCGGACCGCAACCTCCGGCGTTCGGCTGGATTGGCTGGACCGCCGATCTCTGGACAGAAGACAGGCATCGGCATTGGCATCTCGCCTGGACCCATCCCCATGGCAACCGCATCCTGTGGATGCCGGATCTGACCGATTGGCTCGCTTTCTGGCGAGACAGCGGAGTGACCGGCGGCAAACGATGAGGTCATCCATTGGTTGGGGAGATGGCTGTGCAGGAAGCCGATGCCTTTTATAGACTACATGGGGATTTTTTCCTTTTGGGATGGCCTTGGCGATTGCGGGCAAAAAAAATCCCTGGCCGGAAGACCCGGCCAGGGATAGACATGCTTTTAATCAGTGAGGCAATTAGAATTTGAAGCGAACCGAAAGAACGACGTTGTGTCCGTTGATGCTGTCAGCCAGATCGGTGTCGGCAACGCCGAGGTACTCGTAGCCCAGGTCAGCGGCGATCTGGTCGGTGA
>Ga0123357_10003090_pt1 | contig 18884 bp, 8 predicted proteins | sample TergutEmb28metaG_FD_89873 | JGI IMG/M metagenome (GOLD analysis project Ga0123357, IMG submission 89873) | Embiratermes neotenicus P4 segment gut microbial communities from Petit-Saut dam, French Guiana - Emb289 P4 | ecosystem: Host-associated > Arthropoda: Insects > Digestive system > Gut ...
CCCCCCCCCCCCCCCCATCTAGCACCGAGATTAAAGAGAGAGTAGAGCTATACCTTTAATCACCTTCTGTGCCTTCATAGCAGGTTATAGGGTGAACTTTATTGCGGTTGGTCAGCAGACAACTACAAGTTTTGGCATACCAAACGGTCCTTGTAAAAGAATCACAGCATGAAGATGATTACTTGAACGGTCTAAACAAGTAGGTATTTGCTGACCAACTGCAATATAAATTTAAAGACACTTCTGTTGATTAATTTAATGTTCTTACAAATTCCATAATTTGTTTACAGAATACAAAATACAGTCTGTTTTATCATGACAAGGTTTCATAGCGTCCAAATTCCAGAAATGAAATTTTCTCCTGAGCACAAAACAATAAATAACCACGAGTATAACTAAGAGAAACACGTGTGTGTGGCACTGGAGAATACTTAACTGAACTTTTACCTTTACTGCGAGGCTTTACTCTATCACAGTAACCCAGCTAGTGTGGTGTTGTGTGAAGATATAAATAATGACATCAATAAAAAAAACAGCATTGTGAAGCGCTGCTATGGTAAATACAATTTAACAGATCAGTTGACATGACGCTGTAGTGCGGTTTAACCACCCTTTCGACTTTACCGACTGTACTATCCGTCCAGCACAGATACTATTATTGTCACTAACTTCGCCACATTAAAAAATACCCCCGCTTCATCATTTCGACAATATCTTGTAGTCGATATTTTCGCTATGCGCGTCTCTTTGTACGAATATAATTTTACATCTATGCCACAAAACAAATGTGTGGCACACTGCAATGGAGTATTTTAAATTATCAGCATTGTTTTTAATTTTCCTCTCGCATTCTAAACAAAAAAGTTTGTTCATAAAACGACTGGCATTCTAAGTGATCTGTCCATCTATATGATAGACCTGCATAAAATCGTAACACTGAGAGCCGAGACATTACTTCGTCAGAATTGACGTAGATAGTTCTTTGGCGACTGGGGCGAGTAATCACAATGACCGCCCCTAACAGGAATTATTAACTTTACGAAAATAACTATTATGTATTGAATTTTCTATTTTTCTCGTCATTTTAAAAATTGTTGAGCACAGAAAATTTGTTTATTTAAAGTTTTCATTTTGCTGCCCACTCTGCCGCCCGAGGCGATCGAACCATTCGTACCCACCTAGCTACGCCTCTGGTTGTCAGAGCTTTGTTCACTTACCACCAAGTTGAATAATTTTCTTTGGATTTATACGTACTGGACTTCCATTAAGTCCCATTCAAAGCCATACCTATATAACTAAATAACTAACTCCATTGGGGTATTAAATAACGAGGACGGTCATACAGATTACATATTTATCTTAGGATACTGAAAACTAGGATACCTGAATGGGCCGGATGGGGAACACAAGAAATACATTCAACATTTTGGTAAAGAAACCTTTTGGACAGCTGCTGTATGGAAGACTTTGTAGCAAGTGGATGAACGCTATGTTAATATGGATCTTGCGGAAATACGAAATGGCGAGTAGAGAAAGCGGACGACACCGTGCCAAATCGTAATGTAGGTACGCAACCTTTGGGTCCTTCTATCAGACGGTTCGTTAACTACAAGTTTTTCTAATCAGACAAATTGATTAGCAAATACATAGGGTGATGCAGACATTTTTAAAGGATCTCATGGGCAGCCCCAGTAACACCTTTTATTCCAACTCCAAGACAAAGAAGCATTCCTTTTGTTACAATTCCCTCTCATAAAACTGCCCATCAAAGTGGTGAATCAAGTAATTTGTGCAAAGGAAAGAATCGAATCCTATTTTTGGATTCCACTCAGTTCGGAGTCTATTTCTGACCCTCCCAGCTGCAGAGTGGGAGTGACATTAATAAAGTACTATTTCTTTTGTGAAATTCTGCACAAAGGGTATGCCAATGAAGTCCGTCCTACACTGGCAGCATGCAGCATGCTACCAACACCAGTCTTGTAAACGCGAGAAACCGTGTGGCGGAAAACCACTACTGCCATTCATTATAAAGAATGGCGTAAAAGGCACCTGCCACTCCATGTCTAAAAACACACCGGCGGTTTAAAGTGAGTTCTGCGCCATCCACTACATGTGATAAATATTTCAAAATCTTAAAGTTCTTATCACGGTAGCTGTTCAGGAAATGGTAAATAAGGCAATAATAACTGATGGATCACAGTGATTTGAAATTCTAAATTTATACGATGGCACCTGACACAGTGAAATAAGGGAGGCAATGTACTATAACGTAACAATGAGGCGCGTTCGCCTAACCACTGTTGGCATGGAAAAGCACTATGCATTACATATTCTGAGTTTTTATCTGTGCCTCAATTACCCAACATGCAAAGCGCATGCGGTGTATTATGCTGTCATCTGTGACCTGTCTGTCTCTACCACATTTTTCCACATTATCTCATACACACGATTTTCGGAAAAAATTTATTAAGCATAAAATGTGTGTTTTGATTTTCTCTACAATGTTTGTCCGAAGCGTTCTCATTCTAAGAAGTCATCGATATATCATAAACGTACGTACAAAGGTTTTAATGTAAAGTACCCATTATTGTTTTAGATTGTAATGAAACTTGAATTTTATCGACAGATTTTCGAAAATAAAAAAGTCAAATTTCATGAAAATTCGTCCACCGGGAGCCGAGTTTTTCCACGCGGATGGAAAGATGGACAGATACGACGAATCTACGAGTCGCCTTTCGCAGTTTTGCGAACGTGTCTAATTACAGTCAACAACAGTACACCCTTCGTTTGCTTTCAGTGTACCCCCTCAATGGTCGTTGTTCTTTCTCCTCACAGGAACAATGCACAAATACAGAGGGAACAATTGAAACTAATACAAGATATCATTACGCAGTTCGCGCTGAAAACTGGTATTCTTAAAATAGTATTTGCTGATGCAGCGACAGTATACGTTAGCGCACCTCGTCTTTTGATACGCGCTTTGGCAACAGCCACACATGACAGGACTTGTACATAATATACACTTTAGGGACTAAGAATCAATGACAAGAGAACCAAGTACATGAAAATGTCCTCTACGCAAGCCAGAAGACACCTCCAAAATGGCACAGTGGGTGATTTTAAATTTGAAGGCGTTAACAGCTCAACATATCCTTATACTTGGGATCACCTGTATAAAATGAAAACAGAATGCGTACAAACATTCACTCCAAAATTATGGCAGCACACCCAGCACACTTAGCACATACTTCAGATCAAAACTTATGTCCCGGAATTGTAAACCAAAACTATATGGAACTCTAATACGACTCATACTGACCTATGGGCCAAAAACTTGAATAATGCCCACGGTAGAGTGCACGCGCTCAGAATATTTGAAAGGAAGATGGTAAGGAAAATATACGTACATGAAAAAAGATGAACGCTGGAGTATAAGAGAAAACAAGGAGATAAAGGACACACTGAAAGGGTCATATAATCTAAAATTCCTCCGATTAAGATGGTATGGTCACGTTGGAAGAATTCAAAACCAAAGAATTCCAACGCCAACTGCAACAGTAACAATGGAAGGGACAAGGAAAAGAGGGAGATCACGTAAAAGATGGAGAGACGAGAATGAAGTGGACTGAAATATAAAGGGGATAAAAAACAGGCACGCAATGGAAGAAGACTTTATTGGAAGCCAAGGTCCGCAAGAAACTGTAGCACCGGAGGAGGAGGAGAGGGAGGAGGAGGAGGAGGAGTTAAAGAAGAAGAAGAAGAAGAAGAAGAAGAAGAAGAAGAGAAGACTCAGAGATATACTATAAGTCGTAATGTATTCTACTCTCCGAAAACAAGAATTCGTTTTGCCGCACTTTTAACTAACAACTCTCCGACCGTGTCGGTTACATTTTGCATTAATATGGCCAACCAAGTATTACAGTAGGTCCTATACGTGGTGCATAGTCCTTGAAGGCTTTGTAGTTTCTCAGAAAGTCAAGAAATCCCTCGCATTTTATCGAACCCGAAAGTTCATTCACGTCTTCAGAAAGTATAGCAACTGGCCTGAAAACCGAGCCACAAAATTCCCATCCACCCTTTCTACGTATTTAAGATTACTTTTAATATTATCTTCGCGTCTCTCCACGCCTTCATTCCAAGCGATCTCATCCCTTCAAGTTTTCCCACTAAAACCCTGCATGCATTCTTCTTCTCTTCTTTATCATGCATGCAACACGCCCCGCCCATCTCAACCCCTTTTGTTTGACTAACCTAACATGTGACGACAGATACTAGCCTGATCACAATTTACTCCAGCTACTTGCTACTTCACTTCCCTAACACGGCTACGATGGGTGTATTTCCAGATATCAATCGTGCTGTCTGATCGTTGGGTCCATGTTTTATAGGACTGGGTTCACACAAAGCGGCCCTCTTTAGATGACACTCATCCCTCATGTCACACAAGAATGGATTTCACAGACCAAAAACACTCCTGCTCAGAGCTGAATTCGGTATTGATCTTGCTCTCCTTCCTTTGTGAGTGACGCAGCACCCATGTAACGTCTGTACAGTTCTCGTAACTACAAATCTTTTCTTGTGACCACTATGTTCACCGCAATGTGTTGCTGCTTGTAATAGGGTTATCACAGTCAATAAATAACCTTAACTAAAACATCCGAAATATTTAACAAAATGCGTCAAACAATATGCTTGTTCCACTACTGGGAATAAAAACGACACGAACAAGAAAGACAATATACGTATAAACGTAATATTCAGGAGTGTTCGCATAATCATTTTTGTCATGGAAACGCAATAAGTATTACATACTCTATGTTTGTAGTATTGGTTATCCAGCATGCAGTGCAAATGCGCCGTATTATATTGTAATCTTTGGCCTGTCTGGCTGTACCATAATTCTTCCACATAATCTCATAAACGGCACGATTTTCGAAGGGGGAAAAAGAAAAAAAAAATTACTGAATATAGAATGTCTGTTTTGATTTTCTCTATGACTTCTGCATAAAACATTTCTCACTCTAAGGAGGATTCAGCGAGATATTATTAGAAATGTACATGGGTCTTCATGTCAAGTAACCGTTATTCTTGTCATATTTTCACGATACTTGAAATTTCTCGACAGATATTCCAAAAATCCTTACATATCAAATTCAATGAAATTCCCTCCAATGGGAACCGAGCTGTTCCATAAGGAGAGATGGACAGACAGGACGAATCAGTGTACTCAGTTTTTATTTCACCAATCAAATGCACAACGTTATTTATATGTAAACGTTAAAGGCGTTTCTCCGACATGATTTGGTACAAACATGCCAGCTTCAGGGAGAAAAAAAATGCCAGTTTTAAAAGCAAATGTCAATCATAAGCTATTATTTGCAAGGTTCTTCAGTTCAGACCTTCAATACACTTTACAAATGAAGTACAATTCACCCTAAAACAGAAGGTGAAAGCCCAGAAGGAGAGTAGAAGTACAGCTCTACTCTTTCTTTAACCTTGGCGCTAAATGGGGTTAGTGGTCCACGCCACGCCCCGGCCGCTTTACCCCCTGGAAGAGACCCGTTGCCCACTGTATAGGAGGCTGGGTGGGTCCCAAGGCCGGTGTTAACGGGTGAGGAAATCTCGCACGTACCGGGATTCGATCCCGGGACCGTCCAGCCCGTAGCGAGTCGCTATCGCGGGACACCTTTACAAATGACGCCGAACTTAAAACTAATCTTCACAGCGTGGCAATATGATTGATAACACTATGTAGACTGCAGTTCGATCCTCGGAGTGCTTCCCTGGAATAAGAATGTAAATGGGAAAGTTTGGTAATGTATCCAGTTTATGCACATAACAAATTAGTCCTAACTAAGCTTTGATTTAAACACAGTGAAACTCACTAAGAGAAACCATTGGCACTGCATGCAGTTATACGTAACAAAATGCAAGCAGCACAGCAGGTGTTCGAGCCTGGCTAATGCCGAGCTGCCGATGGCGCAACCGCGACGTTCAACAATGAGGCAAAGAACATGGCTTTCTTTTGTGGGCGAAGTAATTATATCGCGCATGTGTTAATAACCAGTTCAAGAAATTGGGTCATATGATACAGTGTTGGGAAAAACAAAGTTTGATTACGCTTCCGCTTACGGGTTCTCAGGCTGAGGGATGTGGAATCAATCCGAAACCCAAATTACATGATATATAGCCCTACCAAAATTTTGGCTCGCATTGCATATATCGACGATCAAGCGTGGGTAAAAACATTGCTTCAGTTCTTGGTATGCGACGAGTTAACGTATCTGGACGTATCTGGAGGTCTTTTTCGATAACTAAACGTACATAATGCAGGCCTTACCGTGTGAAGGGTAAACACATACACTTGAACTTCGGCCGCATGCTAGTCAACATACATTCTGGGCTTAGCGTAGAATCCTGCCAGCAAACACACGATTCTGAGTTATTCTTCGACCAACAAAAATATCGCTCCACCTCTCAGGCACCCATGGACGGAACCAGGTTTTGTGGTCTTGAAGCTTATATAATTTTTGGGGCCCTCTTTATGAAAAATAATACAAAATTAGGTACGAGATTGAACATTTATTTATGAACCCCCCACAGGGCTTTGGAAGGGGCCCTGAAGCTTAAGCTTCAGTAGTTTCACAGTAAATCCTGGGCGCATCCAAGGAAGCGGGGGGGGGGGGAGCAACTCTATTCCGGCAGCCCCCACAAACCGATACTTTAAAAACACAGATTTTGTACACATGATTATATTAAACATTTTACATGATTTACCTTTCAGTCGAAATTAACCATTGAAATATGATGACTACTACATTGGAATTTTGAAAAGTTAAATACAATTAATGAGGACTTAGATTAAACTAAAAAACCAAGAGGGTTGTTCCTTGTGATTTAAATTAGGTGAAAAGTCACGAAAAGAACACGTAGTTACATTTGTATGTATATAAATGCAGTTGCCAACAGCGCTATGTTACAGTTACACTTACGACATGACTTTTATAACAATTTTTACTATCAACATCAATTATATATAGCCTCAGGGTCAGCCCCCGCCCCCAAATAAAAAATTATGGGCGTGTATGTGACTGCTACAACTCTTTGTAGACGCTGCGACATGAGTGTTTATCTTATTAACCGCGTTCGACAACGCAGTGCCTGCGAATACATGAATTTGTTATACAACGAACTGTTACTACGTCGTTTGGTCCAGTGCCATCAAAGGCCAACAATTTCAGTTGTTGCCTTCGGTTCTGACTCTGCATTATCCCTATGACAAATCTTACGTTCCTTACCGGGCGAAAACTGCTTCAGAATCATGAAGCACAGTAGCTACAACCAAGCTGTGTACGTCCTGCAAGTTGTTTCGGAGGAATATAATGTCTCCATCTTCAGGATGGCATTGTCTGGTGGATGATCATCGTTTCAGATGTTCCAGCTTACGGTGTTCTGAACATGGATGCCGTACCATATCGGTAATTCGCTGCCTCTCATCGCTGAGGAACGAGTTCGATTCCAGTTCAGTGCATGTGAGATTTGCGGTACAGGACAGGGACAGGTTTTTCTCCGAGTACTTCGGTTTTATCCTGTCAGGATCATTCCACAAACGCACCATACTCACTTGCACACACATAAATTCGAGGTTGACACGGAATGACGTAGTTAAATAAAACACTGTCTTTCTCTCTTTGTGTTCCTCCGAAACGTCGCTATAACCCACACACTATACATACCCTAAACACAGCAGCATCAATCATCACCGCAATGACAAACTTTAAATCTCGTTTAAATCGAACCTAACCTAATACAACCTATCTGCAGTGTCATTCCGACCATCACACTTGTAAATACTACGCTGTCACAATTCGCTCTGCGGAGTCACGTGGACTTAACTGTGGGCTTGGAATCAGACATAAGAGGTCTACATAGTAGACGGAGACAGCTATGCTAGCACAGTGACCAGGCCACGGGCTGGATGATCCGGGGATTCGAATCCCGGTAGTGAAAGACCTCCACTTCTCAGAATACCGCACAGACCGGCTCTGGTGGCCACCCAGTCTCATTATTCAGCGTGTACCGGAGATCGCCGGGGCATCATGTTGACCAGTCACCTCCGTCCAAGGTTAAAAATGAGTGGAGCTATACCTCTGCGCCACCTTCATGCCTTCATGGCTTTGACAGGGACAACTTTGTCTACGTTTTAGAATTTATCCCCTAATCTTACTGCTCCCTTTTACTGTCTCCAATTACTGTTTAGAAGTGGACATATATTCGGCGCTTTCAGCAACTCATTTGCTGGTTTCCGAGCGGATCATTCAATAGCGTCTTCAGTATTTAGTCTACGAACACTCGCACCACCGTACCGATGTGCAAATTCCCTTAAACTTTACTGTGCTACTGATTTAGAGAGTAGAAAGTTGCCCCTGTGCTTTACTAAGCTTCACATCCAGAAGATGTATGGAGAAGAAGAGACATGGAGATCTGCATTCTTAACCTTTTCATTATATAGAGATGAGTGACGATCTTGACGCCTCGGCCACTTTAACCCTCGGGACAGATCGCATGATGCCCTAGGCTGTACAGGCATCAAAGCCGATCTGAACAATGTGGAGAAGATTGAACTCTGAACCTACTGGGAATCGAACCCCAATTCCCTGGTCTTCAAGCCCGTAGCCTATTCACTACAGACGTCGCTCTACGAGAATTAACAAATAATGTATATGTATATATATATATATATAACACATAAATGTAATGCTTATAATACAAATCGGTGTAATTATGTTGAAAATAATTCACAAGGCGAAGACACCGAGTAAAATGTTTCTGTCAACGACTCTTGCAACCCAGTAACCTTTGAACCAGCTGGCCAATCTTTATGGCGACCGGTATGGACGTTATGAAATGGGACGCCAGTTCATCTTCGTGCTTGCTCAATCCACTAACGTAAATAATATAAACATGATGGAAATAACATTTTCCTCATATACAATCGACACAACAGAATTAAATATATTATTTAAAAAAATAATTGTTGTGCTAAACACGTTTTGTGTTGTACAGTCCACGTGGCTTATCCAGTAAATTACGCCGTATTTACCACTTATTACACACACTCGGTGCCGGACCGCACCACGCCATATACAAAACTGTCACACCCACAGCGTTCGCAGGAGACGCTGACGATGACGCAAATATAATCAACGAAACGCTTTGGTCATGAACAGAACAAGTGTGACAAAGACTGATGTTATTCTGTAAGAACATAATTTATTTTGATCCTTTAAAGCCTAGCGGTTACTCTACGCACCACGAGGTTTAAAATTAACAAATTCTACATGGTGCTCTCATTGCATTTATGTGTTTTGAACGATCTCAGAACAAACAGCGACTTTTTGCCTTGAGGCAACCTCAACAGACTGGTTTTGTATACACGAGGTGGAGAGTGTGTACTGCGCGGTAGGCACTGAGACCTTATATAAAACAGACACGTTTCGTCTTCAATGGTTTAAAAAGCATGCAAATCTTGTGAAGTAGTATTTCAATTAACCATTAAATTGCATCGTGAGTGGATAACTTATGTGAGATGGTATTCATAATTAAAAATCAAACGTTATTGTAACTAGGTATCCTATGTGAAATAAGTTTGAGAGCTGGCACAGCGTAGTCGATATACGAAAGATTCTGCAACAGACTTCGGCGTCAAATTAGGATGGAGAAATGCAGAATGCTTAAGCAATTTGAAACATATTTTCACACCGCTGCAGCAATAAACATGTCCTTTTTTCGTTTACGTACATACGGCTCACTGTTCCAGTAAAGACCATATTTTTTCAAACTACCAAAAAGATACATTTCCCTGCCCACGCCATGAAGGCATATATGGGCGGAGTAGAGCTATAGTTCCCCTCATTCTTAACCTCGCCACGAGGTGGATGTGAATTGCTAACTTAATACTCTGGGAACAACTCCATTACTCACTGCACGGAGGCTGGTTGGACCCCAGAGCCGGTCTGGGCGTTTCGGAGAAGAGAAGAATCTCTTGCTCCAATCGGGAGTCGAATCCTGGACCGTCCAGCCCGCAGCCTAGTCGCCCAACGACGGTATTCCGGCTCCGTTCGAAACATGTATAAAAAAATTTCGAAACGCATTTCTCCACTTTCTGTTTTGCAGTCAGAAAACGAGTTAAATATGAAGAAAGAAGGCAGACACCACAGCAGCCTGGGAGTCACAGATTAAAGTCACTCTTCTCGACGTTGTCTGTACGCATCGCTGAATTGTTTACCGATCGTTTATTACCATATTTCAACTTGCTGTACGTAAATTAAGCTGTCAAAACAATGTTTATCTGACTGGCATGGTTACAGACATTCTTTCGTACGTTCGTAACAGTAATAAACAAAACGAATTTATCTATCCACTGATTACAATTCGAGTGACAGCCGTCTATGGAATATCAAACACAATAACACACTGAAATAAGGCGAAGCGTGACATATGTGCGCAAGTACCACAACAATGCACTTTGAACCTGAATGGCAGTAGGATCATACGGATAATTATCCTTATGATCCTACTGCCAGCCATTACAGTATACCTAGTATAAGAGCTATGCATTTTAGGCGTTAAATAGAGAAAAAGGCCCTGATCAAGTATCAGCGATCAAACCGTTTGTCGGATTTCCATGAAATTCAGCAGGGTAGATACTTACAAAAAACGTCGCGATTTTGATAACATTCACTTTTTCCCATTAGCTGTACAGAATTTCATGAAAATCAGACAAAAGGTGAAGCCGCTGATACAAAGTCCTTGTCACATGGACTGACGGATGGAGATCGCCTCAACATAAGTCGTTATTTCTTACTTTGTAACAGTGCCTTAAAACGAGTACTTCCGTTCCGTAACTTGTGGCTAAACGACATCCAAGTACGAAGCAATTAAGACGCGTATGTTGATCTGTAAAAGAGACGTATCATATTATACTAAGAGGAAATGAACCTGAACAACCCTACCAACATACTCAAAATAAGTAGCAGAAAAATATTGCGGTACGAGATTAAAGATGGACAGCTGGTCCTATTTTATTCACACTTTTCCTACACTTCGATAATCCCACTGCAATATATACACGTCGATTCAAAGAATTCTGTACGTAACTTCCCACGTCAAATTATTTTATTTATTATATTTAACACCTTTTAAAGTTCAAATTATACTCTTCAGGCATTCTGTATCTTTTTTTATTATAGGTATATTTTAATTGTAACCTGAAATATTGTTGTAAAATCCCCCCTTATTATACCTTTGTAATTAGGCCTGATGCCGATCCGGGCGGCCGCGCGGTCTAAGGCGTAGGTCTGCGGCAGCTTGTATCCTCGAACTGTGAGTTCGAAACCCGCCGGAGGCAGGGATGTTTGTCTGTTGTGAGTGTTGTTACGTAGAGGTCTCTGCGACGAGCTGATCACTCTTCCACATGAGTCTTATCTACTGTGCTGCGTCGTTGTGTATAATCTAGAATCCTCAAGAATGAGGAAGCCATGGCAACGCCACAAGAAAACAACAATAGGCCTGATAATGGGTTATCATTTTCAGCCGAAACATGTAACCTTATTCTTGCTGAATACAGTGTTGTGTTGAATGATCCTAACAGCCACTTATATTTAACAACGCAACGGAGATGTTCCACTTTAAAAACTGTACAATAAAGGTAAAAGTAAAGTGATGCCGTTACAGGCCCGGTGTGGCCCAGAGGGTGGGTAGAGGTATAGCTCTACTTCTCCATGACCGCGGCACTATAAGGGGGTGAGTGGTCAGCAGCACGCCCCGGCCGCACTTTATCCCCGGGAAAGACCCGGTACCCATTGTACAGGAGGCTGGGTGGGTCCCAGGGCCGGTCTGGAGGGCGGAAAATCTCGTCCCCACTGGGATTCGGTCCCCGACCGTCCAGCTCGTAGTCAGTTACTATACCGACTGAGCTACCCGGCCCACAAAAACTGTACAATAATAACTTTACAACATTTTACAAGTGCGCAGATGTTTCCATATTTTTCTTACATACAAGCCAACATAAGAGAGTTTTAATTAAAAAGACCAGAGATTTAAGAAGGTAAAATCTGTTGTATTCATTGGTTTATACTCGTATAAACACAAATATAGGCGGTTGTAAGTCGATGACCGGAGGGGCGTAACCCGCCAAACTACTCCGGCAACTGACTGACGAACCCTGAGATCGATGGAAAATTTGTATTCATTGCTTAAATTGCAATGGAAGTTTGAAGAAAGTGCCTACAGTCATCCTCTTTCCAATAAGCATTTCATTATCCGTCTACATGAAGTGTAACCGGACTAATTTTGTACGCATACAGTAAGTTATATACGACATAAACAAGTACAACCTGAACGTAATGAAACCGGCCAATCAAGAACAATATAGGACATTTACGTGTAAGGAAACACTGTGGCACGTTCGCGTAATGTTTTTAACTCGTCGGCTACACTAAGTGCATGATACCATTTCACTCGAAAAGAGCAATTTTATGGCGATTTAAAGCCGCCGGCAACACTACAACGCACTTAGGCCTTAATGTTTAAGTGCCCCACATTTTTGCACGGTTTTGACCAAATTTGGAATTCGACAAATTTTCAGAGAAGTCCCAAAAATCTTATTTCACGGAAATCCGCCCACTGGGAGCCGCGCTAATACATGCGGACAGACGGAATGACAGTTAACATATGGACTAACAGCCTGATACCATTTCAGTCGACAGCACTCTAAGGAGATTTCAAGTAACCGACAACACTAAAACGTACTTGAGTCTTCATGTAAAGTTCCCTATATTTTGTGCAATTTTGTAATAAAATTTAACTTTCTCGACATATTTTCATAAACGTCCCCGATATCAAATTTCACGTAAAAATTGTCCAGTCGGAGGCGCGATAATATATGCGGACAGACGAACATGCCGAAAGGTAAAGGGGGCTTTTCGCGAGTATCCGAACGCGCCTAATAATAATAATAATAATAATAATAATAATAATAATAATAATAATACGCTCCAGGTTCACGTGTTTTTTTTTTTTTTCGTATGACTTTTTTAAACAACGCAAGTTCGGGAAACGAAGGTTATATCTTGAGCAGGTAACATTTCCTTTTAGAGGGCTTTAAAATACCTTCGTTCATATATGGCTCTTTATAGTTCGTGACACGGCAGTGAAGCAATGAATACAGACAGCACTTGTTTTAAGGCCAAATGTTAGTGAGGTTCAAAACATTCCAGAATTTTATTGTATGTTATCTCAGGAACGCTTTATCTCTGCACTTGTACCTTGGGGTAAGCAGTAATCAGTGTTTCTCAGCCGGTGGGATGTGAAAGATCGGGCAAGTGGAGAAAGGTGTCTCGAAAATATGAACTTATATTAATAATTAACAGAATATTAAAATGCAGCATGTAACTTTAAAAAAACACTTAATCGGGAAACGGAGGGTGGGGGGGGGGGATACTTTGTTTTTACTGGTGAGACTGCGGTTTTGTTTGACAAAATGAAAGGTGGGATGCTAAAAGCAAAATGTCAAGAATCACTCTAGCACATAAACGTCGTAATATGGAGGCACATTACAAGGAAGAAAAATTTCTTGTCCTTGGCCGGAACCGAAATTCAAATCCTTTGTGCTCCAGCGCACTGTCCAGCTAGAAAAAAAAAAGACATTAAAACCTAAGATTTTAATGTCGTAGACATGAGTATTTTAAAATAATCTTAGTCGTCAGATTTACAGCCTGAATCCATCCGAAAACTTTAACCCTGCAAAGGGATGTGACAGTAGTGTCAGATTTAAAACAATCCTGCAATTACAAATTTGAAACAAAATATCTGAAACTGAATGCTATTAATAGGTCTTCAGTAGTTTGACATGGGAACAGTGTTAAAGAGAACATTTTTATGTTAACAACATTTACTCCTTTCAGTTTTTGGTCTTTTAATAGCAACAGCAATTACTTGGAAAGGTGGTTACAAGTAGTATAAAATAATAAGACCTACATTACATCTGGAATGTTACCATTAGACCGGTCGGACAGCGTGTATTCTAACTACGAATACGAAACAGAATGAAGTACACACAGTACGTGCGTGATTTCAGGCTTCCGCCGCGGTGTAAATGAGGTCTTCGATCTTCTGTGATGTTTCTCAACGTAGATTAGTAGTTACCAACGCTTCGGGACAAACGACCCATCTTCAAGGGTTCTCGGACTGCTTGCCTCTTGAAGATGGAACCCATAGGATTTTTCCAAACGTCTTTAACTACCAGTCAACGCTGCGTAACATTCCAGAAGAGCGAAGGCCTCATGCACAGTAAAATTAAACAAGAGTGGCAGTAATTGATACAGTAGCCATGACAGGACCAGAGAAACGGGAGGGAAGGAAGGTGGGGCGAGACAAATACTTTATATCAGAAATTAGAGACGGAATTACATTTCTTAACCTTCATGAATTTCGAATATTCTGCATTCCAATACGCTTTACTACTGTTACGAGCATTGTCAATTGTATTGGGGGGCTTTTAATTCCACAAGGTTCCTAAAACTGGGTCTGTTTTTGTCTCCATGTGAAGAAAAAAGGCCCGTGGTCGGGTGGGGGTTGGAGACAAAAACTCTAATTTATATATATTCCAAAACACCGTCATGCACAATAAAATTGACAAATCTTCAGGCTACTACTTTCGCCTTACAATTTAGCCACCACAGACCTGTTCAACATCAAGAGCCATACAAAAAAAAAAAATAACTGAATCGGTCTGATAATGGCTTAATTGAAAACCTGAAACTAGTAACCTGAAGATTTGTATATTTTGTTATACTTGACGGTGTTTTGGAATATTCGGTCCCGAATGTCGGTAAGAAATTACCAATACTCGTTGCCTAATAGCCCAGAAGAGTGCAGTTCTCATAACGGGGATGTATCACCTAATATTGAACGGCTAATTTGGTTGGACCGTTTGCAAAAGCAGTTTCTACAACCACTATGTCAAAACGAAAAGAGATCCAATTTTTCAAACAATTTGGAATAAAGAAAAACTCAAAGACGATGACCAAACGCCAAAACACAATCATAAGCCATGTTAGGGTTATCTTCTTTGTAACTGCTGTAGATTACGAATACGATCGACGCCTGTGTTACACAGTTCCCCCAGTCTGTCAGGAATGAAGACATGGACTACAACACAACGGCTCACATGGCCTACAACACAACGGCTCACATGAACTACAATACAACGGCTCACAAACATAATTTCAGTGACTACTGCGGTTCGCTGCTGGTATTCTGACCAGCATGGCTCACCATCAGAATTCCAGTAGCTACGCCGTTCGCTGCTGGTATTCTGACCAGCATGGCTCACCATCAGAATTCCAGTAGCTACGCCGTTCGCTGCTGGTATTCGGACCAGCATGGTTCACTATCAGAATTCCAGTAGCTACGCCGTTCGCTGCTGGTATTCTGACCAGCATGGCTCACCATCAGAATTCCAGTAGCTACGCCGTTCGCTGCTGGTATTCGGACCAGCACGGCTCTCCATCAGAATTCCAGTAGCTACGCAGATCACTACTGGCATTAGCACCAGCACGGCTCACCATAATTCCAGTAGCTACGCGTTTCACTGCCGGTTTTCGGACCAGCATCCCTGTCCTGCTGCCTCGTCCTTCCCCGCTAACCTTCTCTAGAACTAGTTAACCTTCAGCTGTTTTGAGGATTCTGCTGCCTTGCTGTGGTGGTGTCACGAACAGCTTGGAGTGTATCCTGCCCATCTCTACTTCCTCTTCTGCCTTGTTGCCTTACGAGCACCTGCTTCATTAGTTCCTACAAGCTTCAGTTCATAATAATGCTTGGCCATCGAATTGCAAGCGAATTAAAATTACGTGTTAAACAAAGATCTGCCGAGTTTTCATTCTGGCCCGAAGCGTTTTACACCCATAAAGAAGGATGTATTAGACAGTGCTATTAACAACAGCTCGGTCCGATACAGGCAAAAATGAGAACAAGTACCCATGATTTTATCCAAAACTATAATTATTAAGATACCCAGAACTATAAATTTGTTCAGTATGGTGTGAAACTTGGTCTCTCACATTAACGGAGGAACTTAGGCAGAGGGTGTTTGAGAATAGGGTGCTGGGGAAGATATTCGGGCCTACGAAGGATGAGGTAACAGGGAAGTGAAGAAGACCACACAAAGAGGAGCTTTACGATCTGTACTCCTCAACAAATATTATTCGGGTGATAAAATCAAGAAGAATAATATCAGTAGGTCACGTGGCACGTATAGGAGACGGAAGAAGTGCACACAGATTTTTAGTCCGGAGACCTGAGGGAAAGAACTATTTTGAAGACCTAGGCATAGATGGGATAATATAAAATTGATCTTCAAGAAGTGGGAAAGGGAGGCATGGACTGGATTGATCTGGCTTAGGATAGGGACAGGTGACGGGCGCTTGTGAATGCAGTAATGAACCTTCGGGCTCCATAAAATGCGGGGAGTTTCTTGACTAGCTTCTCAAGAAGGACTCTGCTCCACGGAGTTAAATGAGTTAGTTCACAAGATTTGTGATTTATTCTTCTTCTGCCACCATATTTTCCACCTTCGCATGCCTTGACTGGACACATCACTGCATATTAACTACGTTATTCCCTCTCTCTGGCACCGAGGAGATCTCAACCACTCTAATTGTTACCGCCTTGTTTGTTCTCGAGCATACGACGTAAAACAGTACAGGAAGTACTGGGCTCTTACGAGATAAAAGTGGATGTTAAGATGTATTTGTTAAATGGATAGGACAGAACACGTTCTATTTCAACGTATCACTTACATACCGACTTAAATATTTTTTAAGAAAGTAGAGAAAAGATAATTGTCGTGGCTGTAGACCAAGTAAGACCAGAACGAGGGCGCTGTTGGATATCAGAGAAAGAAGGAAAAGTAGGTGGAACCCAACGTGCCATTACTATTTTTTTTTTCTGCGGCGCAACAGCCCAACTCAGGCCTAGGTCCCCCTCTTTTTGAGGTTGCTAGATCACACACAATTAGACACACGTACAGACACCCGGCAGGACTCCTCTTATAGAGTGATCAGCACGTCACAGAGGCCGCTACCTACACAGCACACAACCAAGACAAGAGATGAATATCAATTTCCTCAGCGGGATCGAACACAAGACTCCAGCAATCGAGCGGCCGTAGACCTACGGCGTAGATCGCGCAACCACCGGGATCAGCTACTATTACTATTAACTAGCTACAAATCCGTTGAAAATAAAGATAATGATACACAGTACACCTAATTCACTCATCTGATGTGAACAGAAATTCATTTAGCACCACGCTGAGGTGTAATAACAATAAATCACCCAAGCAGACAGTAAGTGTGGAGGTTAAGAATGAGTGGAACTACAACCCTGTTCTCCCTATACGCCTTCACGGCGAGGAGAGGTACAACTTTACATTTAGCCCGGTGAGCTGTACGTGTTGAATATTGCGAGTGCCATTCACGGTAAAGTGAAGTAACTGCCTTAGACAGTGCAAAATCAGAAACTGTTTACAATAAATCAAAGACGCACGAATCCCGGGTGTCAGGTCGCCGTGACGACTTATTTTTGTACAGTGGCGCCTAATATTTGTGGGTCCCCACTGTGGACCTTGCTTCATGTCATCCCTCTGGCGCCTAGAGTTTTGAAACGCTCCTGGAGTTTTGGAAAATATGTATGCCTCCGGTCTAGGAGTCAGACATTTCCTGCGTATCAAGCTTAACGAAGATCAAGACAGCAGACATAACTAGACAGACACGTCTCCTCTGACAAGAGGATATCTCAAGGCGATTCCGACTGCAGGATCAGACTGGTTACTTCATAAAATCTGGTCATGAGCCCCGCCGGGGGAAAGGGTCTCGATGCAAAGACGAGCAGACTGACGGAGAGTGACTTGGGCTCAGCCTTTAAAGGGATATAAAGTACAGCCTTAGCGTGTGAATAGTAATGAAAGCGCCGTTTTATTGTAGGCCACAGAGCATAAATGATAAAGTACGTTGCGGTTAATGGACAATGACGATACGGCAGAGGTAATGTGAAATGTTTCAACAGCATTTGTCCAGAAATCCAGAAGAGAACCTGAGGCAAAATATACGGGTCATCTAGCTTCCGGAACAAGAAGTAGAGCTGCAGTCATAACATCGTAACGACCACTTGCATCCAAACATGGAAAAGAATGGCAATTAGGAATCGAGTGGTGCAAGATGGTATAAGAATTTACCACTAACTAACTACATAGTGCAAAGTCCCTCTTGAGAAGCTAAGATTTCCTCAGCTATGCAAGAAATACCCCGCGCGGTATGAACCCGAAGGTTCTTCACCGCGTTCAGTAGATCCCGCCATTTATCCGTAAGTCGCGCCAAATCAATCCAGTCCATGGCACCCCTCCCCTCAATTATATTTCTTCAAGATTCGTTTCTATTTTATTTACCCATCGCCGCCTAGGTCTTCCAAGTCGACTCTTTCCTTCGGGTTTCCTTCTCCAAAACCCTGTATGCAGTCCTCCTCTCCCCCATACGTGCCACATGCACCGCCCATCACATTCTTCTTTATTTGATCACCCGAATAATACCTGGTGAGGAGTATAAGTCATAAAGCTCTTTTTATGCAGTCTCCTTCAGTCCCGTTACCTAGTCCCCTAGTCCCTTTCAGGCCCAAATATCTTCTTCGGTACCCTATTCTCGAACACTTACTTACTTACTTACTCCATGGTGCAGAGTCCTTCTTGAGAAGCTAACTGGTTTGCAGCTAGTCAGGAAATTCCCCGCATTTCACGGAACCCGAAGGTTCATTACCGCACTCACAAG
>Ga0123357_10003091_pt1 | contig 18883 bp, 6 predicted proteins | sample TergutEmb28metaG_FD_89873 | JGI IMG/M metagenome (GOLD analysis project Ga0123357, IMG submission 89873) | Embiratermes neotenicus P4 segment gut microbial communities from Petit-Saut dam, French Guiana - Emb289 P4 | ecosystem: Host-associated > Arthropoda: Insects > Digestive system > Gut ...
AACTCCGTAACAGTCCAAACTCGGACACATGTTTATATGAACTTTTTTGATCACAAAGACCTAGGAAATCACCTCCTGAAGTTATGTCCCAAAGTCGTGAATCACCCTGTATATATATATATTTATATGCTACGTACATACATATGTTATGCATTTCATGGATCCACAATATAGTTAAATTGGCAACAGGATAAAGAAAAAATCATACAAAGCGGCAGGCTTCCATATTTACAGATCTTATTGTAAGGTAAACTGAGAGTGAAGATTGCTATATGGGTTATGTGCCTGTATTTTTTTTAACAAAACTGTTATTCTGGACATATTTTGTGGTTGAATAGTTGAAGTGTGTAGTTACGTTGGTTTTCCACACTTATTTAAGAGAATTTATGAAACTGCAAGAACTTGCCAGCGTCAGGAGGACCCAGATAAAGTGTGTGCCTTGAGAAAGGGAATGATGTAGGTATGATAAGGAAACTTATCCATAAGTAATACAATTTTATATAACACTTGTTTGTTCTGCATTCTAGATATTTTAATGCCCAGTCAAGTGGAACAGAAAATCAAGCACAGAATATTCGTCAGATATTATTACAGAAACTTTAAGAGAACTTGTCACATTGCCTCAATTGCTTTAACCACTTTACTGTATGGATAGAATGAAGGAAATGCCTGGAGTAGTTTATTTCCCCTCATTTAACATCCCATTTTCAACTGCATTGTTTATGTTGCATACAGTGATATGAGAGTAGTGAGTGATAGACTGGGAAAGAAGTGGAAAGAGGTGGTTATGGTCCATCTGAGGATTATCCAAGCATTTACCTGGAGTAACTGAAAAAAATGCAAATATTACCAGGATATCCAGTTCTCAGGACTTCTAGAAAATGAGGTAGCATTCAGGCACATTGTTTGGTGTTATGAGGCTGATATGACTTCTTGTATGACTGCTCGCTTCTCCCTGACCCAGAAGAAGTAAAACATACACATGTAAGTGACATTATGGAAACATTTTTAAATACTAAGCTTAATCTGTTCAGGACAAGCAGTATATCCTCAATGATTTAATGTTGCTCAGATTTGATAGTACCTTGAGTTTCAAAATTTAAAAAGTCTTCAGTTAAATATGTACTAAATAATGAGAGATTTACACCAAGTTACCAGGAAAATAACTGGATATAAAATATTTTCAGAATTTAATATATTTTGGATTGTGTGAAAGAAGAAGTTATTAGAAAAGAGTTTCTTGCAGTCCATTTAATCTCCATTAGTGGCAGCTTTGTGTGTATGTATGTATGTATGTGTATATATACATATATATACATATATATATATATATATATATACTTATATACACATTCGTTACAGAAATTAAAAACTAGAAAATATTTCAAAATGTTAAATTTTAACACACTATTATTTGCAAATGACCAGTTTATTATTTCTGACACAGAAGACAATTTGCAAAAGGCAGTCTATTTATTATATGGTATATCTAAAGAACATAATTTGGAAATTGCCAAAAAAAAAAAGGCGACGGTATTTGGTTTCATTGGGACAGATCACTTAAGAACAAAAATTATTTTAAACAATGAAACACTAGAACAAGTTAGCCAATTTACTTATTTAGGTTGCATTATTTCTTATCAATTTTCCAATGATGTAGAATCCAAATTGGTAAAATTTTACAATTGATAGATACTATTAAGAGAACTATTTTTAGGAAAGTGAGAAGAGAAACTATTTTTAAAATATACAACACTTTAGTTTTACCTACATTTTTATATGGGTCAGAAAATTGGGCTCTAACAGCCTGACTAAGATGAAGAATTGAAGCGGCAGAAATGAAGTTATTGAGACCTCTGGCAGGCTACACCCTTTAAGACCAGAAGACAAGTGACTACATAAACCGTGAACTACAGATTACAGGCATACTAGACAAGCTAGATGAATACAGATGGAACTGATGTCAACACTTGCAAAGAATGCCACAAAGCCGAATCCTCTTGAAATCATACTACTACAGACCACAAGGAAAGAGAACAATTGGAAGACCGAAGAAACGGAGACAGCAGTTGTAACTCTGGAGACAGAACAGATCAAAGGGTCCAATCCTTGATGTTTGTGATGATGATGATGTTGATATATATATGTATGTATCTTCAAAAAGATGAGTATAGTTGAGAATTTTTTAATTGCCGAGGTGTTTGTAGAAACTTGTGGTTTCCTAATTTGCATATGTCTTTTTCTGACATTTTAAGTGCATGATCATTGCAGCTGATGCTTGTGTTTGGTTTATTTCATAATAATCCAATACTAGATGATTCCCAAGGTGAAACTGTTTAATGCAGAGGTACTGTCGGGTTTTAGGAGGCAATTGAATAAAAGAGTCAGGAATTTTAGCATGTTTTATTACTTGGCAAAAACTTCTATGCTTTGTGTAATAAAATCGCTGAAACATCAGCCTGACAGACTACCTTTTTCTACATACTGGATACTGCAGTCATATTCATTATGCTCACTTACATTTATGCTATACATTATCTTGCTTCAATTTTTGTTTATTTTATTCCTACTAAATAACGTAGGCCCAGATTATTTAGGGAACTTCAGCAATAGAATAATAATTACATATTATATTTTGCGTCCTTTAACATTTTACTTTTGTGCATAACTGACTATATTTCTACTGCTGGCTCCAAATATATTTATATTTTAGTGTTATCTCTTGAATTATATCATAATCTGATCATAATAGTGTTGTATATAAGGAGAGAATAATGTTAGTTATTTCAACTTGTTGACTGCAATTAGACTCAAATGGTTATTGAAATTATCAAACTAAAATTTAAAACTATGTGTATGATAGAGGGCCCTTGAGAAGTTGAGAGTGGCTTAGCTATTAAAGACTTTGTCCACATTGCATGGAATGCAAAGCTTCTTTACCATATCTTATGTAGAGGAAATGTTAATAATGAGATTTATTCGATAGTTACACTAATATTATCCAGTAGCCAGAACCTGTTGTGTGATAATGTACATCATGGAAAGGTAAGGTTTGTATAAAAACAGTGTTTCTCAGTTGGTGTTCTACATAACCCCATGATCCACAGACTGATAATAATGGTTCCACATGAAAATTCCATTACAATACAAAAAACAAATAAGCTTCACTTAAAGTGATTTTCATTTCTATTTATCACGTTTTATGGAACTCCATATTACTTTATAAGGTTCACTTTTTGTATTCATGGAAAGTAATTTTTTATTTCCGAATACATGTGTTTAAATAATACACTGATTTATGATGCCCATTAAAATTTGTTTATTATTATCCTTACTTATTTGTCGTCTCATTAACATTATATTGAAGAAATTTATTGGATGTTATGCAAAATATTTGCAAGCACAGGATGTTTCCATCACCATTGTGATACATTGTATTAAATTTTGACAGTACACAACCTACTTCTGACACCTAGGATGTTACTGTGGGAGGTGATGATTTAATTTTAACGTCCTGCACCTTATTCCAAAATGTTGTTCATAGAGGGCAAATGCTTGGACATTAAAAATTCATATCCTACTTGGAGAAGCATACTTTATGGCTTGGCAATGTTATTTAAATGCTCTAAGGGGTAACACTATCAGGAAATGTCACTGGTTGGAAGTTTAGGTAGCTCTTTGGCTTCTCACTGTGTTAAAGAACAAAACATATTAACCCTTATCCTGCTAACGTGGAGAATATGGTGAGATCCTAATAATGCCAGCAGATGGCAGATGGGATTTAATTCGGTGTTTAAAGCGTTTAACCACATGTGTTGAACCTTGTCTCTGGAAGATTTTATGTGTGTGTTTGTGTGTGTGTGTGTGTGAAAACCAACGTTCAAATAACAGATGGATATGTAATACACATAAGTGATGAAAGAAGACTCATGTACCTACATAGCACACAGAAATGTATATATATGTATGTATGTATGTATATATATATATATATATATATATATGTGTGTGTGTGTGTGTGTGTATATATATATATGAGAGTCTTAATTATTAATGAAAAGATACCAAGGAATGTTTATGCAAATATAAACATTTGAGTGCAGCGACTGCTGCTTCAGTGTTGTCATAGTATTTTATAAATAAGGCAGACAGTGTTTGATGAAAATATGTGTGATGAAGATCAGATGTTATGAATGAAATTTTATGCAATGGTGGCAAATCCAGATTCTTCGAAAGTAAATTTTATGTTGACAGAACAGGCCATGAAGGCCCACAGGGGGAGTAGATGAATAGCTCTACTCCTTCTTTAACCTCAACACTAGGTGGGGGTGAGTGGTCAAAGCCATGCCCTATGACAGTAAAGAAATACAGTATAATTTTTTTTGTAACTTATTGCCTGGTATACAAGAGTCACACTCACTAGGATGAAACTCATATCTGAATACTCTGTTATATGAAGTTCAGTGATAATGGTGATTTAATTCTGTTAATTTGATAGTATGATATTTAAGCTTTCAGGTTCATCCATTGCATATTAACTATGTAGAGGATTTCAGTCACATAAGAATATGTAGATGAAGGATAATAAGAAAGAGTCCTGTATCTACCAAAAATTAAGTCACTGAATTTTATTTAAATCTTGTCAAGCCAGAGACAATGGGGAGAGATGTCATTTGAGTATGGTGTTAATCTGTGTCAGCAGACTAGAGTATAAGAACACTATGTGAGAGAAGATGAAATGCAGACTAGATACTGAAAGTGCTTAGATTCTGATTCATCACCATTCTGTGAAATTTCAAACACAAAATTATTGTAATCAGAGTGGTTGAACTGTTCCAGTTCTCACTTCCACAAACACAAAAACTTCAAACCTACCTCATTACTACAATCCTGACAAGACATGAAACTTATTGGTAAATGAACACCTATGTTTATTTAATATTAAAGGATTTAACAATTGTCACTAAGTCCCATTACCGCCTGATTTTGAACCAATTAAATCCAGTGCATATTAAGATATCTGTTTCATTTAGTTTCATATTAATAATGTCTTACTATATAACTGTCTGTGACTCATAGCCACTTTCCAGTTCAAAAACATTTAAACATAAGGCTGTTATTTCTGCTCTTGTTTGAAGGATTTGTATAATTTATAATTAAGTGTCATGTCCATAAAACATTCTATTGAATTTTCCACAATGACTGTTTTACTAAACACAGCTATATAATATACCGTAAGATAGTCTTACATTAAATTTCCCATATTCTTAGTTGTTTTCTTATTTGTTAAGGTGAATTTTGAAATGGATATGTAGGAAAATTTGTTGAGTTTTATGTACAAAATGGAATCGTAGATGTCCACAAGAACATTATTAAATTCACACTATGAAATGATTCTTAAATTCACACTATTAAATGTAATGTTATTATTTTCAATATATTGTTTTGCAGATTTTAGATTTTCAACAATTGTGCATGTGTTGCAAATGCAAAGTCAGAGGCTCAGTTTGTCAGTGAGGTGGATGCACTACACTTCATTTCTTTGTTAAATGTTACTGCTTGGCATCTGCAGAAACACACAGCGGTTTTTGGTTTAGAATTTTTATTCTTTCAGAGAAAGTAAGTTGGTCACTCTGCGTATTTCTTTCTCTTATTGTACACAGTGAATCCATGGGATGAATATAAATTCCATAGCATTGCCCCGCGTCATAGTTGGTGTCAAGGAACAAAATTTCTAGCAGACTGTTATCTGTCTGCATCAAAAATACTGGCATTGAACTACAACTGCTTTTCCAAAACACAAATCCTAAAATCTGCCGGCAGTGTTTTGATATGAGGGAAAAGAAACATAATGAAAACAGCCATTTTTTTTTTGTTTTGAATGGAAGTGATTTTTCAGAAATTATTTCACACATCCTTTTCTATTGTAAATTATTTGCTTTAAGTTTGTTACTCATGCCTAACATCCATGTCAATGAAAAGGTGACTACAGTGTCACCTATTTCATATATTTGAGATCTGGTATATTGTGTTTGCAAAGATTCACATTTCATGGTGCGTCAGTTTCCTCATATATCCAAACAGAATCAACGTATAATTGTGAAATTTGAAAAAAAAATTTTTTTTTGGCCACATGGAACAGATTCACTACAAAGAGCAGACAGTAGATGCAACTGTATTTCAAAAGCATAACAAACACAAATATTTTAAGCTGAATTATATCATAGATTTTCTCTTCATTTTTGAACTGCCAATACCATTTCACTCTCACTGTTTTGAAAACACTGTGCACTGACTACATCCTGTGATTTATTGCAAGCCAATGGATATCTCCAGCGACAAAGATCCTGTTTGCTGGATTGATAATTCTTACACTCTATGTGAGATTTGAAGTTGTCGTAGTGGTGAATGTTAAGTATATGATATTCTGAGATATCATGCCATGTATTCTGTAGATATTTACCAATGTTTCAGATGATCCTAGAGTGAACTACTTCTTTCCTGAAGATGTAGGCCTCTGACTGCTCTGAAACATTGGAAAACATCTACAAAAGTACATACATCTTATCCCAAAAGACTGCAGTCTTGTACACTGTGATTTCAACTCTGCATCTTTCATAAAACTGTCAATGTTATTGGGCACATCCAAAAACTCAAACTTCAGTTATCCCTGCAGGTAGGCTAGACATATGAGATTATGCAGTGTACCTGTATATAATACCAAAAATTAGTGTACATTGAAATGGCCTTGCATTCTAACCTTTTATATGTATACTCATATGGTAAAGAACTGGAACAAGATTTATGCAAGAGTGGGTATTTGTATTAAGTATTTTCAGTGTTTCACATTTTGTAAGCTGAGATCATTTTAAAGCATTACAGAGATTTGTTGTAAAAAGAAGACTGAACAATTAGCCAAAAAGTGACTGTGCTGCATAATATTCCTTTGGAAACTTAAAATAAGCCATTCAAAGAACTGTTTTGGCTGTTCTGTGTTTGACTGAATTCAGTTTGAATGAAATATGCAATGTTTTGGGGAAAGTGATAATTAATTGCTTTATGTCACTTATTAACGGTCTATTTTGAACCAAGTTCATCTTATGGTAGCATAAGAGAAGCAGAAGTAATAAAATAGCATACTTTTTATCATTATCTGTTCTTAAATAATATTAATCTTTTATTACAGAAAAAGTCTTCATCCATCCATCCAACCATCCATCCATCCATTCATCCATCATTCCATCCTCTTGATTGATTGATTGATTCATTCATTCATCATCAGCATTATCATTATCATCATCACTTGACATCTGTTTTCTCATATTAGATATTTATTCTCATCATCTATAACACAAATGGAATACAGTTTATGTGTGTATGTAAAGAGACAAGCTTCTAACAAGATACAAAATTGATGATGTCAGTAGGTTCTGGTAAGAAAAGTTGTGTCTTTTCATTGTTCTGTTTTAGTGCAACATGCTTCATGTAGTGTGTAAGAAGGTGTGAGTGCCCTTGAACCTTAGCCCAACTATGATTTAGTGAGGGAATGTAACCCCAGATAGCACTGTAATTCAGTAATTTAAAAATTAATAGTTCATAAACAGTATGTCATTCTATGTAAACATCTATGGTGCTAAACTATTGCATTTATGCATGTAGTACTCAACTTATTTTAGTGTCTTTTCTCTAGCAGTTCCATCATGAATTATCAGTAAATTATTTTCTGCCAAACATTGTACGTTTATGTATCATTAAATGATACTGGTACTTTTAATGAGACTTCCTGGGAGTGGATTGAAAGAATTGTTATTTATCTTATATCTCTGCTTGAAAATATGATTAGCATTGTGTGATACATTTACAGTACTACTTTCATCAGTTCTTCAAACAAAAATGTGTGGTAGGTATGTTGGTGTCAGAAATCCTGAGAAGGGTGGTATTAACGTTACGTAGGTTGCAGGACACATTTCGCCCATTTTTGAGGTGCAAGTGCTCTGTGTTGCAGTGTAAATAAACAAAATTGTAATTTTCTTTATGGTTGTATCATTATTAATATTGTGGTGTTGTTCATGAAAAAATTATTCCAATTATTTTTAACTATAGTTTAAGTTATGATAATTATTATTATAATAATTATGATTGTGATGATAATGAAACTAGGAAAAATATTATTTAAGCCATAGTAAAGGTAAGTTTGGTTTTTGAATATTGTACATAATTTGGGTACACTGATTATGCTTAACTAAGAAAGGTGGTTTCTTCTCAGGGGCAAATAAACTATCAATTAATATCACGCAGTATATATGTTCGGAACCATGTGTATGAACAAAATATTGCAGTGCTGTAGATGTGAAGTGTTAGTTGATACCATGTATCAGTCAGTATGATGATGCAGAATTATGGTCATAACAGTTATTTATCCGACATATGTGAAAATATAACAAAATGCTAGCAGCATGACTTTAAAATGTGCACTCTAAAAGTTGTTACTAAACCACCCAGTTTTACATTGCCAGTGGACATCATGTTGTGTTTTGTGTACTGGTAAATGCTGTTCTTTACATTACTGACTTCAGTAAAACAAAAGAATCACCAAATAAATTCAATTAACTACTTTTCAAAAATTTGAATCATTTCTCATACTGTACAAGAAATTATAAGCCACTGAGTGGAACTAACACAAAATGATATTGCCTTATGACAATATATAATGTTGCTAACATGACGACTGGTTGAGGCCTTCACTTATGTGGGCATGTTGCAGAGCATGGGTTGGTAGCTTGTTACCGACATACGGAGACAGCCTATTGTCCCCATTTGACCCTTGAAGGTGGGACCAATAGGTTGTGCCCAAAGTAAGTAACTATCAACCTACGCTACATAACATCACAGAAGAGCAAAGGCTGCAACTACATTATGGCAGGAGGGAGAAATGTCGTACAAGATGACTCTTTTTCTTGTAAATTCAGGATCATTTCAGTGACAATCCTGACGTTTCACGCATGATAATTTGGTGATTCCCTGCCTTCGCTCTGAAGTTTAGAGTATGATTTTGTGTGCTATATCTGTCTGTTAAAATAATGGATTAAAACTGTAATTTTGTAATGACAGTTAACACACCTTGCTGTAATTTTATAATTAATGAAGGTACTATAGGCCTTCTAATGAAGTAATCTAAAGACACTTCTCAAAATTAAAATTATTTTAACAATTCTTTCAAGCCCATTTAATTGTAAAATACAACTACATATTCTAAATATCCATAATTGTGAATGCAAAACTTCGGTTAAAGTAAAGGAAACAAAGAGTAACTTGAGACATCTTGAACTTCAGAAATATTAGAAATTTGTCAAAGAGAGTACAATGTAGAACAAAGCAATACTTAGGGGTCTGTAATTTGTAGTTAAATGTGATAGTTAAAACTCGTATATTCGCATTAATATTCACTAGAATTAAAAGGGAAAATACCATTTTGAATTACTGAGAAGCCATTACATAGAATTAAAAGGGCAAATATTATACATTAATGAGAAGCACTTAAATTTCATGCAATATTCCGTTTCATATCAAACATTACTACACTGAATTTTGTTTTACAAATTTTTTATACATATTGGCTTATTTTCTCATATTGTGTAATATGAATTATGATATATATTTCAGTTTTAAGAACTAATAGGTCAAAGCCTTTTGTAAACATCAGAACAGAACTATTACAGTAATCTCTTTATTTACATAAATTTCATTAAAACTTAAATTATTCAACAATTTTTTCAGGGCTGTATTATAACATATTCACATACTTGCAACATGGGAAGTAACTATTAAAATAACACTACCATTTACATAATAATTTTCTCTATTCACAGGATTCATACCTCTTTAATAACATAGCTTAGATATGTTGTATGCGGTATCTTCAATTCATACGTCTTGATTTTTGTTTTCATTTGCCTACGAGTCATTTAAACTCGCTGTGAGGACTGGGTGTGAAACTTGGTCGTTGACATTGCAGGAGGAAAGGAAGCTATGGGTGTTTGAGAACATGGTGTTGAGAAGAATATTTGGACCTAGGAGGGACGAGGTAATGGGGGAATGGAGGAGATTGCATAACGAGGAGCTAAATGATTTGTACTCCTCACCCAATATTGTGCAGGTGATAAAATTGAGAAGAATGAGATGGGCTGGGCATGTGGCGCGTATGGGTGAGGAGATGGAGGTGTATAAGGTCTTGCTGGGGAAACCGGAGGGAAGGAGACCACTGGGGAGACCTAGGCGTAGATGGGCGGATAATATTAGGGTGGATCTCCAGGAGGTGGGATGTGGGTCTATGGACTGGATTGGGTTGGTCCAGAATAGGGACAGGTGGCGGACGCTTGTGAGTACCGTAATGAACGTTCGGGTTCTGTGAAATGCGGGGAATTTCTTGACTAGCTGCAAATCAGTTAGCTTCTCAAGAAGGACTCTGCACCATGGAGTAAGTAAGTAAGTGAGGACTGCAATAAATTCTGCATGTTCTTGCAAGTAGCATGTCATGCAATGGGAAATTATTAATATTAATTCTTCTCTGTATAAAATCCATGTAATATAGCTATAGCTTGCATGGGCACTCTAAGTATGGGAACTGGGGTGAACACATCCCATCTGTATACTGTACATTGCTGCAATACAGAATTGTCCCTCCAAATTGAGAATATTTTTTTGTTAACTTTACGTTGATTGAAGCTTGATAACATTCTGTAAACATGTAAGGTTGAAACATATTCCTTTTTATTTGAAGACCCATTTTGTACCACACAGTGAACACTATCTGAGTTACAACAACCAGTCAATTAACTTTGTTTAAGGCAAAAGTCGCTGTTTGTTTTGAAAAACATACAGAACACATAAACACAATCTGTGGGCAGAATGTATAATTTATTACTGTTAAATCTGGTGGTATTAAAAGTAACAATTGAATGAATGTTTATTGACAAATTCTCTGAATAAAATTCATTGTAGACCCTAGAACAAGGTGTCAGCACTCTTTGTCCTATTGAACCCATTTCAAGAGTTGGTCTACAAACGGCCTTCAGATAATGCATTTATTATTTTATGTGTTAAGTAAAAGTGATTAAAATAGTGCTTTGTGGGTAGTAGTAATACCATGCACATGAAGACGCACACATGCACATACAAACGTACGTACAAAAGCTCACAATGTAAATAAAATCTCAGACTCTTGTTTCTGTTCTGACTGTTGCATGATGTGCTTTAAATTCTTTTATCTAGGTTAACTCATGGCTCGAAAAACTGTTGACAATAATAGCAAATTTTGTTTGGTGTAATATGTATTCAAATCACACACAAGGCTTTTGTCATATCAAAGGGTGGTGTCAGAAGAGTGAAATTAAGTACTGTGAAACAAACACCAGAAAAATCACACAAAACATAATTTCAGCACAAATTATTTCAGACACAACTAAATATTCGATAGTAACGAAGAGAGATATCATATACATGTAAGCAGTTTGTATTCTGCATCTGTGTACATAACTGTGAAATTGGATTCAGAAATACAGAATGATTATAGTTTCCTCATACTTTATGTTGCAATTTCTGAGATTACATTAGAGCAGAACTGTAAATTTTAACTTTACTTTTTTGTATACATTTTTCACACAGTTGTTCTGAAATACTAACACGTGCTATATGTAATTAGGAGCACTCTTTTTTTTTTTATTTAAGAGTAACACAGTCTTAGTAATGTCATGTAATCTACTGATATAACAGTGGTGAAAATGTTCCATTATTCAGGTCAGTAACATGTTCTGTTTCCCATAACACTGTACTAGTGGTATCATATTTTAATTTTCAGCTTCTTTAGTGGAATGTTTTATGAATATTTGTAAATATGTAATTAATGTTTCATATTCCTTTTTTTTTCCTGTAATCTAGTGTAAATATGATTTCTTTAATTAAAATGGTTTTAAATAAGAAATATCTGAATGTAAACGCAAATTTAATTCATATTGTAACTGCTAAATATTATGATTTATAAACAACACATTGGTTCTTACAAATTAGCCCTTACTGTATCTCACATAGCTTTCTGTTTCCATTCACAATAATTTTCCTGTTCATGATGCATGCTGGTTGCTTATCATCGTTGATGATTTCTACAGGTGCGTGAGACTTACCTCTCCAATTAAAAAATGTATATTTGTACCATGGCTGTTTCTCTGAATATGATGGTATGAGAAATTAAAAATTGCTTGTTTATGATAGGAAGAACATGTGAGTGTTAAGCTCTGTGTATAATGCAGAATATAGGGGATTTTTTTCTTTGCACAGTGTTACTTTGACAACTTAAACAGATAGATTATGTGCACATAGATATTTTCAGTAGCAGTTAAAAAAAATCAAAATAGTATAAGTAGTTTTAGTGATTATCTCTGATGCATCTAGTGTATTACTATATATCATTGGAGAACAAATGACAAAATACTACTACCAAGTGATAGTCACAGTGTTTATGCTATTGTTCACAAAATGTTTTCAGCTGAAAGTTTGTGACTTGCCAGTGCTCTGAAGCTAGTAACAGGTGACTGAGATCTATTTTGGTACTGCAAATTAGGGATTCAATGCCTATATGAAAGTCCCATTCACTAGGCTACTTTGTAACTCAGTAGCTGCAGTAATGTTACACTGTTGCTCTAAATTATTGGTGTATACATTCCAATAATTTAATTTTAATTCTTAACAAGTTTAAAAATGTAATACCAAAATTAGGACAACATATTCTACATCTAGACTAATAATGCAGGTGAGATTTGAGGTTCTTGCAGCAGTAAGTGTAAGAATATGGTTTTCCGGGATGTTTTACCATGTGTTTTTGTATATAGGTACCAAAATTTTGGTGGAACCTGCTACTTATAACTTCAGGGTAGACAAATTCGTTACTCACCACCCTGAAGATGGAGGCAGCAGGTTTTATCCTAAATGGTGATACATGACATCATAGCCCAGAAAGCTGTACTCTTCATGTGCATGCAAGCTTGTCAGTTATTTACTAACTCTACATAAATTAGTACATAAGGTACTAGTAAAGTACGGTTTCAGTAATGCCTGCATCAGTATTTAGTACAAAAATCTCAATTACAGGCATAGAATTACTAATTAAATTGTATAATATTGTACATCTCTTTTCTCCGGTTTATTCTCTGTTCAGAGAACCATGTGCAGAAAGTGCGTATTAGATCTGTTACTCTGATGGGGGTACTCTAGTTTGTATGATGATCCCTGAAACATTATGAGCAAGGTAAGCCATATCAAGATGTGGCCACGTAGTAATTCAGCAACACAAAGAACTCAACATTGAAGTATATTACACCTATATTTTTCAAATTGATTTGTTTCTAAAATTAAGCAGTATTGTTTGTGATTCTCACAAAAACAAATTTGGCAGTTTCATTGTGACATTATTTTTTGTAGTAAGATACATCTGTGCACTGTTGTATCATTTATGTGTTTCTTTTTATCAGCATTTAATACACACTAGACCTTACTTAAGACTTCTTATGTTATGATGAGTCAGTATTATTTTTACTATACGATATTCTTTTTATTAAGCTGAGACTCCTTGCTACTAGATATAAAAGTGACCAGATAGTGTGTGGTATGATACTAAATAATGTTAATAAATGCTGTACGAAGTAGAGATAGCTGTGTGCATTGTCCCTCAGCTAGAAAAAATATTTAGTCCTAATGTTGTTAGTAATTGCCAGTACACTTCGGTATAGGTATACCTGACCACAAAAGGCATTCCCTAAAAAAAATGAATATTAAAAGTGTGGCTTCATGTAGCCTGAGTTACTGAAGGAGTTGTTAAATAAACCGCAAAGAAACCAAAACCTTGTAGTGAACAGCAAACATTCCTCCAGTAATTCAATCTTAACTGAAATATTCTCATTAAGTGTGATTTGTGTTACTGAATAGCAGATTTATTTTTAATTACTCTTTAAACTACCTGGTGTTGGGTAGTGATCTTATTAGACATGTTCTAGAAATTCAGGAACCCTATAATATTTCTTCCCTTTTTGTGACTTTGAGATCCATTTCTTGACATTGTTCCTGCAAAGTGTATGTTCTCATAACAGGTGGATATTTTACACAATATGTTACTTCACTCCAGGAGAATTTGTAACTCTTTATTGATATATAATGCAAGTATGTAGAACAAACCATGAATTTTGCAAAGTAATTTAATTGCTTTGTTGTTTTCATATGAACTCTTTCAATTACATAGAATGTGATCTCTCTATTTTGTCCATTTTACAGAACATAATACATTTTAATTTTTCAATTTAAAAATGCCATTAAATATTAGAACTGTCTAATACTGCATTTACTCTTTCATCATTTCACGGTTTCTGTTTCAACAGTTTACAAAGTTTGAATAATTGTGTGGTATAACACTTAACATACTTTTAAGAAAGGAAATAGAATTAAAGGGCAATGAAGTCAATAATGAACTAATTTCACACAAGCTGTATTTACTTGTACACAAAACTGCATCATATCTGTGCAGCAAGAATTAGGTGTGCATAAAACGTGAAATATTTTCATTTAACAATAAATTATAGTTCTGAAGACTGTTGTTTCTTACGTGTTAAAGTGTGTCTGACAATTGCTGACAACTTCAGTTTTAAGAATTTAGGACTTTCCAATTTGTCTGTCTTTATTGTTGACTTTACAGGATACTGCTAATGTACTATGTTACATGTTCCTGTTCGAAAGAATAATTGTATATAGTGTACATAGAAGTTTTAGAAATGCAGATTTGTAACTTATTGATTGTTGATTCTAAAAACTTTTAAGAATATAATGAATATAAGATAATGAGAGTTATAATAATGTGTTCACTTATTTGCAGTTTATAAAATAACACCAAATAATTCCTATGAATGAAGTGATTTCTGACCTTGTAAATATTCTTGACAACCTTAGAAATTTGTCACTAATGCAGTGTGTCTGAGATTGATGGAAAATAGTATTTCTTAATACCTAATCATTTTGCCTAACTAATTGTCCATGTACTCATATTTATGAAATTGGACAAGTTCTTTATCTTTATGAAATTAGGATAAATTTAATATTTAGATCATTAAGTTTATTGTAGATTAACAATTTTTATTTTCCATCACCACAACAATAACAGCATAGGCTAATGTTATTACAACATGCTTCGACCCATGGGGGTCATCTTCAGGCTGGACTCAGGAACCTATTTTACATCTCTGTTCTTACAGTGTTGTTTTACCACTTTGCAGTCGGGATCCCGCATGCATTACAATTAGAGTAAGAGAATCTTTTTGTACTGTCTGTACGTAACACTAAAGGAACTTCGTGGCTGTGGATGGGTTACACGTGGCAGGTCTTTTCTGCTGAGTTGCCTCCGGTAAGTTGTAGGGGGGGTTAATATTAGTGTGTGTTTTCTTCTTGCTGTTGCTGTTCTCGTGTTTCTGCTGGTCACCAGGTTGGGTTTTCGGGTATATTCTTTTGTTCGACTCAATTCTGTAAATTATTGAAGTTTGTTAGCAATGTTGTTACGCTGTGCATGTTCTGGCGTGTAGGTTATTGGTTTTGAAAGATTACTCACAGTTTTTCAAGGTTTAATTGGGGTCCTATAGTTCCTTTAGTGTTAAATACAGACAGTAAAAAAAGATTCTCTTACTCTAATTGTAATGCATGCGGGATCACGACTGCAAAGTGGTAAAACAACACTATAAGAACAGAGATGTAAAATAGGTTCCTAAGTCCAGCCTGAAGATGACCCCCATGGGTCGAAACATGTTGTAATAACATTAGCCTACACTGTTATTATTGTGGTGATGGAAAATAAAAATTGTTAATCTACAATAAATTTAATGATTTTCACACACAATGGGATGACCTATTTTAGTTTAATATTAGGAGACTGTAGAGCACTACAGTGACGAACATTAAGAGGAAAGGCTGCTTGTTGGTGACACTATGTTTATTAGCAAGTAGGTACCACTGTTTTCAAACATGCTGCCCACATCTTCAGTGTGCAAAATACAGGTAGCATATTCATCTGAAACATTTGTTTCTTTCTACTACATTGCATTGTATCGCACCTCAAAAGACAGTTTATTTCATACATTTGCTATGTTGTGAGATTTGAAGAACGTACAGTGTTAGTTGTTGAGGGTTCAGCTACTGTGGGATGTAACAACTGCAGTGGGGTTCACAGTTTGCAACATTTCAAAAGAACTTACACTGCTTTGAAATGTGAGGAACTGTTAGCTGGCTTTATCTTCAAAGGTTGAGACGTCCTACAAGAAATTTTCTAAGACCTCTCAATCCTTAAATACAAAGGTAGTATATTCCTTCATAACATCAGAATGTTTTAACCTCACTGCAGTGTATAATATTCTTGAAGACCAGAATCTTTACTTGCTAAGATGCTGGGTGGTCTGAATTTAAGTTCAATGTGCATAAAGAAAGTTGTGACTTATAGACATAATGTTATAAATTCTTGTGTCCCACTTTACATTAACCCACAAATTCTAAGATTCTTTTTCTTAAAGATTATTTATTCTAAGATCTTTGTGCAAACTATTATTAATTATTTTTAATACGCATCTGTTCAGGTGATCAACTGTGGGCTTTCTAGGAAGTCATGGAAGACTGATATATATATTAATATGGTTTTATTGCTTGTTCCATTACAGCTGTAATACTACAAACTATACACAATTGATAATTATACATTTTCATTAGTTTTTTTCTTTTTTTGTTCTTGTTTCTCTGTTGTTATTCTGCATTTAGTTTGTTGAAAGTGATGTCATTAATAAATTTTACAAAGTCTCTATAGTGCTTCCTTATTAAATCCTTATTGTTGGTTGGCCAGCTACCTTTTTGTAGGGCAGTTGTCTTCAGCTTTTCTCTCTCTTTTGTTAACATTTCGCATTCAAAGATTACGTGGCTCGTTGTCTGTTCTGCTGTTCCGCAGGGGCATGCTGGTTCCTCTATAATTTTAAAATGGTGTAAGTATTTTCATTTTTAACCTTTCTTCTACGTTTGGGAAATATTCTTTTGTTATGCTTCCTTTGGTGGTTTGTGTCCAGTTTCTTTGCCATTTCTTCACACTTTCTTCTTCTAACTCTCTCATCACTACACTTTTTGGGATTCTATTATAGTCTGCAGTTAATGATTCATTCGTTGCTGCCTTCTTGGCTAGTGTGTCCGCTAACTCATTTCCCAGTGTTCCCACATGTGCTTTATATATATATATATTCAACTTCATTTGAATTCTACATATTTTCAAAACAGATCTCATGTGTGCCAGTTGTATTTACCAAAGAAGATACGACAGTGCCGTCAGAACACACTATTGATATTATGCAATCGAATGTTCCCATGGATTGAATGGTAAGGTTACTGTCTTCTGGGATGTTATGCATTGTAATTTGATACATATTTACCACACTTTTCATGGAATGACATCTCAAAATAAAACAAGGCCAAGGAGACATATATCTCTGGCGAGTGTGTATGTGTTTATATTATGTATTCTGTATCTCTGTTTATAACAACAGAGGGAACTTGCCCAAACAGTAATACTTCTAACTTATATGCTAGAGGTGTCCAGGTAGATTCTTGATCATGACATCTACTTTTGTGACTCTAGTTTGTGATTTTCCCAATTTTCTTTAGGTAAATACCAAGGAGGGACTTCAGGTTAGGTCGCAGTTGCTTCCTACTCTCTTGCTAGTGCATTATCCACCAGTCTTACCATATTACATTATAATGTGTACAAGTGGTTATTCTACGATAGTTGTTATTTGTGATGAATCATAAAAATCCTTCGTAGTATGGAATTTAAAATGGTAACATTTTCAATACCTGGAGTCTCAAATAAAACCTTCAGTTTTCTGGTATGTGCCAGCATAACCCAGTCAGTAAATTTACTACCTATGGGCTAGGCAACTTGGGTTGTGTTTTGTTTGGGCCACCATGAACAGCTCTGAAATAGATGGCAATCCAGTCATTTGCTAATGTGTACCCAACAATTAAGTAAATTGGTGCACTTATATGACCCATCTCCTCCATTCTTTGACAAGGTACAGAAAGGGGGTGGTCAACTTTATCTGAGAGCCTGTCATATCTATTTTGAAATGATATCAGTCCAGAGAACCTCACAAAAAATATCTGAAGTCAAAAACTTGTTCAGTGTCATGGGCAGTAAGAGAAAACACTATGTTTTTGTGCACAGCAAGGACTCAAAATTCTATCAGTAAAAATCCGAATGTTTAAGTACTGTGTTTAATAGTTTCACTAATGTACTTAGGCTATACAGTGTGTAGGAACTGTTTTATTAATCCCTGAAACTTGGAATTTGTTTAAATTGGACGTAAAACTTCAAATTATATCTCACAGAGAACAGCGTCCTTCTCCAGTACAAGAACTAGTTGATGATGTTTAGGAAATTAATGCTATTTATTATGAGAATCATATATAATGGATCTAGACCTTGTGCCAAAAACAAACAGTATTAATAATAGATAAGATGGTACATACAACTACATACATGTTTCAACCTACATGAAGTCCATGAAGTCATCAGTGCTGTATCTGTTGTTGCTTATATTAGCTTAGAAGCACTGATGGTCACCTCATGTAGGTTCAAGTATGAAACTTCACATAGACACTAGTGCAAAAAGAGCTGGTTGGTTTCACGAAATTGTGAATATTGAAAGCTGCATAGTATGAATTATAGATCATAACAACCTAAATCTAGGTTGGGGGAAGAAACTTCCACTTACCTGCAACTAGTGCCAAGATTAAGAATGAATGGTGCTGTAACTGCACTACCCCC
>Ga0123357_10003092_pt1 | contig 18877 bp, 11 predicted proteins | sample TergutEmb28metaG_FD_89873 | JGI IMG/M metagenome (GOLD analysis project Ga0123357, IMG submission 89873) | Embiratermes neotenicus P4 segment gut microbial communities from Petit-Saut dam, French Guiana - Emb289 P4 | ecosystem: Host-associated > Arthropoda: Insects > Digestive system > Gut ...
ACTCCTCACCCAATATTGTGCGGGTGATAAAATCGAGAAGAATGAGATGGGCTGGGCATGTGGCGCGTATGGGTGAGGATAGGGGGTGTATAGGGTCTTGGTGCGGAAACCGGAGGGAAAGAGACCACTGGGGAGACCTAGACGTAGATGGGTTGATAATTTTGGACGGATCTGCAGGAGGTGGGATGTGTGTATATGGACTGGATTGGGCTGGCCCAGGATAGAGACAGGTTGCGGACGCTTGTGAGTACGGTAATGAACCTCCTGGTTCCGTGAAATGCGGGGGATTTCTTGACTAGCTGCAAACCAGTTAGCTTCTCAAGAAGGACTCTGCACCATGAAGTAAGTAAGGAGTAATTAACACCAAATAACTTCCTCTTTATTTATCGAATTGCGACAGTTCTCACGAAGTAAAATTAGCGCCTCACGGTGGTGAACTGCATAATTTGTCGCATTGTGTACTTCATTCCTTGCAGCTTAGGAGAGGTTTGAATGCATGTCATATTATACTCGCACTTGTTTGTTTTATTTATGAGCAGTCGGTATTCCAGGTGCCTTTCCAACACTTATGTTTTGACTGACAAGTTGTTGGAACAAAGATTTCCCTCGAGGTATCTAAGGTCATATATTCTCCGGTAACAGACTGTATCTTGAATTTTAACTACTAGTATTACGATTATGAAAATAATTCCCTTTCCTTCTTTGTAAGTATTCACACTTCACTTCGTATTCGAGGGGGGAGGTCCCTTTTTGGAATCTTGACTGAAGGGTCGGCAACCCTGATTGCTTTATTCTTAGATTTCAAGTTCGCTGCAGCAAGCAGCGACACAGCACAAGGCTGATTTCTTTAACAACCTTCCCAAACTACCATGCGTAATGATTTTCTCTTTTCGTTTTCGAAACTTTGTGACGTCTGCAGATGTCGGCGGCGTGAAATGAATACATAAACATAATTTTTCCTAAATTTGCGTTAGTTTTTCATTTCTGTCACCGCTGGTTTTACAATCTAAGCATTTTCTGGTATTTTCTCCTTTCATCATCTTGCGTAATATGCCTGAAAGCAAACAGGTGAGGGAATTGTTTATGTAAATAGAACCAGTAGTGTGCCTAATGAGAAGAAATACGCCACTTAATAAACATTTGCGAGAAGTTCAGGGAAAACCACATACGCTCACTTTTTGAGTTTTCAACTGTCTAGAGACCGGTAGGAGTTATGCATGAATAATTAATTAGTAACTGTTTGCAGCCATAGTCACTATAATAATGGGCCTTGGGATGGACAACGGGCGAATCGCACTACGACTTCTGTGCTCCAAAGCGTCCAGATCGACTCCGGGGCCCACCCCGTCTTCTGTTTAGCAGTTACCTGGAAAGGATGGCCGGAGCGTGAAGGTTATCATTCACGTCAATGTAATGCCGACGTTAGTGCATGGCATATACGTCCACCCCTCCGTATACCTTAATTAACGTCATTAACAGCGTTACCGTTACGTTCTGTTTGGTGTCATTATTATACATACTTTTAGTTGTATAGGCGCCATTCGTCAGGCGAGGTTAGCTCCAACGACCGTGCATGAGTGTGAAGTTTGATGACAGTGCATAATTTAATTCAGAATTTTTGCGGAAGGAGGGTGGTCATAAAGGCACACACACACACACACACACACACACACACACGCATATTGACCGAATACTGTGCGAGCCATTAGATAAGGAACGTAGACGAAGATTGTCTTCTGATTGGACTGTGTTACCCGTTCCTACTATCATCTCGCATTTTGTGTGTGAGTATTCTTAGACATCAAATTGTATGAACTTCATTTTTATAGGTAATATTTTAATTTAATGGTCTGCTTTCTATTCTGTACGAAATCCCGTTCGTTAGTTGACACACATACACACACACACACACACACACACTTTCATTACCTTTCTAAGGCTGCGAACGATTCTTGCATGGTACACATGTAATTCTGGTGCAGCCTGTACTGTCTGTTCACCCTAATGCCTTGGCATGTTTTCACCATAAAATTATTCTTTGTCCCCCATTCTTCACATTCTCGGAAATTTTGTATACCTTTTCAGGTTAGTAATAATAAGTTAACTTTATACATACATTGTGATGTATAGCCTCTTTGTTCTGCTTTTTAAACAGGCTGTCGGCTACTTAAGAGAGATCTGGCTAATTGTGTTTCTCCACGTTACTTTATATGGAAGTTGTTCAGATGTGACAGAACTACAGTTTATAGATAACAGTAACACGACAAAAAGTGAAAGCAGATTTATATTCATAGTTTCAAAGTAAGAAGTTCTGGAATTAACTCATGATGCCTCCTTTAGTTCGGACATTTATATCACGATTTTATGTTCTGTTGACCGTGCATCTCTATATAATCTTGTAAATGACACAAACTAGGTGCACAATATTCTCAGTATATTTCATCAATTTTACTTATAACCTCTATATGTTGCGGACCTTTCCAGGTCTTCCATTGCCTGGATGCTCTCTCTGCGCTGGCCAACCTGAATGAGGTAACCCTCGCTTGGGTGCCGGGTCACCGGGGCATTTGTGGCAATGAGGAAGCTGATAAGCTTCCTAGACAATCGTCAGTCATGCCGTTACTCGGTCCAGAGCCGACTCTTGGAATACCTAAGTGTTCGGTAAGAGAAGCAATTAAGAACTGGACTGAGGTGCAACATCATGGAGCCTGGAAAGATTTTCCTGGCCTCAGACATGGCAAACTATTTATAGATAGACCAAGTAAGAAAAGAGCTGACTACCTACTTAAGTTAAGTAGGCATCAACTAAAAATGGTAACCGCCATCTACACAGGGCATGCACCTGTAAGGGGGCACCTGTATACTGTGGGCCTGTTTGATGGGGATCCAGTCTGCAGATTTTGCGGGACGGAGACTGAAACAGTGCAGCACATCATTTGCTGTTGCGAGGCGTTAGCTTGACAGCGTTATAATGTCTTTGGGAGGCTGACAGTAGAACCAAAAGACATAAGCACAGCCTCAGTAAGGGACCTTTGCCTCTTCATACGAGGCGCAGGGTTATTGAGGCTGTGCTGAATGAAATATTTAGGGCTGCACAATAAGCCTAAAGCTGCGATGCATCCAGTGCATAAGCTGATGGGCCCTGTGAAGAAGAAGAAGGAGAAGAAGGTCCATCATCAGGAGGAATAACTGTATTTATACGACACTTGGTATTTTGTTATTCTGTATAGCTAGTTGTCTGTCGTGCAGGATGGAATCCTGCACACCAGACAGCTAGCTACTATATACTACAGAATAAAGTACCGACTGTCGCATAAATACAGTTATTCCTCCTGATGACGGACCTGGAGAAGTCCGAAACATACAGAGGTTTCAAGTAAAATTTACGAAATATACTGAGAATATTGTGCATCTACGTAGTTGGTCTCATTTACAAGATTTATATCAGGAATTAAATTTTCTGTTAACCACGGTATATGGCTGACATTAGTACTGCAAGTGAAACATACAAATTAATTATGGTGGTGCCTATATATTATCAATATACAGACAATAAGGGTATTGCCATAATTGAGGAAGTCACAGAGTTGTTGAGGTGTGATGTTTACCAGTCGGCCAGTGTCACATCTCAGAAGGCTTTAATATTAATGAATGAATTTGTAGTATGACCATTATTAGACTAAATGTGACGTCAAACTAATGCTTTGTGGCCGACTTAACACGCCTAAAAATGCTCACCTCAACGCAGACACAAACATTAGTGTCCATTTTATATAGTCGTCATGTTTTTGTCTTCTGTTATTGTCAAGTTATATTAATGAAACTCCATATTTTTAAAACGTATATAGCTGTACAGAATTGTACGTTACGTCGTATTTGGTGGGAGTGTTTTCGTCTCATGAATCCGCTATAACGCCATGTTGGTATTCTATATGTATGTTTACCTCCACTGCGATGTTTGTTATACCAACTATCATTTCAGTAAGTTAGTTGGTGTTAGAATTGTTATTAGGAATCCGTGAGAGACAGTGACGGACACGCAGTTACTGCCTAATTGTGAAGTGTAGGCGATGCAATAGTGGGCTTTGGAATTCCGTGGAATAAATTAAAATTCCTTCAGCTATGGAACACGTGTTAGTTGGCATAAATTTATCAGTCTAACAGCGTTGATTATGATTTTTGTTGCAGATTACTCGTGCAGTGATCAGTTAAGATCCATAATGTGCCTTTCCTCGGCTTTGTTTGGGAGATCTGAATACTTTAGCAATAAATCGTTCAGATCATACAAGTCTGCTGTCTCCACAAGCACTACTTCTGGGCTTGCTTACTGAATTATCCTTATTGTTGGAACAATCACGTCATCGTTATCAAGTTAGGGAGAAATCCAAAAGGTAGAGTGCTGTAGGCACAAACCCTTTCAATGCTCTTCTAATCAAATTCCGGAATCGTGGGTAATCTAGAGGATCTCAGTGCAGTATTATGATTTTTCCTGTATGGGAAACGTTTCTCTTCTCGAGGCTACGGATGTAAATATGTTCCTGCTATTTTCGTTTTTTCCCCCCCCCACCCCCTTTCTCGTCTTTTCTCTTTATGCTTTCAATACAAGATGGAAGCAATCACATTCTGCTTTAAGAAGAGGATGAAATCTCCGCTGTAATGCATAGAAAAGATGAAGAGGTACAAAGAGGGAATATATTGGAAATTACTAAAGAATGTTATATCTTTCAAGGCTGATATCATTTCTATGTACCTTCATATTTCTTATTCATGGCTTCGTTTAAACATGTGCGAACTGGAAAACATAGACAATACATTCTTTTTCACATTGATAAATATTCAATTCCTGCAGCTCAAATTCAGCTTTATTTGAAAGCGGAGTCTTATCTAAGGTAGGTCTATATGCTATTGCAGATTAATTTTCAGGACGTGGTAATTTTCCAAATTGTATTTAACTTCGGTGTACATTCTTGATGGTCATCATTGGTTTTTACGGGGGGAAACACATTGAACATTTTAAAGGGGTTTTTCCCCCGTTGAAGGGGGTGAGAGTGAAGTCACTGACAGAGCGAAGCTTATTGATTCATTTGCCCTCATGGTGGTTCTTCAGTCAATATGAACGTTCTATTGATCAGACTTTTTATTAGTTTGTTTATATTTCTTCTTTTGTTTTCCACATTTTGTTTATGTGTCGTCTGCATATTTTTCATAAAGCCCCATCATGGGAAACCATGAATACCCGAAATCGTGTGTATATTTTACTTACCGTTTACAAAACATATGCTCCGTGAAAGCGGACGTGCGTTGAAATGAATTAAAGCTCAGCATTTGAACAAATACTGCATGGCAGTGTAGAAATGTATAGAACGCAGATAAGTAATTACACTAATTTTTATGATGGCGTGTGTGTGTGTGTGTGTGTGATAAAATACGTCCTTGCCTTGTTGATGACACGGTGAGTACAACAAAATCGCTCCTTGTAGTAATTTAATGTATCTTATCTTACCGTACTTAATCTGAGTAGTCCGTGCTATGCGGTATATTAGTATGAACCGTTGAGAGAACACCAGAATAAAAGGACCGTCAGTCACAACTGTAATCAGTAAATACTTTTATTGTTGGTGTTACATGTTTCGGCTTATTAAAAAGTCATCACCAGGCACAGGCTACAATATATGTGAGAAAAAATACTTATATAGAACACGTTATTAATTAAATTGATTTAGATATCAATCTTTTTATAATAAAACCAACCAGATACACTAGTTTCTCAAATTGATTTTTGGAATAAAACTCTACATGTTTCGGACAGATTGTATATGTCATACAGGTTATGCTGACAGTAAGCTGTCAGCATAACCTGTATGACATATGCCATTGCTGTGTGTGCAGTGAAAAACTCCTGATGATGGACAGAGGAACTGTCCGAAACATGTAGAGTTTTATTCCAAAACTAAGTTTGAGAAATTAGTGCATCTGGTTGGTTTTATTATAAGAATTTATCACGATGCACGTTCACTTGAACGTGAAAATCTCAACCTTTACTGGGTTTGAATAGGTTTTTTGTTGTTGATACTAGCAGCCGAAACTATGCTCGGTTAATAAACAGTTACTGACGATCCTTGTCTTCGTCTGCGTACTTACGCTTCACAACGGGGTGCCGTACCCTAAGTTTACAAAAACCGGAATATTTATAACAAAATGATTTTTGGCGTCAGTGTGCCATCTTCATTGTAAACACTTTATTATAAAAGATCCTGTGTTTGAAACTTTATACAGAGAATCACTAGTGTGTCTCACCTTAATTCGGCACAATATTGTTAGAAGCTGACAGTCAAGAAATTCACCGTCTTATGTGGTGCCCGAAGGTACATAATTGTGGTTAGGAATGCTCGCCACTGGTTCTTATCGTGAACCAAATGAATTCAGTCCAGATTCTCTTCAAGAGCCGTTTTAATATTATTTTTCTGATCTACTCGTACGTCTTCCAAGTATCCTTTTACGTCTGGGGGTTGTCGGGCTAAAGTGTATGCATTTCTCACCTCTCTGCATGCATGCTAAATACGCCATCTTTCATCGCTTTAATTTTGTCGTCCAAATAGTATTCGGTGAATAATAGAAATTGTGAGCCTCTCCTCTTATAAACTTCTCCATCCTGTTTTACTTTAAATATTCTCTTCAGAATCCTTTTCTCGAAAATCTTCTATCGTGGAGATTAAAAGTCTTCGGGGACGTTACGCCTTTGTTACCAGTAGATAGTTGCCGAAGTGAGAACTATCGTGTGACATAACGTAAAAGAATTTAATATTCTGCGACACTGCTATGAATCCGTTCAATGGGACAGGCGAGGTGTCTCGGTCTCTTAACGCGAGAGCGCGAGTTCGATTCCAGTCCGGTCCAAATGTTATTTGTGGTAGACAAAGTGCTTGTGAGCAATTTTTTTTCTGACTTCTTCTAATTCCCCCTGTCACCATTGTTCAACAATTGCTCCTTACTCATTCGCCTGTCACCGACACGATATTGATATATCGTCTTTACTACATGTGACAGGTATAATAACACCCTGCAGTTCGGCACACTTTATGCGGAACACTCTGTAAAATCCTACCAATTTGCAACGTAGTTAAATAACGCCTAATGGTCACTGCAATGAGAACGTCAAATATTGCATCCTTAACCTTTTGGCGCCGGAATTATTTTTTTTTAAATTTTAGCACATCCTGTATATAAAATGTGAATAAAACAGGAACCAAATATGTTAGAATTATGAAACAAACTGCATGTTGAAGAGAAAAAAAAACGGAGAGTATATACCATGTTTAAAATATTCAGTACCTATATTTGTTGAATAAATATATAAAATGCAACGTTTAGAGGTGAGCGGTGCGGTACGACCACTATAGGGGTCGTTAGGCGTCAAAGGGTTAATCATGTCCTTTCCTTCAGGTGACAGATTCTCACACCTAAATGGGGTATAAGCGTTCATACGCTCATTTTAGATCGTTGCTTTGTGTTTTGTTAGAAATGAAGTGCTGTGTTGGGCCCACTGGTTATAAATGTATCCCATTTACAATTTTCTTTTAAATGTATACGGAGTTCTACATCTTGGAGTAGTCTGAGGCAGTACAACCTATCAGGGAACGCCTTTAATATTTTATGCTTAAGGTCTCAATGTGGAGCAGTCGCATTGGAATGCTCATAACGTTTCTGTGTTGTGCTCTTGGAATTTCGATTAGTCTGGAACTGCAGAGCCGTTGCTAGTGAAAGTGAAACTACTAAACTAAGGTAACTGTAAGACTGTATGTCATCACTCACGTTAATATCATTTATTATTTTCGCAACGTGCGCTTTCATGTTAACACCGATCTCAGAACTAGTGCTGGAATTTATCACAGTAATATTTTACACCGAAATTTACATTGCTGTTTCTTACAGTTACGCGACATCAGATTTTATTGAGGTGTGTGTCGATTTATTTGAACAGAAGAGAGCTGGTCTTCTGTACGCACCAGAAAATCTGCATTTTGTCCATTGTTCCTTTGTTAGGAGACCTGAAGCTAAGAGTCTACTTGGTAGAACTTAACATGGATGGGGTGATAATACTACTAGTGATTTTTAAGATATGGGACGGGATGTTTTTGACTGAATTCATCTGGCTAACAGTAGGAATCAGTGGCGGGCTCTTGTGAATGCGGTAATGGACATTTGGGTTCAATAGGACGGGGGGGGGGGGGATTTCTTGACTAGCTGAATACTTACTAGCATTCCAAGAAGGGCTCAGTTGTGCGTAGTTTGTTAGTAGGTTAGCTAGGTCCTTTTTAATAATTCGATTCTCTTTCTTGCATACTCCTTACTGATAAATTATCTGTTGATTATCAGTGTCGCGATTGTATTATATTTTTTATTTTTATTTGTAATTTGTAATACCAAGAATTTAAAATTTCAGTTACTGTCCGGAACAAAGACAACAGCTTCTGTCGCATACTGTACCGCTACCTTACACCACAAGAATATAAATAGAAGATAATATAAGCTACATGACATGAACGAAATTTGTTAAGACATTGATGTATCTGTGTCTCATGTTGTATTTGTATTGTAGTGTTCGGTCATGATAGAACTTCATTTGTATTTACGGGAATTTAGGATATTTATTTACTTCATATTTCAGTAGACTAACTATTGAAGAATAATTCAGCTCTGTTTGTAACAAATGACAGGTACATTACAGAGGATCGCCTTTTCGCTCCTGTGTCTGTAAATCAATATCCATCGTTGAGAAAATTGTGGCCATATAGTTGAGACACTGTATTTATCCAACCATACAATTGTGACACAATATTTTTGCGACCACATGAATCAGATACAGTACTTGTCCAAACGCATATTTGAGACACAGTATCTTCGTGGTCGTTCGTGGTTTACAGTAGCATAAAAAATGGGCCGTTTGCAGGCGCCGGATTGTAGTATGTTAACAATGTAGTATGTTAACAATGTAGGAAGTACTGAGTATTATTACTCGTGCTCATTAGAAAACTTATCTGTTAGTTCCCCATCACGTCATTAACTCCGTGAATCATAATCTTCTTGACAAGTTAGTGTTCACTGTGCTTGTCAAGAAATTTATCTTGGTTTAGGCTACCCGAAAGGTCATGATCTGGATTACGATAACCCGCTAATTGTCCCCCTACCTCAGCCGGACGCATTCAGTGCCCAACTTTTAAAATTCATTAGAAACTTATCCTGGCCACTTGGTCCCCGTCTCCGAAGTGTTATGTTCCCTTTCGTGTTTCCGATCGAAATTCTGCGTGTATTTATTGCAGCTCCCGTGCGTCATACATGCCTTGTCCATTCCAGAACATGTAGGTTAATTTTTGTCTTGACCGTACAGTCTCGAGGGATTTGTTATGTTGTATTTAATGCACAGTGGATTCCTTGAAGGGTATCATATGTTCAAGCATTTATTGCCTTGAATATTAAATCCTCAAAGCCATTAAAATCGAATAGAACTAGCGGCGAGTGGCCGAATTCTGAAGAGAAATGTGTACACAGTTATTATACACGTTCAGTCCTGATAATGCAAAGGGCAGGGAATTGTGGCTATCACTGTTGTGGACTGTGGACTGTGAAACTCAGAACTTACACTGCGGTATCATGTAACCAACAGCACTGTCCGTTCCAGAGCTGTCTGTGCTTCGCCACGTCGTAACTTCGCTGACTCTTTAGTTCATGCATGTAACAATTTGGACTCGCAAAGGCACTGAGAAATTATATTGCTTAGTGTGCATTTTTTCTAAGCTAGTCTGTTTTCTGACGGTTACTTTCATGCTTTCCGTTACGAGGTGGGTAAAATGAATACAGTGGGGTTCCATATCCGTCCTTGTATGTCATTTCAGCAAGTACTGACCGTACTTCAGTTAGTAAATGTGATATTATGTTAGGGATTTAGCTGAAGTTTGTTGGTATTTACAAGAACATGATTGTATCTGCACAGAATGACCGTCAGTAACAAGGAGAAATGTAAAGTAGCAAGTAATGCATGTCAAAAATGTGCGCCCTGCGGTACTGCACGCATATCTAAGCCCCCTTTATCTCCGTTCCTGAAGGTGAAGTCATGGCTAGCGCATTACAAACTGAACCATCACGTTCCTTGCCATCCTGCACTATTCTTTCAGCACCGGTTTCATTCACTCATGTAAGTCATGCGTCATAACCGTTGTCCTCATTGTTTAAATGGCATAGGTGATACCCGTGTTGCTTGATCATCTTCATCGCTAAACATAAATTGGGAAGGAGTTGGACCTATATCCCAGTTGTAACCTTCTGTTATACCATTCTTTTGTTTTGTCCTGCACCATTTGTGATTCATTCAATTTTCGGTTTCCGATCTTGACTTTTCATGTTTGTGTCAGTTTTGAATGTTAAGCCTAACGTAACCGAACCTGATCTTGCCGTCGACGCATCTGCTATCAAACGTTATATCACAGTTCTTTGTCATTTTAATGCCCTACCTCGATAAACCGCAAGGAATATTTATGTTTACGCATTTTCACAATTTCGCTTGTAAAAGCTTTATTTCAGAAATGCCATTGGTTCGGTTGTTATTTCTTTTCAAATTATTTTAACTTCGTTATGATTTGTTTTTCTTTGTTTTGTTGACACGGCTGTACCGTCCTGGACGTCACATTTTTATTCAGTTATGCGCCAGAAATCAGATCTGATGTGATGTCAGAAATCCTCTCGTTTAATTCATGAGATTGCACAACGCAGCGGCAACCACAAGACCTCGTTTTCAGGCAGCTGCTATGAATAATTCTAAACAATGATCTACTTCCAACCACCACTTATGCATATACAAAGCAGGCAAACCTTGTTTGTCTGCATCAGTGTCCGTTAAACTTTAAGTGAGCTCACTCACCTCGAACCGTACTGTAACCACTTTTGTTACCGCGTGGTTACGTTTCCAGCACCACGTCAGCTGATTCTTTAATTTTGTTTGAGTGATTTTGATTGTCCTAATTTATTCAAGTAACAAACTATAACGAAGGCGTTGGTAATCCGGTACCGTCTCAAGTCATTTTACAGATTAAATTTTACTTTATACCTTATGTTTGTCATTTTGATACGTTAGTATCTCCACAGTAGTTCTGTATCTGGAGTCTGTGGCTTATGTTCTTGAGAAGTGTCCTGATCAATTTATGGCCGAGGGGCGAATGGCGCTTGCCATTTCCTTACGATGGAGATGCAGACGGCCCAGAAATGTCTTGAGTTTTGTTTTGTATTAAATTTGATTCTCGGAAAAGACTGACTTGTGTTTTGTCATAATGAAAATGTAAACTTCCTGTAACTGCTTATATATGTTCATCGTTGCATGTCTGCACGAAGAAGAGTTTGATTTCCTCCCAACGCTAATACCACATTCCCTGCTCTGCATCATCATCGTCGTTGTCATTGTCGTCTTCGCCGTCGTCGTCGTCATCATCATCATCATCATCATCATCATCATCAGGGGACAAATTATGGTATTTGAATTTGGTAGCCAGACAGATGTTTTGGGCTTCAGATAAAAGAAAGTTGAAGTGGTGTAGTCTCGTGTCTTTCTTTGGCTCTCGCCTCCGTTTGACGGGTATTTCTTATGTTCTATTGTTTGTCCTAAACACACAGAACCTCTGCAGAAGGCCGTAGCAAAAAAGAGGTTAATTTTCATGTCGTACCGGTACTAGAGATCTTAATATCTTTGAACGTTGGTCGCCATTTCCTTGTTTTACAAGTGACGGAGTTGAATTGTCAAAACCCAAGAAACCAACTGGAAAGAAATGAAGAAATGAATTGCCAACCAGCTATGGTATATCGACCATGATGGTGATGATGATGATGATGATGGTTGTAGCAGTTATTTCTCGCATTTTTATTATTGTTGTAACTGTTGTTCTTGTTGTTGATTGTGGGTCAAAACACACTGGCTGGTGATTATTTCCTATTATGCATTTGGAAGTTGGCTGTTAGAGTTCTGGTGATCTAATTTATTATTATAATTACTTTTATTACTGTTATTGTATGCCTAATGAAACCAATAATAGCGACAGTAATTCGGTTCAGTGCGATAGGTATTTATTAACGTGCAAACTTAACATCACAAGTACCAATTACATAACAATAATAATAATAATAATAATAATATGAACTACTCATTAATTTGCCAAAATTGTGAATCTCGTCTAATTGCCCTTATCTAATACCGAAGCTAAGAAGATGTGGAACTCCACCTCCGTTTACCGAGAATGCTCGTACAGCGTTAACTCTGTATACTTGTATCGAGAAAGTGTTCGTTTCGAAATTCTTTCGTGACATAGACTGTTCTATTTGGTGTTTAGCAGTTTTTCTCAGTCTCCTCAGCTTAACGCCGGTATGTACCTCGATCGCAACCTATTCGCATCTTTCCCAATAATTTGTACTTTATCATTCGTTAACCATCACATCATTCAATGCTAAGTGCAGTCCGCAGTACTCTAGAGCGTTGTAAAGTGAACAGTAATGCATAAATAAATCTATCCCGAGTTCCCCATTACACCTTCATGGCATGGTGTAAAGTGACAGCTATAACGGAACTGAAATTTATTTACTAAGTGCCCTACTTCAAGGAAGCCAGTGGTAGTCACTAAGAAGTAGACGAGATGTGGATGGAAAAGCAGATTAACCTGTTCATTCCATTTCGAATAAGACAGTATATGGCATGAAAACAACTTCATATTTTCATAATAAGAGCTAAGGATTCCGGACAGTCGTAAGTAGCTAACTCCGTGGAGCAGAGTCCTTCCTGAGAATCTAGCAGGTCCTCAGCTAGCCCAGAAATTCCCCACATTTTATGGAACCCGAATGTTCATTACTGCATTCACAGCGCCCGGCACATGTCGGTATCATGAGCTATATCAATTCAGTCCCTGCCAACGCATCCCATTTCCTGAAGGTCCATTTAATATTGTATTTTCATCTATTTCTAGGTCTTTCAAGAGGTCTCTTTACCTCATTCTCCCCACCGAAACCCTGTGTGCGCCTCTCCTCTCCCCCATATGTGCCACGTGCCACGCCTGTCCCATTCTTCCCGATTTTATCGCCCGAATAATATTTGGTGAGGAGTACAGATCATAAAACTTCTCGCTATGTAGTCTTTTCCACTCCCTTGTTCCCTGGTCCCTCTTAGGCCAAAATATCTTACGGTCATGCATTAAGTAATTATTCTATAAAAGAATAAAATTGGTCATACAGAGGTACAAAATTATTGTTGAGGATATCAGCGTTCTTGCTTATTAGGCTATATAAGATATAAGCACCTATAGGCCTACCGGCGGTACTGACTTTGTAATGAAGACTAATCTGTTTAATTGGTGGTGGATTCCATTCAAGATGTATTGAGTAGGTCTGTTAGATCTAGTGTTGTGTTTCGTGTGTTAAAGTTTTACACGATTACTTTGAAAACAAAAGAGGTTTTTCTGATTTAACGAGTACAGAGAGGTCAAATCACAATACCATTGTAACTCTTTCTTATCTAGAAGATAGGCTGTAATGTAATGATTTGTTTATAATTTACTGCTTTTGTATACGTGGGTCTCTGCAGTCCGACACTTAAATGGACCTATTTCATTCACAAATTACATTTTTTTTTATTGCTAGAGAATTAGAATTCGTATTAGAAGCAGGTCTGCATTTTAATATGTTACCGTTTTGTATATTTACATTTATATGTCATATTTTACGGCGTCTGAATTATTGAATTCTCTCTTTAACCATTCTGTGACACAAAACTGACGGGCAAGTATGAAGGCGGTCAAATAAATGAGGGTATTTTCATTGCTAGGAGGAAGAATTGGAATTCGTTTGTGAACAAATAACTCGTTTTTGAAGTGTAGATATATATCTTTTTCAATTAAAGTTCTAGAATTTCATATGCAATATAAATTATACTTACGGGGTATATTAGATTGCTTTGTAGAAACCAATTGACGTTTTTGTGTAGTTTTTAACATAAAATTAGTACGTACTTCGACTTCAAATGTAACTTCGTGTTTTCATCAAATTTTGAATACAAGAGGCAACTGATTTAGTTTTTCGAAACCCTATTAGCGAGTTGGTGAACTACGTGTCTCGTGTCTGTCTGTCTGTCTCTCTCTGTCTCTCTCTCTCTGTCTCTCTCTCCACTACTGTCCACGGTATAAATTTTAGTTGCTTCCATACGTCAAAAATTTCTCCTCAAACGTACGAAATCCACCTTAGTACAACGCAGAGAGGTATCTAAATGTGAAAAACGTAACACCAGTGGCAAATGACTGTATTGAAACAAAACTCGATGGGATCCCAAAGTGTGCATAGCATCTTATGACTCGATTAACAAAAATAGGCCTGAAGATGACTAATCTATAGTCGAAACATGTAGCCTTGATAATTACCTTGAGTAATAAGTTGGTTGTGCTGACGTACACTATTTAATATTATAAAACTCTTACTTAAAATCCGTGCCTAAAAATAGGTACATTGTTAAAGTTATGTTGGTAATACATGAGATTTAAGTACCATCTTTTTTTAATAAGTGTGATGCAGAATAATTTCTGAAGATTTAATCGATACAAAATAATTAACACCGATGGTAGCGAACTGAGCAGCAAAACTGTGAGAACGTCAGACGCTGCGATGTTGCTGCTTCTGCGCAGACCGTTAAGGGATGTGGCTTTCTGCGCATACGAGAAGATTCCATTACAGACGACAGCCGAGAAGGGGTGTCAGGAACAGCGATCGGTTTGCGAGATTAAGGTGCTCGTATGAGTGAAAATTAGCTTGCAAATTGAACTACAGTTATTAATCTGTGCGTCTACCACCAGCAAAATTCGTAAATTGATTTCTAAAATACCGAAGGATTTCTGTACCAGCAAAGGCAGATATTAGGTCAGCAGTGGTGTAATTCAGTGTAGTATCATGACATTTCATGACAGATATTTGAAAAGTTGTTATTTAATGATTAGGTTTTACGAATTCGGGTTAATTTATGAAAATTAAGAATAGACCTAATAACATGGTGATGCTGTGAAGCATTTGTGCAATGGCGATCACATGTGGCGTGGAACAGGTCTAGCGGAAGAGTAGTTAGAACGAATTTTTGCCCTTCCGCTAGACCTGACCTGCAACCAGGATTTTCCTATCATATAAAGTAACTGTAATTTGACACGTGAGGGTACTAACGTATCGCGAACACCTTGACTGGTTATACCGACTTACGTGTTCTGTTAACCGTCTTTTAATTCTGTGATTCAACTGCAGACACCCACACAGAATATATACACGCATTGTTTCGCTGATTTTGGTAAACTGTGGAATGACACCTAATTGGGGACCTCATCAGAGTTTTGCTGTTTAACTTTCTGTCATCTAGAAGTGTTGAGAAAAGTAAGTGGGTCATATTTTGTAACCAGAATAGAGGACGAAATCGTAACATGACAAGACAGGCAGTGTACGTGTAACGTAACATTGAGGCGCGCACTTGCAACCATTGTTGCAAGTGAAAAACAATAAGTATTACATATTTTGAGTGTGTGTTTGTATCCGTAGTTATGCAGCATGCAATGCGCATCTGCGATGTTGTCATCCGTAACCCGCCTGGCTCTGCAGTATTTCTCCAGGTTACCTCATAAACGGCACGATCTTCCGGGGGGCGGGGGAAATCGAACATAAAATGTGTGTTTTTTTTATCGCCTTTACAGGTTTTTTTCTGAATAATTTCTCATTCGAAGAAGAATTATCATAAATGTAGATAGGTCTTCATGTAAAGTAACCTGCTATTCTCGTCAGTTTTTAATGAAATTTCAAATTTCTCGACAAAATTTCGAAAAATACGTAAATATTAAATTTAATAAAAATTTGTCTGGTTGGAATCGAGTTTTTCCGTGCGGACGGGCAGACAGACAGACAGACAGACAGACGGAGAGAAATGACGACGCTAATAGTCGCTCTTCGAAATTTCTCGAACGCTTCTAAAAATGTATTACGTAACGTCTTCGAACACTTATTGATGATAGCGTGTTTGCATGGCAGTCTCGAATAAATTAAGGTCATATTAAATTCGTGGAATTTTTACTACTGTTGAGTTTAGGGTGTTTTGTCTCCCAGTCTTTCTCAGCAAATGTAATGATTTCAGGATGCGGAAGTGTAAACGTAGCGGTCATGTTATTGTAAAATAACCTTGGAGGAAGACTGTAGATGGATGGCTTCTTTAAACAGAGTACTGCAGAGAATATATGGACTTTACGGAGAGAAACTGACTGTAGAGTGAAGAAAAATGCATTTTGAGGAGGTGTATAATTTGTAATTTTCGCCACTTACGGAGTCGTCAAACCAAGGCGCACGAAATGAGCGGTGCATGAAGCATGCGTGGAGACAAGAAACGCGTACAGATTTTAATTCTCGAAATGTGAAGAGAATATTCCAATACAGAGATCCTGGCGTCATTCAGGGATGATATTAAAAGGAATATTAAAGAAGAGTGGTGTGAATATTCGTCAGAGGATTTTATCGAGTGGCGATTATTTGTGAAGACGGTCATATACATTGAAGGTAAGGCATGTGAACTCATGTACTTCAGCCCGCACTTGCATTAAATAACACAGGACGATACAGTCTGGCCATACAGCAGAAGTACTGATCTTTTGTATCTACTTGAATGAGATGGGTAGTCGGAAGGCAAAGGGTATCTCGCCGCAGTGCATCTTAACCAGGCACCCCTCGTTCACTGATATTACAGCAGTGTCTTGGAAGTGTTGTAGGGACGATAAACTATTAACGTATGTACGTAGTCCATACACCAACAAATGCACTATTTATTAACTTGGTCAAAAGTTCTAAATTTACATTAAAATACACAATAATAACGCTCCTACGTGTTTCGGTCTTTAGTGACCATCATCAGGGAGCTTTATCTGTACCTAACTAAAGTTATATTTATGTTAAAACACTCGGTAAAATTACGTCGTTTTATATATATATATATATATATATATATATATATATATATATTTTTATGTGTCAGCATGTCGTAGAGCAGCATGTGTGTTGTGTGGTGTGCAGAATGAGACTCTGTACATCTGTACATAATGGATGGTAAAGTACATCTACCTTCATGTTAGATTCTGTAGCATTTACATTCCTGTTCTGCAAGTATTCAAGTGGGACTACGACAAGGCAGAAGATCCGCCTGTTATGTTTCGCATTATTGTCTGTGCTGTACGTGTACTACGATCGGGTTCTGTTTAAATATAAGCAATCAACTGAATGAGATTAACCGTTGTGGTTGCTCCATGTGGTTAGTGAAGGGAGCAGCTCCCTCCACGTGTACAGACTTAGTGGTAGCTTACAGCTGATACGGGAGCGGGCTGGAGACGAAATAGGGTGCTAAATGGTAATTAGTCAAATGATTGGGGAACGTGTTTGTTTCTTTGTATCGCCTTACCGTTGTCTGTTGTGATATATTTGGGGAACTGGTGATGACCATCCATGAGCTGCGACAGTTGGGGAGAAAGGAGCGTCTGACTTTTGAAAATGCAGTGCTTTATCTTTATTAGGTTCATTTTTATGTTCTGTTTTGGTATTCTATGACATTATTCAGTTTGAAGAAGGAAAGACTTGTGTGGATGTAGAGGCGCGGGCAGACCTCCTGTATGATATAACAGCCTTCGCCTCGCGGACTTCAGCAAGCACCACCACCCATCCAACTACCTACCCACCCTATAGCAACCACCCGACAGACAGCCTGACACATTCACACAGTCGTCGCTATTGAACGAAATTTGAAATCTAAATCTCATTCTCTCGGTATGCTGGAAAATCCATTTCGTTTTAACTCGACGTCCAAATTGAATGTTTTGTAGTGCTTGGGGGATGGGTTGAGTGGGATGGGAATGTAGGGGTGGCGAGAGAGGCTTGGGAGGGAGGAGTTGGAAAAAAACTGCTCTTGATAAGCGTGATTTAGCAGCCCCGGGGATATTGATTTTTACTTCCCCCCACCTCCACAACCCTCCTACAATTCTGTACCCTTACCCCACCAACCCCTTCAGTTTTATATGTCTGTTTTCTTACTGTAATAGCTCGGGCCCGTGATGCGCGCGCCATGTTGGATTGTAAGAGCTGTGGCTGAAGGGGTATAGGGGTAGTTGGAGAAAGATGGCTACCATTGGTGTTGTGTTTTGGTGGGAGACTGGGATCTCTTTAATTCAAATATTCACCAAAATATGCTGCCACAAAAGGAGGGGTAGCAACTGCGACTTGCAGTTCAAACACGCCTCTAGGTGTGGGGTACTGGGACTTCTTTCCATTGTGGCTGAGATGGCCTTGTTTTAAAAGATTGCGAAGGAAAGGTGGTAAGTACCCAGTTCTGCGGACTGCCCGATTGATAATCACCATGAACTCCCTTAAAGAAACACAGGTTCTGCCAACTACAGGTAATATTTTAAGAATGGTGGTTGTAGGGTCACACGAAAGTGGGTGTGCGTGGTTGGAAACAGCGCCACATTGGGTTCGTTTGAACAGTGGTCCATTAACACTTCTGAACCCCAACAGTGTGTCATGAGTCTGGACGTGTCGGCTGTCTCCATGTGTCTTCTTAGGCTGTTTTTAATTTCTAAAGCAAAAATACATTTCATGTGACACACACTACCAATCTCGCAGAGTCGCGGAGGTGCAGTATCCCGGAACAGATGTCTGAGGTTGCAGAAAAGATGCACTTTTGAAAAAAAAAAAAAAAAAAAAAAATTTTTTTTTTTTCTCTTTTTTAAAAAAAAAATTTTAAATAATAATTTTTTTTTTCCTTTTTTTAGAAAGAAACACAACATCAACCTCCGCC
>Ga0123357_10003093_pt1 | contig 18876 bp, 9 predicted proteins | sample TergutEmb28metaG_FD_89873 | JGI IMG/M metagenome (GOLD analysis project Ga0123357, IMG submission 89873) | Embiratermes neotenicus P4 segment gut microbial communities from Petit-Saut dam, French Guiana - Emb289 P4 | ecosystem: Host-associated > Arthropoda: Insects > Digestive system > Gut ...
CTTTCTCCTGAAGATGGGCATAAAGATGCCCGAAACATGTTGAGACAGTGTCAATAATCAACATCCACTATTGACAATAAATCATCTATATTGTTGCATCTTGTTGGTTTTCTTTCATCACGTATTACCTGTGTGTTTGTTGGCATTATCTATTAAATTATTTGGACTTGCAGTTCCTTAATTGTGGACTTCGCGATTAGAGTTTTATGTAAAGTATGCATTATATTGGACGAATCAGCACGAAATTCTTCCCGAAAATTCTGGTTTTGGCCCATAGTACCACATCTCGTCACTCGGGTATGTTTCAGTATTTGATTGGTACATCTGTTTTGTGTTTTTGTCTCGTAAACTTTGTGCAGAGGACGCATGTCTTGAACAAATGTACTTTATAAATGTGTAGGGGATCTTCTGCATTAAACTGAAGAGGCGATTTGGTGTGTAAAAGGTTGTGTCTACTTTGCTGACGGAGCAGTGCGTAAGGTAAAGTAGCAGAAGCTTGCAGGACTTGGACGCAATAAAAGTTGATTTTAGAGTTGTACTGTATACAGCCATAAGACTGTATAAACGTCCCTTGGGAAGATAAACGTTCATGTGGAAGAGAGCAGTAAATCTGTCAGGCCTCCAGAGATTTTCTGGGAACGTTATTTCTGTCACTGTTGTTTGTGTCATGTGTCTTACCATGCGGACATCACCCGTTATCTGCCACTCACCTGGCGTAACCGGACGAACGGAAGTGGTTGTGCTGTTTCCATTAAACGATTTAAGAATTACTGAACTTTTACAAAACGCGTTGTTTTCAGTAACCAGACGTCTCGTTGCCCTGTTCTCAAACGCCTGCTTATGTTACTTCCTAAGGTAGATGGTGTCGATTTCTTCGCACACAAAATCTCTAACATCAATTTCAATATTATCCTTGTATCTATACCTAGATCTTCGAAGTGTTTTCGTCCCTCGAGATTTTAATACCTATATGTTCGCTTCCTTTTCTCATTACCTGCATCCATGGCACATAACTCACCCGTCACTTTATTACCCTACTTATGTCTGTGGAATAGGCCAAATTTTAAAGTTCTATGATGTGTATTTTTTCTGTTACTTCATGTGTTATTGCAAATCCATGTATTTCCCGCTGCACTTTATGCTCAGAGCCGCTTAGCACACATTCGACCCTTATAACAAGAGACCAATTACATGGTCTTACGAAACAGCAGGTAAAATTTTTACCTTTGGACTGTATTCAGCTGAACCATGGGGCTTGGCGGGCGATATTCAGGGGTTCCGCCAGCACATTTCTTTTATACTGAAATTGTTAAATATAATCTTGATTAAATCTCATTGTATTTTACAGATTTGTCTCCCAATCTTTATGCATAATTGACACGGGATTTATTTGGCGGTGTAAATTTCCAGTTATTATTATTATTATTATTCGTATTCTTCTTATTCTTCGTCTTATTCTTCTTCTTATTCTTCTTATTCGTCTTCGTCTTCGTCTTCTTCTTCTTCTTCTTCTTCTTATTATTATTATTCCTCCTCCTCTTCTTCCTCTTCTTCTTCTTCTTCTTCTTCTTCTTCTTATTCTTAGGTCCCGTCACCTTACGCACCGAATGCACTGCAGCCTTAGGCTAATTGTGCAGCCCTAATATTTCATTCAGCAGAGACTCAATAACCCTGCGCCTCGTATGAAGATGCAAAGGAAATTTCAAGTTAGAAAATTTTGTTTTTCGTACATTTGCTTGTTTGATTTTTGAAATAAGAATTTGTTTCATTAAGTTTTATTTTATTTTTTTTACTCAATAGTGTCCCACAGATAATAAGGGTTTGAACCGCTGATTTAAGCGTGAATTTTCATCTCTGGGTTTGTAATAGGACAAGGTAGGGTGAAAGATTCCAAACTAAAAGGAAGAAGGCATTTCTCGAATAGTAACTGCTTTTATTTCATTGTGCTTTTTCAGAAATTCCGGAATGTTACTTGCCTCGTAAATATTTTTTACATGACTCATGATTGTGAATAAAGCTTTCTCTCCGAGCCAAAAATTATGTAAGTACGGAAAAACCATCGATTTCAGTTTGGTCGGGTTATGAACTTGGCATAAATGACCATCAATTGCTGGCCTGATGAGAGTAAGACGCCCAGGCTCTCTTACTGTACTTGTACTATTGGTTGTTACACATAGTGACTGTGTAGTTTGCAGTTGACCTTGCCAGTTGTTTGCGCTGGGGAAAGCCGACCATCCATTGCTTGTGACCAGTAACCGATGTGTTCCAGTTAAAAATGTATTGGGCTGAGAGACAGTCGTGTTTCACGCGTGTCAGTTAATACATTTATGTTCTGTAGTGTTATATGTTGTCAGACGTCTGCATAAATGCTTACTTACTTAATTACTTACTTACTTGCTTTCACTGGAGCAAGAGTCCTTCGTGAGAAGCTAACCGGTTCTCAGAAATGCGAATTTAGACTGGTTATAAACGAAACATGGTCATTATTACAAAAAAGGTCATGGAGTGATAGAGAATTTTATGTTCATGGTACTGTGCATCGCAATTCTGTGTCAATAAATGTCCAATAAGATGCAGCTATGCACCATTTATTTTATCTGTAAACTGCTGTACATGTTGAGTGGTTTCTCCATCCATCATCAGGAGCACAAATAACTGTCTCTACAGCATCTGGCACTAGTCAACCGTTGTTGTTACCTGTCGCTCTCGTGGAGCAGTTGAGACTTCAATGATAGGGACTCATGTTTTTTGACAGGATCTGTATTATTTCCCCCGTCCGACAACGCAAGCGTTAAGGGACTGTACCCGCGCTGTGTAGGTCAACTGGATTCTCTTGAGTAAAGGATATTTCTTTAGTGCCCCTTGTCGTATACTTGTAGATGAAACTATGGCATCGTGCGAGCCGTATTTTCCGGGAAATTCTTAAACGAGTTATTAGTATTCGTAGCTACATGCTGCCTGTGTTGGAATTCATTCAGCATACCTGATATTAAAAGAAAATAGATGCAACTAAATGGTCTCAGTTACAGTATGTGAACTGTTGTACCTAGTTCATCCCCACCGTCACTTTCCTACTTGTCCGTACACTTGAAGGATAGAGCAAGCTACGCAACAGCCACTCGGGCATGAAATTAAAAGAGTTCCGCACTGTTGTCCTAACAGTATTTGTGCAATAGAACAATAACCCTCTGACAGCTCTGCTCTGAAGACAGTGAGCACCTACAGCAACAAGCAATGTGCCCTTGCAATCCCGCGCTTGGCCACGCACTGTGAATCGCCCTCCTCCCGCCCCCGCCCACCCTTTGTATTTATCTGTTATGTAAACAGAGTTCATTAAAATGTGTGAACATTTTAGTCTCACACCCAGGCCTACGTGCTTCCGAATAAGGTTTTTGCCTCGTGTGCAGAACGGTAAGCACTCGTCAGCGTGTACGAATAGAAAGCGAGTGAGTCTCTGGAGAGAGGGTTCCTAGCATACTTGAAGGTAATAATCTGGAATCCTTGTGGAGGCACTAGGAGAAACCAAGAAATAGCTTAGGACTGCTAATTACATCTCGAATGTAAGTGCAGATTGTTAGGAATACATCATTCTGCTGGATGCGTGGCTGAAGGTCTAAATGACATTTCCACTAAGGCTCAAAGAACGTACTAACTTTTCCGTCTAAAATTAATTTTATTTTTCTTTCTGTGTAAAGGAATGACATACATTAGGAATATAATTTTAACAGGCCGCTTGGAGGAACGAAACAACTCAGTACAAATGCCATTCTTACGGTGGGTGATTGTAGAAGTTGTAATTCGGGTAGTTCCTTGTTTTCTAAGTGCCAGTATATTACGCTGTACTGTTTGTTCGCTAGTATATTAAGCAAGCTGTGACAGCTGTAACCCTCATATAAAACCGATGTTATGAAATAAAGCTTAAAAACAAATAAGCCTAGGTAAATGTTTTTGGTTAAAGACCTTTGCCTTTCAGTAGGAGTCACATTTTTCTGGCCTGTACTGTACGTAGGAGCATATATATATATATATATATATATATATCCTTTTTTTGGTCCGCGACCTGTAACTTGCGAATGAGCAAAAAGCATTTGCTTCGGGTGGCAGAAGATTGAAATAAAGTTGCCTAAGTGGAATGAGAAGTCCTTGATTAAAACAATGAATTGAACTGAACTAATATTACAGTTTTTTATCAAGCAGTGTAGCCTTAGTTTAATAACATTCTTGAGATAAATATAATTACAACATGCACTAAAATAATATAACACTTTTTAGACACCTTTCGCAAAATTGCGAAAAGCGACTATTAACTTTGTCGTGTTTGTCCGTCCGTCCGTCCGTATGGAACAACCCGGTTTCCACTAAACAGATTTTTAAGTCTCTTGCTATTTGAGTATTTTTAAAAAATAATTACAATATGACAAGAACATCCGGTACTTTACATGAAGACCAATACACATGTTTGATCATATCTCTCTCAGTTCTTAGGCAGAGAAATGTTTCAGACAAATCTTGTAGAGAAAATCAAAACTCATTTTATGTTCAACAACGTTTTTCCGAAAATAGTGCCGTTTATAAGTCAACGTGTAAAATACCGTAGTGCCGGGCAAGTCACAGATGACAGTACGGCGCATGCGCATTGCATGCTACATAATTAAGTGTACAAACACACGTCAAAATATGTAATACTTACAGCTTTTCCACTGCAACAATGGTTACACGAAGGCTCCACAATATAGCGTTGCACGTACATTGCCTGTCCTATTTTTCAACAAAATAGCCTTCGTTTATTTTAATTATAAGTATAATTACAACAATTAGGCACTTAACTATTTGTTTTACTACAATTTGTCCATACCGATATCACATATAATTCTTTTTTATGTGTAACCAACTTTGGAAACAAATTCTAACCTAGAAATTCCTCATCTTTCATGATATTTAGTTAAATCATTTACCAATCACTTGTCAACGTGGCTTGTTATGTTGGTCACTGTAGCAGGAAAATTAACCCTTCTTGACTCTTACTTACTTACTTAATTACTCACTCCGTGGTACAGAGTCCTTCTTAAGAAGCTAATTGGTTTGCAGCTAGTCAAGAAATTCCCCGCATTTCACGGAACCCGAATGTTCATTACCGCACTCACAAGCGTCCGCCACCTGTCCCTATCCTGGACCAGCCCAATCCAGTCCATATACCCACATCCCACATCCTGGAGATCCATCCTAATATTATCCACCCATCTACGCCTAGGTCTCCCTAGTGGTCTCCGTAAATCACATTTTGATCATATCAAATCACATTTTGATATCCTTTAATCTTCACTCTGAATTAATTGACATTGGGGTGAGGTTGGTAGAAGTATTTCGGTAAGTGTGAGTGACGAGAGTCACAGAGCTGCAGACTGATGCTGTTTTGGTACAGTTTATTGTCGTCTGTGAATAATAATAATAATAATAATAATAATAATAATAATAAATGCACGTCCGTCACCACCTACCGACTGAGTGAGCGCGACCTGAGTCATTAGCTCACCCTTGCCATCATTCTGACAAAATATCCAGCTAGTTCGATATTAAGCCTACGAGACAGCAGCGATCTGTTGACGCCCAGACCGGTACATGAAATGGTGACGTTAGAGCACAGACGACAGTGCAAGAACAGTGAGGGTCCAACTGATTCTCTTACCTGTCTGCATATCTCTCTCAGAATAAGAAGAATGACAGCTAGTTACTTTGAGCGGTGACAGTAAGAGCAGAGATCAGTTAGAAACGTGGTAATCGAACCTGATAGGCTAAAGAAAAAAGGTAAGTAACGATCAGCGGACGAACTCATATATTTCCTTCGACTGGCTTGAGAGCTACCTGCTTATTTCGTAGATGAAAAAGGGATATGATTTTGAAGCCTACGACTGACCGAAGACGGAAACTGATATCCAATTATATAGCAGGTAATGTAGTACTGCACGCATTGTGCTTGGTACAAATAGTGTAATTTACAGCGAGACTCGAATAGGATGTGTCGCACTGCTGCTGCTGCTGCTCGTAGGCCTGCAGGTTGTTACATGAATGCGCCTTAGCTGTAAACATTCCTGTTACGAAGACCTTTCTCAGCTTCTCAGCTTGTAGTTTCCAGAATTCGCTTTACTTTCTTAAGTACAAGACATTAAGAAGTAGGTAAAAACTATCAGAAAAAAAAATTTTGAGCGGGTGACAGAAGAGGCTGAAATGCGCAAAAAGTTTCGTTGGTAAATTGAATTTAGTCAGTAAGTTCGAATAAAAAGAAAGGAACTGGGAGTGAAAGCCATGCTGTAGGCAAGAGAATTTGAGTAGAGGACTGCATTTGTTACGGAGTGGCGTATAAAAGTTGGTGACATGATTGCTCAAACAAAGCCCAGTGAAGGGAGGTTATTCATGCCCTTTTGTTTTTCCGCATGTTTTCTCTCTGAACTGAACAGACTTGGACGAAATTTGGTAATAATAAAGGTCTACGTCTTAAATGTCCTTCCCTTCAGTTACGGCCCTGATAAGAAATTGCTGGCTACGTTGTAGAGAGTCAGTGAGGTGTGTAACTTATGTTTATTGGACCGTGCATCATTGTAATATTTGAAGAATAAAAGACCAAATTATGGCACTAGCTGTTTTATTTCACTTCTTATGTACTCAACATGTTTCGTACATTAATATATCCATCATCAGGAGCTTGCGACTGTGCTATTGAATTACCACATCGGTCGTTTTGTTCTTGGTTCGTTGTGTGTTGGAGATTTGGTGCGGCTGGGTTTGAGTGGTGTCCGTGTTGCAGGCTGAAGCTTTCTTCAGCCTGCGACACATTTTCGGAAAACACAAGTATTCTGATGGCACAGTACTGATCTTACGCACCGCGACAGTATCTGTTCATATTCATTCGATATACTTGACCTTCTAACTGTCCAGGACCTGTGCCTAAGTCACGTCACCGAGTCCGCCTGTGAAACTTGTTTAGACTATGCGTTAAACAGCAACGTAAGAGAAGTTGCCGATACGTAAGGCGATTGTACAATGAACGTGGCAAGCCTCTGCCTGGCATAATATTAACCCCAACGACCACTATAGGGGTCGTACCGCACCGCTAATCTCTAAACGTTGCATTTTATGTATTTATTCAACAAATACAGGTACTGAATATTTTAAACATGGTATATACTCTCCTTTTTTTCCCCCAAAATGCAGTTTGTTTCATAATTCTAACATATTTGGTTCCTGTTTTATTCACATTTTATATACAGTGTGTGCCAAAATTTAAGAAAATAATTCTGGCGCCAAAAGGTTAATATTAAAATGAAACAAGTTAATCAGTTTGTAAAAGCGAGGCTGCTTGTTAAAAACATCATTCCTTTATATTAGACTACCTGATGATGGCCAAGTGGATTGGCCGAAACATGTTGTGGTATAACTATAATTATGTTACGTTATCCATCGCGAAAGCACTAATTCATTACTGGTGATCACTTGTCCAACGTAGACATTTACACTTATGCCACGGAAACTATACCATTACGATAATGTGTATCTTGGGGATTTCAGCTGACTGTTCTGGCTGGAAACAAGAACTTTATGTAATGGCGACTCTTGTTTCATATAACTACATCTCTGTAAACAAGCTAAATTTTACTGCGAGTCTATTGTCATTATTTTTTTTGTCGCACTGATAAAAAAACATAAGATTTGCTTTCGTATTTTGAAGCCGATTTCCATAGTAGCCGTTCATTTTGGAATCACCTGTATAGATAAATGTACTTTGGACCCTTTTTGATTAGACTACTTACAATGATTTACTTATATAAGGAAAGATGGGCTAATGGTGTCATCATGTCCTTATGTATATGGATTTCGAATATATTTTGGACCACTTGACGGATTTTTATGAAATCGGGTGGGCACATCACTGCATTAGACGGACCGCAGTAATTCTTCAATTCCGTATCATTTGTATTCCCATTGTGACTCTCGTTCGACTATTTGTCCAAGGTCTTCAAACTTTGTGCATAAAGGCCCTAAATACCCCTTCAGAAAGCCGTGTGATACCCTAGAAGTTGAGACTAGCTCCGTCTAAAGGGACCAATTGAGTAGGCACTCGCAAAACTTGTACGTTGAGACAGGGATACAACCAGAGTCTTTTTTTTTTTAAGTTTTGGAAATTTTTTGGACACCGAACGAGGGATAAAGACAAAAAGTATATGGTGTTAATTTTTGAGTTCGTTTGTGGTATGCCTTTTGTAAAATGTGGAACAACGTGATTCGTACGTATGTGTTGGGCTTTGAATTTGCTATATATAAGTGGACCCAGTGATCAAGGTACTAACACAATCCAGAAAGAAGGGTACCTGGAGAAGAGTGTTGATTTGGGTGATAACGGGATGGAAGTGGGGCATAAATTTGTGTATTTTTTCGTCTGTCTTGCAAGACAAAATCAGTGGCTACAGGAAATACGGAATCGAATTCAGACAGCTACTAGAATTTGATGAGTCCATCTTACCTTTGATCAAAAGTTGTGACATCAGCTGGAGAGTTAGCGTAGTGCTGTCCAAAACACTCGTACGCAGCTTTATCTCACTTGGCTGTGAATCGTGAGTTCATAGACTTCTTTGAAAGGAAAATTCTCAGCAATATATTCGGACCCTCACAGGCCAAGGATTTGTGGAGAATTAGACAGAATAATAATATTTACAGGTCATATGATGATGTGGAACGTTGGACATTTTTACTGCTGAAGAAACTAAAGTGGGCCGGGCTTGTAGTAAGGATGGATGATTCTTATGTCCGCCAGAAAATAATGGTCGGGTGTTTCGTGGGAAGAAGGTGTGTGGGAAAGCCTAGAGTTAGATGGGAGGATGCTGTTTGGAAGGATGACGTAAATTTGCTCCAGATACGGAATCCGAAGGCTGCAGGAAGGAAAAGACAATGTGGAGGAAGAAGATCGGGGGGCCATGGCCTAAAAGCAAGCCGACGCGCCATAAAAGAAAAAACAGATCCAATGGTACAGTTGAAGTAACAGTGTGGAAATTTGTATGCTTTAGACCGTAAGTATACCTACTGGCTTGGGCAAGCAATGTTTTTTATGTTAACAGTTATAAACACGGCATCCATGCGGACTTTGATATTTTGTAGGCAGATTGGAAAATTTGACGTATTTTTAATCTTTACCGGTGGAAGTTATTCACAGAAAGTAATTGATGAATTGCATAATTACTAAACTGTATTTTTTTTTAGGTTCATAGGACCGTGCCTCGTGATAAATTTCAATAATAAGACCAACTAGATGCACTAATTTCTCCAATTTATTTTGTTTTTTAATGGTGCTCTACATGTTTCGGACGGTCTTTCCGTCCATCATCAGTAGTTCAAGACTGTACATACAGCAACAGGCATTTGTCATACAGGTACTGCCGACTGCTTGCTAGCAAGCAGTCGGCAGTACCTGTATGACAAATGCCTGTTGCTGTATGTACAGTCTTGAACTACTGATGATGGACGGAAAGACCGTCCGAAACATGTAGAGCACCATTAAAAAACAAAATAAATTGGAGAAATTAGTGCATCTAGTTGGTCTTATTATTGAAATTTATCACGAGGCACGGTCCTATGAACCTAAAAAAAAATACAGTTTAGTAATTATGCAATTCATCAATTACTTTCTGTGAATAACTTCCACCGGTAAAGATTAAAAATACGTCAAATTTTCCAATCTGCCTACAAAATATCAAAGTCCGCATGGATGCCGTGTTTATAACTGTTAACATAAAAAACATTGCTTGCCCAAGCCAGTAGGTATACTTACGGTCTAAAGCATACAAATTTCCACACTGTTACTTCAACTGTACCATTGGATCTGTTTTTTCTTTTATGGCGCGTCGGCTTGCTTTTAGGCCATGGCCCCCCGATCTTCTTCCTCCACATTGTCTTTTCCTTCCTGCAGCCTTCGGATTCCGTATCTGGAGCAAATTTACGTCATCCTTCCAAACAGCATCCTCCCATCTAACTCTAGGCTTTCCCACACACCTTCTTCCCACGAAACACCCGACCATTATTTTCTGGCGGACATAAGAATCATCCATCCTTACTACAAGCCCGGCCCACTTTAGTTTCTTCAGCAGTAAAAATGTCCAACGTTCCACATCATCATATGACCTGTAAATATTATTATTCTGTCTAATTCTCCACAAATCCTTGGCCTGTGAGGGTCCGAATATATTGCTGAGAATTTTCCTTTCAAAGAAGTCTATGAACTCACGATTCACAGCCAAGTGAGATAAAGCTGCGTACGAGTGTTTTGGACAGCACTACGCTAACTCTCCAGCTGATGTCACAACTTTTGATCAAAGGTAAGATGGACTCATCAAATTCTAGTAGCTGTCTGAATTCGATTCCGTATTTCCTGTAGCCACTGATTTTGTCTTGCAAGACAGACGAAAAAATACACAAATTTATGCCCCACTTCCATCCCGTTATCACCCAAATCAACACTCTTCTCCAGGTACCCTTCTTTCTGGATTGTGTTAGTACCTTGATCACTGGGTCCACTTATATATAGCAAATTCAAAGCCCAACACATACGTACGAATCACGTTGTTCCACATTTTACAAAAGGCATACCACAAACGAACTCAAAAATTAACACCATATACTTTTTGTCTTTATCCCTCGTTCGGTGTCCAAAAAATTTCCAAAACTTAAAAAAAAAAAGACTCTGGTTGTATCCCTGTCTCAACGTACAAGTTTTGCGAGTGCCTACTCAATTGGTCCCTTTAGACGGAGCTAGTCTCAACTTCTAGGGTATCACACGGCTTTCTGAAGGGGTATTTAGGGCCTTTATGCACAAAGTTTGAAGACCTTGGACAAATAGTCGAACGAGAGTCACAATGGGAATACAAATGATACGGAATTGAAGAATTACTGCGGTCCGTCTAATGCAGTGATGTGCCCACCCGATTTCATAAAAATCCGTCAAGTGGTCCAAAATATATTCGAAATCCATATACATAAGGACATGATGACACCATTAGCCCATCTTTCCTTATATAAGTAAATCATTGTAAGTAGTCTAATCAAAAAGGGTCCAAAGTACATTTATCTATACAGGTGATTCCAAAATGAACGGCTACTATGGAAATCGGCTTCAAAATACGAAAGCAAATCTTATGTTTTTTTATCAGTGCGACAAAAAAAATAATGACAATAGACTCGCAGTAAAATTTAGCTTGTTTACAGAGATGTAGTTATATGAAACAAGAGTCGCCATTACATAAAGTTCTTGTTTCCAGCCAGAACAGTCAGCTGAAATCCCCAAGATACACATTATCGTAATGGTATAGTTTCCGTGGCATAAGTGTAAATGTCTACGTTGGACAAGTGATCACCAGTAATGAATTAGTGCTTTCGCGATGGATAACGTAACATAATTATAGTTATACCACAACATGTTTCGGCCAATCCACTTGGCCATCATCAGGTAGTCTAATATAAAGGAATGATGTTTTTAACAAGCAGCCTCGCTTTTACAAACTGATTAACTTGTTTCATTTTAATATTAACCTTTTGGCGCCAGAATTATTTTCTTAAATTTTGGCACACACTGTATATAAAATGTGAATAAAACAGGAACCAAATATGTTAGAATTATGAAACAAACTGCATTTTGGGGGAAAAAAAGGAGAGTATATACCATGTTTAAAATATTCAGTACCTGTATTTGTTGAATAAATACATAAAATGCAACGTTTAGAGATTAGCGGTGCGGTACGACCCCTATAGTGGTCGTTGGGGTTAATATTATGCCAGGCAGAGGCTTGCCACGTTCATTGTACAATCGCCTTACGTATCGGCAACTTCTCTTACGTTGCTGTTTAACGCATAGTCTAAACAAGTTTCACAGGCGGACTCGGTGACGTGACTTAGGCACAGGTCCTGGACAGTTAGAAGGTCAAGTATATCGAATGAATATGAACAGATACTGTCGCGGTGCGTAAGATCAGTACTGTGCCATCAGAATACTTGTGTTTTCCGAAAATGTGTCGCAGGCTGAAGAAAGCTTCAGCCTGCAACACGGACACCACTCAAACCCAGCCGCACCAAATCTCCAACACACAACGAACCAAGAACAAAACGACCGATGTGGTAATTCAATAGCACAGTCGCAAGCTCCTGATGATGGATATATTAATGTACGAAACATGTTGAGTACATAAGAAGTGAAATAAAACAGCTAGTGCCATAATTTGGTCTTTTATTCTTCAAATATTACAATGATGCACGGTCCAATAAACATAAGTTACACACCTCACTGACTCTCTACAACGTAGCCAGCAATTTCTTATCAGGGCCGTAACTGAAGGGAAGGACATTTAAGACGTAGACCTTTATTATTACCAAATTTCGTCCAAGTCTGTTCAGTTCAGAGAGAAAACATGCGGAAAAACAAAAGGGCATGAATAACCTCCCTTCACTGGGCTTTGTTTGAGCAATCATGTCACCAACTTTTATACGCCACTCCGTAACAAATGCAGTCCTCTACTCAAATTCTCTTGCCTACAGCATGGCTTTCACTCCCAGTTCCTTTCTTTTTATTCGAACTTACTGACTAAATTCAATTTACCAACGAAACTTTTTGCGCATTTCAGCCTCTTCTGTCACCCGCTCAAAATTTTTTTTTCTGATAGTTTTTACCTACTTCTTAATGTCTTGTACTTAAGAAAGTAAAGCGAATTCTGGAAACTACAAGCTGAGAAGCTGAGAAAGGTCTTCGTAACAGGAATGTTTACAGCTAAGGCGCATTCATGTAACAACCTGCAGGCCTACGAGCAGCAGCAGCAGCAGTGCGACACATCCTATTCGAGTCTCGCTGTAAATTACACTATTTGTACCAAGCACAATGCGTGCAGTACTACATTACCTGCTATATAATTGGATATCAGTTTCCGTCTTCGGTCAGTCGTAGGCTTCAAAATCATATCCCTTTTTCATCTACGAAATAAGCAGGTAGCTCTCAAGCCAGTCGAAGGAAATATATGAGTTCGTCCGCTGATCGTTACTTACCTTTTTTCTTTAGCCTATCAGGTTCGATTACCACGTTTCTAACTGATCTCTGCTCTTACTGTCACCGCTCAAAGTAACTAGCTGTCATTCTTCTTATTCTGAGAGAGATATGCAGACAGGTAAGAGAATCAGTTGGACCCTCACTGTTCTTGCACTGTCGTCTGTGCTCTAACGTCACCATTTCATGTACCGGTCTGGGCGTCAACAGATCGCTGCTGTCTCGTAGGCTTAATATCGAACTAGCTGGATATTTTGTCAGAATGATGGCAAGGGTGAGCTAATGACTCAGGTCGCGCTCACTCAGTCGGTAGGTGGTGACGGACGTGCATTTATTATTATTATTATTATTATTATTATTATTATTATTCACAGACGACAATAAACTGTACCAAAACAGCATCAGTCTGCAGCTCTGTGACTCTCGTCACTCACACTTACCGAAATACTTCTACCAACCTCACCCCAATGTCAATTAATTCAGAGTGAAGATTAAAGGATATCAAAATGTGATTTGATATGATCAAAATGTGATTTACGGAGACCACTAGGGAGACCTAGGCGTAGATGGGTGGATAATATTAGGATGGATCTCCAGGATGTGGGATGTGGGTATATGGACTGGATTGGGCTGGTCCAGGATAGGGACAGGTGGCGGACGCTTGTGAGTGCGGTAATGAACATTCGGGTTCCGTGAAATGCGGGGAATTTCTTGACTAGCTGCAAACCAATTAGCTTCTTAAGAAGGACTCTGTACCACGGAGTGAGTAATTAAGTAAGTAAGTAAGAGTCAAGAAGGGTTAATTTTCCTGCTACAGTGACCAACATAACAAGCCACGTTGACAAGTGATTGGTAAATGATTTAACTAAATATCATGAAAGATGAGGAATTTCTAGGTTAGAATTTGTTTCCAAAGTTGGTTACACATAAAAAAGAATTATATGTGATATCGGTATGGACAAATTGTAGTAAAACAAATAGTTAAGTGCCTAATTGTTGTAATTATACTTATAATTAAAATAAACGAAGGCTATTTTGTTGAAAAATAGGACAGGCAATGTACGTGCAACGCTATATTGTGGAGCCTTCGTGTAACCATTGTTGCAGTGGAAAAGCTGTAAGTATTACATATTTTGACGTGTGTTTGTACACTTAATTATGTAGCATGCAATGCGCATGCGCCGTACTGTCATCTGTGACTTGCCCGGCACTACGGTATTTTACACGTTGACTTATAAACGGCACTATTTTCGGAAAAACGTTGTTGAACATAAAATGAGTTTTGATTTTCTCTACAAGATTTGTCTGAAACATTTCTCTGCCTAAGAACTGAGAGAGATATGATCAAACATGTGTATTGGTCTTCATGTAAAGTACCGGATGTTCTTGTCATATTGTAATTATTTTTTAAAAATACTCAAATAGCAAGAGACTTAAAAATCTGTTTAGTGGAAACCGGGTTGTTCCATACGGACGGACGGACGGACAAACACGACAAAGTTAATAGTCGCTTTTCGCAATTTTGCGAAAGGTGTCTAAAAAGTGTTATATTATTTTAGTGCATGTTGTAATTATATTTATCTCAAGAATGTTATTAAACTAAGGCTACACTGCTTGATAAAAAACTGTAATATTAGTTCAGTTCAATTCATTGTTTTAATCAAGGACTTCTCATTCCACTTAGGCAACTTTATTTCAATCTTCTGCCACCCGAAGCAAATGCTTTTTGCTCATTCGCAAGTTACAGGTCGCGGACCAAAAAAAGGATATATATATATATATATATATATATATGCTCCTACGTACAGTACAGGCCAGAAAAATGTGACTCCTACTGAAAGGCAAAGGTCTTTAACCAAAAACATTTACCTAGGCTTATTTGTTTTTAAGCTTTATTTCATAACATCGGTTTTATATGAGGGTTACAGCTGTCACAGCTTGCTTAATATACTAGCGAACAAACAGTACAGCGTAATATACTGGCACTTAGAAAACAAGGAACTACCCGAATTACAACTTCTACAATCACCCACCGTAAGAATGGCATTTGTACTGAGTTGTTTCGTTCCTCCAAGCGGCCTGTTAAAATTATATTCCTAATGTATGTCATTCCTTTACACAGAAAGAAAAATAAAATTAATTTTAGACGGAAAAGTTAGTACGTTCTTTGAGCCTTAGTGGAAATGTCATTTAGACCTTCAGCCACGCATCCAGCAGAATGATGTATTCCTAACAATCTGCACTTACATTCGAGATGTAATTAGCAGTCCTAAGCTATTTCTTGGTTTCTCCTAGTGCCTCCACAAGGATTCCAGATTATTACCTTCAAGTATGCTAGGAACCCTCTCTCCAGAGACTCACTCGCTTTCTATTCGTACACGCTGACGAGTGCTTACCGTTCTGCACACGAGGCAAAAACCTTATTCGGAAGCACGTAGGCCTGGGTGTGAGACTAAAATGTTCACACATTTTAATGAACTCTGTTTACATAACAGATAAATACAAAGGGTGGGCGGGGGCGGGAGGAGGGCGATTCACAGTGCGTGGCCAAGCGCGGGATTGCAAGGGCACATTGCTTGTTGCTGTAGGTGCTCACTGTCTTCAGAGCAGAGCTGTCAGAGGGTTATTGTTCTATTGCACAAATACTGTTAGGACAACAGTGCGGAACTCTTTTAATTTCATGCCCGAGTGGCTGTTGCGTAGCTTGCTCTATCCTTCAAGTGTACGGACAAGTAGGAAAGTGACGGTGGGGATGAACTAGGTACAACAGTTCACATACTGTAACTGAGACCATTTAGTTGCATCTATTTTCTTTTAATATCAGGTATGCTGAATGAATTCCAACACAGGCAGCATGTAGCTACGAATACTAATAACTCGTTTAAGAATTTCCCGGAAAATACGGCTCGCACGATGCCATAGTTTCATCTACAAGTATACGACAAGGGGCACTAAAGAAATATCCTTTACTCAAGAGAATCCAGTTGACCTACACAGCGCGGGTACAGTCCCTTAACGCTTGCGTTGTCGGACGGGGGAAATAATACAGATCCTGTCAAAAAACATGAGTCCCTATCATTGAAGTCTCAACTGCTCCACGAGAGCGACAGGTAACAACAACGGTTGACTAGTGCCAGATGCTGTAGAGACAGTTATTTGTGCTCCTGATGATGGATGGAGAAACCACTCAACATGTACAGCAGTTTACAGATAAAATAAATGGTGCATAGCTGCATCTTATTGGACATTTATTGACACAGAATTGCGATGCACAGTACCATGAACATAAAATTCTCTATCACTCCATGACCTTTTTTGTAATAATGACCATGTTTCGTTTATAACCAGTCTAAATTCGCATTTCTGAGAACCGGTTAGCTTCTCACGAAGGACTCTTGCTCCAGTGAAAGCAAGTAAGTAAGTAATTAAGTAAGTAAGCATTTATGCAGACGTCTGACAACATATAACACTACAGAACATAAATGTATTAACTGACACGCGTGAAACACGACTGTCTCTCAGCCCAATACATTTTTAACTGGAACACATCGGTTACTGGTCACAAGCAATGGATGGTCGGCTTTCCCCAGCGCAAACAACTGGCAAGGTCAACTGCAAACTACACAGTCACTATGTGTAACAACCAATAGTACAAGTACAGTAAGAGAGCCTGGGCGTCTTACTCTCATCAGGCCAGCAATTGATGGTCATTTATGCCAAGTTCATAACCCGACCAAACTGAAATCGATGGTTTTTCCGTACTTACATAATTTTTGGCTCGGAGAGAAAGCTTTATTCACAATCATGAGTCATGTAAAAAATATTTACGAGGCAAGTAACATTCCGGAATTTCTGAAAAAGCACAATGAAATAAAAGCAGTTACTATTCGAGAAATGCCTTCTTCCTTTTAGTTTGGAATCTTTCACCCTACCTTGTCCTATTACAAACCCAGAGATGAAAATTCACGCTTAAATCAGCGGTTCAAACCCTTATTATCTGTGGGACACTATTGAGTAAAAAAAATAAAATAAAACTTAATGAAACAAATTCTTATTTCAAAAATCAAACAAGCAAATGTACGAAAAACAAAATTTTCTAACTTGAAATTTCCTTTGCATCTTCATACGAGGCGCAGGGTTATTGAGTCTCTGCTGAATGAAATATTAGGGCTGCACAATTAGCCTAAGGCTGCAGTGCATTCGGTGCGTAAGGTGACGGGACCTAAGAATAAGAAGAAGAAGAAGAAGAAGAAGAAGAAGAGGAAGAAGAGGAGGAGGAATAATAATAATAAGAAGAAGAAGAAGAAGAAGAAGACGAAGACGAAGACGAATAAGAAGAATAAGAAGAAGAATAAGACGAAGAATAAGAAGAATACGAATAATAATAATAATAATAACTGGAAATTTACACCGCCAAATAAATCCCGTGTCAATTATGCATAAAGATTGGGAGACAAATCTGTAAAATACAATGAGATTTAATCAAGATTATATTTAACAATTTCAGTATAAAAGAAATGTGCTGGCGGAACCCCTGAATATCGCCCGCCAAGCCCCATGGTTCAGCTGAATACAGTCCAAAGGTAAAAATTTTACCTGCTGTTTCGTAAGACCATGTAATTGGTCTCTTGTTATAAGGGTCGAATGTGTGCTAAGCGGCTCTGAGCATAAAGTGCAGCGGGAAATACATGGATTTGCAATAACACATGAAGTAACAGAAAAAATACACATCATAGAACTTTAAAATTTGGCCTATTCCACAGACATAAGTAGGGTAATAAAGTGACGGGTGAGTTATGTGCCATGGATGCAGGTAATGAGAAAAGGAAGCGAACATATAGGTATTAAAATCTCGAGGGACGAAAACACTTCGAAGATCTAGGTATAGATACAAGGATAATATTGAAATTGATGTTAGAGATTTTGTGTGCGAAGAAATCGACACCATCTACCTTAGGAAGTAACATAAGCAGGCGTTTGAGAACAGGGCAACGAGACGTCTGGTTACTGAAAACAACGCGTTTTGTAAAAGTTCAGTAATTCTTAAATCGTTTAATGGAAACAGCACAACCACTTCCGTTCGTCCGGTTACGCCAGGTGAGTGGCAGATAACGGGTGATGTCCGCATGGTAAGACACATGACACAAACAACAGTGACAGAAATAACGTTCCCAGAAAATCTCTGGAGGCCTGACAGATTTACTGCTCTCTTCCACATGAACGTTTATCTTCCCAAGGGACGTTTATACAGTCTTATGGCTGTATACAGTACAACTCTAAAATCAACTTTTATTGCGTCCAAGTCCTGCAAGCTTCTGCTACTTTACCTTACGCACTGCTCCGTCAGCAAAGTAGACACAACCTTTTACACACCAAATCGCCTCTTCAGTTTAATGCAGAAGATCCCCTACACATTTATAAAGTACATTTGTTCAAGACATGCGTCCTCTGCACAAAGTTTACGAGACAAAAACACAAAACAGATGTACCAATCAAATACTGAAACATACCCGAGTGACGAGATGTGGTACTATGGGCCAAAACCAGAATTTTCGGGAAGAATTTCGTGCTGATTCGTCCAATATAATGCATACTTTACATAAAACTCTAATCGCGAAGTCCACAATTAAGGAACTGCAAGTCCAAATAATTTAATAGATAATGCCAACAAACACACAGGTAATACGTGATGAAAGAAAACCAACAAGATGCAACAATATAGATGATTTATTGTCAATAGTGGATGTTGATTATTGACACTGTCTCAACATGTTTCGGGCATCTTTATGCCCATCTTCAGGAGAAAG
>Ga0123357_10003094_pt1 | contig 18875 bp, 15 predicted proteins | sample TergutEmb28metaG_FD_89873 | JGI IMG/M metagenome (GOLD analysis project Ga0123357, IMG submission 89873) | Embiratermes neotenicus P4 segment gut microbial communities from Petit-Saut dam, French Guiana - Emb289 P4 | ecosystem: Host-associated > Arthropoda: Insects > Digestive system > Gut ...
CTACAAATCGGAAGGTCGCTGGTTCGATCCCAGCTGGTGTCAGTGGATTTTTCATTGACATAAAATCCTTCCGATCGCACTATGGCCCTGGGGTCGACTCAGCCTCTAATAGAAATGAGTACCAGGAGGATTTCCTGGGGGTAAAGGCGGCCGGTGCGTAAGGCTGACAACCTACCACCATCCTGTGCCGTTGTCACGAAGTCTGGGAACCTTAACTTCCTGGAACCCTCTGGGCCTGTCCAGGCCTGTAATGGGACTGCTTTACCTTTACAGCAACACACATTATAGTTATTGCAATTTTACAATTATGTTCTTCTGCTTATACACTGGCTTTTCATACAGAGTACGTATCGGGACCTTTGTCGAAATAAAACTAAGTTCTATATCCTATTTTATTTACGACCAATAAGTTGTCCTGGGTGCAGCGCAGGAACCAATTTCTCCAATTTTGCATCCTATCTATGTTGAACCGAACCCTCATTAGCATTAACTGCGACCACACCATAATGCTCACCTTCACAGTTCACAACAGTGTCATATGTCCCACACGCTGTAACTATGTGTAGCTTTGTACAGCCGGCGGTTGTGAGGGTAACTGTCGGTAGCTTGTTGTACATTGTTCGGTAAACATAGCTTTTTCATAAAAAGGAGGATACTTATAGCAAGACCTGCCACTGAAGCTACTACCGAAACGACAGTTAAAATCGTCTGGTGAGCAAAGGTTTTCCAACGCTCCTGTCTCTGCGTTTATCCTTGACTTTTAAACTCGTCATTAATAACTCAAAAGAAAATGCAGAAATCCGAATAGTACAAGTTAAGGACTCTATGAACATGACATGTGGTTTATTTCAAAGTACTGCTATTCTCGTCATTATTTCCTCTACGTAGTAAAATGTTTTTCCATTTTTTTATCTGCAGCAGGTTCGTAAAGTATATACTGTTCTTTCTTTAATGCCTAATTTATGACTAGTTATGCTGCTTTATTTATATTATTATCCCTGTCATTACCATATGCATTACACCTCCGTTGTTTATGAGTCAACCTTATATTCGAAACAAGGTATCGGACTGAAAATAGTTTCAAATCGAACATGTCACCACCATCTTCTTTTATTTTAATAACACAAATTTTTATTTGCGTTCTTTCTTTTTGCATTAACTACTACGTAAAATCCTGCATCATTAACATCCAACACAACTGGGTAGTGGATTAACTGCTTAACGACTTAGTCACAAGACGATCAACCAGTCCGTTTTGGTGTCGAACCTTTCCTGGCGTTCATGACCAGTCTTGGGTCGCCCTCTCTTACAAGAGTGAGGGTCTGTTAGATTGTCGTTTAAGTCACAGTGTTTGTGGCTTTCGCATGTTAACATACATACAAATTCTGTAAGACTCAGAACTATGCACAATACACAATAAACGCATGGTCTCCCATCTCAGTCCAGGCCCTGTACCTACCTAGCGCTACAACGGCAGCCTGACCGCCACCCAAGTTAAGCACACCTATATTTTGCGTAGTGGACTTCGCCTTGTCCAGTGTTGCGAACATCTGCATCGTCATGACTACATGCGACTTTGTTTGCTGTCTGCATAATTTCATGACAAAGTCAAATGTACGAAATATTGACGTTACATGAAACTCGCAAGTCGGTGTGCTCCTTGGAAATGTGCCCATTGTTTTGCAGCCGCTGCAGTCCTAGAACATGGGCGTCGCCCGCAAACACCCAGGAGGGACAGACATGTCATCATAGAACTCGTGATCGTTCTAAGGAGGGTTAATTTAACGTTAGCGCCTTTTCATTCACTTTTGAATAGGAAGTAGGCGCTACCAGATGTTCTGAAGGACTCTGCTTGAATGGTTTGTGTAGATTCTCCCTGTACTCCTACCAAACATTACACCGAGATATTTCACATTGTTTACAAAGGAAATACTCCGTATCGGAGTACCGTTCATCGTGATGTATTCTTATAATGAAAGCCAACGAGATGCACTACTTCTCAGATTTATTTGATAAAGTACTCTACATGTTTCGCACAAGTCCGCTGTCCATCATCAGGAGTATCTCAACACTGCATACACGCAATACGTATTTGTCATGCTAGTTCTGTTGGCGTCTGCTAGCGTGGACAGGATCCTGACCACGCTAGCAGACGCCAACAGAACTAGCATGACAAATACGTATTGCGTATATGCAGTGTTGAGATACTCCTGATGATGGACAGTGGACTTGTCCGAAACATGTAGAGTACTTTATCAAATAAATGTGAGAAACAGTGCACCTCGTTGGCTTTCATTATAAGAAATATTCCGTCCTATTCCTTTAAGATGAGACACAGCCAGTCCGCGTCCACGACAGAAACAGAGGAAAGATAAGCTCGTATGTGTTTTACACATTTAAATGAAGAAGTTCCTTTTTGCTTTGGTGTATTTGGAGAGCAACCAACAAACTTAGCATCCGTTCTGGCTTGAAACAAAAACCAAACATGACTGCAACTAACTGCCTGCTTATAGTCTTCTACAATACAATGTTCTGACCACAGCCATTCTCATGTCATGTTGATGGGACTCAGATTAACCAGTATGTATGTGTGTGTGTGTGTGGGTGCGTGTGTGGGCGCGAGCGCCACGCGCGGCCCTCGTTTATGTGACGCTGTCCAACTGTCCGACTATTTACGGAAAATAAGACACATACAAAAATTACCATCCGTTCAACGGAATATTTTGACGTCAGAATTAATAACAAAGTTGGTACCGCATGCCGCTACTGACGCTTAAAAGACCAAGTCTGAGATCGATACACAGTTCCCTTAGTAATCTACTACAGGCGATGGCACAGTTTTTGTAGACATACACCAGTACAACTTGTTTGGTGTTGAACAACAGAAACACAGTTACATTGCTATGTCACCCTTCTCTAAATGCCGACCTTCTGTCATTCCACTTAACAAAGAGATAACATTCACTGCGCCACTTCTGCCAAGTAAAGAGTCAAATTCCGGCCATATACAATTATCTAGCATAACAGCCATTCCACAAAGTCAGCGCTTACATCACTCGCTATTTAAGCTCGAACTGTGTTGGAATGTTCCTACTAACTTCATGACATCCCAACTGTCTTAAGCAGGAATTTCCATAAAACATATTTTTGAAATTTGAACTTTCTACAGAAGCTTGTACAAACACACTTTCTAATCAATATAACGTTTTATGACAGTGATGGATTTTATGGCCATCATCAATTCATTTCGTGAAACTTACCGAAGTATTTCAGGTATACACGCCCATAGTGAGAAAGCTTTTAACGTGTGTACAGTATGTGTTATTAACAACGCCTTCGGTAAATTTTAATCTGAAATTTACAGAGTAAGAGCTCTTCTCCCCTGAAGAACGAGGCATGCATGACACATATCTATTAAATTATAAGACGTCACATCCAAGAAGACTGTAAGCTGCGGACTTACCAACACGAGAATCTCAAATCTCACGGTGCTGATAAGTTTTCCTTTCTCCACTATTAATGAAATACGAATAAGTCTCTTTATTTTTACTTCCCATGTCCGTACGAGATTAGTAAAACAATAATTTGGAAAAAATTAAAAATCAGTTGCGCACTTTTATGACAGCCGATCGCCAGGCATATCAGACTGACTACACATAACAGAACTACGTCGAATTACCGAGAGGGAATGGAAAGCGGTGACCCATGTAACTCAAATTCAGCAAGAAACAGGACCATTACCCGACTGTGGGACCCGCAATGATTCTCAGACTGGAATTGTACTGCAGGGCGAGAAAGATCGGCTGTAAGCAAGGAATCGTTAATAGCAGCACAGCTTAAACAACTGGCATTTATTACGACAGTGCCCTACTTGCGTTTGTTTTTACAAGGTCTTTACAATCAACAACTCTTGGCCGATGACGCCAATCCGCGGCTCCGACGCACGATATTCGTCACTCAGTAAAGCTTTCTACAAAATAACGAGTATTCATTTTTGAACTACAGCGACCGTAAGGCAAGAAAACTGACTACTGATCTGCGAGCATACGGGCTCTTTGAAACGATGGTCACCTCTGCACTATGTTAATTAGCATCACGCAAATTTTTCTTACGGTGAGACGCTTTTAACGCTCCGACGTGGTTCATGAAGCCGAGTTTAACGTGCGTAAAGGACAAGATGGAAGTCCAAGAAGAGCTATTCCTCAATTTGAAAAGAATATATTCCGAGAATATGGCCACAGTAAAAGAAAATAGCCATTCTTATGGAAATTGACACTTTTCTTCCTCTTGGAGAGTCGATGAGATATAAAAACTGAAACACCAGGATATGAAGGCTTTAAGAAGTCAAAGACTGAAGAGGTTGATTTAAACAGACAAAATACAGAAGTACTGGATGAAGTTTAGAAACAGATAAAACTGTTCCTGCGCCTAAGCAGTCAAGACCTCGATATCAGACGTAGATCAATAGTCACTCAAGGCCGCTTTATTCCCAAGGAGGGAGACGGGCTGTGCCTCAGAGCCAATCTGAACGGGGTGAAGAGAAAAGTTACCGCCTCCGCCTGTAATCCAATTTGACATTAGACAGTACAAACATACTCGCCGAAGCACGAGACGAATAAACGCATGGCATTTATGGCGACGACTACACAACAGAAAACGTAAAAGTGACATGCAAAGAGCAGTAGAGTAAAGCTATAACGTGCTTGTAAAGAATGGTGTTACGAGATACGAGCCTCTCCCATCATCATCATCAGCAGCAGCAGTAACAACATGGTGTAAGCCACTCCCAAGTTTGTTTCTCTCCAAGGGTGTTGTCTGTCAGTCTTTCCCTTGATAGACACGCGTTTCTTCTGTCCGTCGGAATGTACACGTAGTCACTTGGCAGCGAGTATATCGTTCTCTATTAATAAAAGTTGTGTGGCCTCCTGCAAATTTAATCCGTAACAATTCCAAGTGAATTACACACATTTCATGATAGGAGCCTCAGACTAAACACAATAAAAATACAGAAGCCGTCGGTGTCTCACGACGAGACAGAAAGGGTAAGGCTGTGACGAAGAACAGGGAGGAAAAAAAGATGACTTTCGCAAAAAATGTTACTCGAGGCACACGACTGTATTGCAAGTTGTCTATAATTTAACTTCATGTTATAATAACCCTTTAGAAAGCAACTTCCTAAAATCAGGAGTTTCCAACAATTAATATTTTTTACAGCAATTAGTCTTCGTTAAACTTCAACCATACCTTCAACTCCCTCTTGTACGACCACCCAATCATTACCTGTGAATACTGTATAGGTTGCACATAAAATGTTCCCATGAGATAACCTTATTTAGCAACTTAACCTTAATCGGGGGCCTAGTTTGAATGTCTCAAGGCCAGTGCTTATTAACACATTAATCAACACTGGATACAATTCAAGTGTTTACCAGATGAGTCATGACATTGTAAATGGACGCCTATATTACGTCTACGTCGCCACACAGGACATAAAGCACGATGGGTGCAGAACTTCATCTATATTTTGCACTCAATGTGCTTAGCAATGACGTACCGGTTGCTTAGAGTAACACCACAGTAAGTTAACGAGTTGAAGATTCAACCTATTTTACAGAGTCGTTATTACCGTTTGTAATCCTGACACACTGTGAACACGTCTGGAAATGTTCCTGTGTGCCTACAGATACACATCAGCAGTTAACCACAATACCTGCAAGTGCAAGCAACGGACGCGTGTCGTCCTTGCTGTCGATTCATAATCATACTGACATAACAGAGTAGTGCTTCTACAAAATTAGTAAAAAGGAGTTAGTGTTAGAATGCATTTAATGCAACCCTGACCTCTACACATGAAATACCAGCTAGATTAGTCTGTGATATGCTAAATAACTTCTAACTCTATCAAAAGAACGCCTAAAAATGTAATATAAACTAAATTAAACTTCCACACACAAAGACAAGGTCTGAAATATCGCAGGCTTCTTGCAATAACACATGGCTTTGCAAGTCTAAAACTGCAAGGTCAGCGACGGATTGCAGCCTCCATTTTACAAAGTTTTCTTCACACATTTATCGACAGGACAGACACAACTGCCTTTCCTTTTGTCATTAATCGGAAGTCAGAAGTTTTCGGTTCAGCTATGGGGCCAAACGTATAAATAACTCATATGGCATAGAGTAAGATTAAAATAAACTCAAGCGTAGGACAGCTCGTGGGAGGTTCCATTTGTGATGCGGAAGACAGCAATGTATGGGAGTCGTCAGAAAAGCTACATTCGGACTTCCGATGTAATACACGTTGGTGTGCAACGAAAGATCTGTACTTTGAAGCATATAAATACACCCATGTTTGATACAGCGATCCCTCTTTTCATCTCATCGTTTAACTCTTAACAAAAATAAGAAGAAAAATCCTTCGTCGGCAGCTGAGAGATGCCGCAGCTATTCAATAAACGCCAGCAGCTGATGAAACCCAAAGTTACATTGTCGTCTTAAGAACATGCCAGTGAGTGAAATAAATCCATTCCACATCCACCATGCTTTTAAGACCCATTTTATTAATACATTTTAATCTATGAATGGATCTTCAAAACGCTCTGTTTCCTTCAACCTTTCCAACCAAAACTTTCTATGCGTCCCCCCCCCCCTTTTCCCCAACAAGTTCAAAGTTGAAATAAATTAAGCTTTATTATCTTACGACGTGCGCATTCGGAAATTCTCTACAGGTTTCCTGTTTTCTAAGGCAAAATCAAAGAGGCTACGATCAGGTCTACACTTGTATCTCCGTGTCATGTCAAGAACAACAGGAGGCTATGAACTAACCAATGGGACGAACAGTCGTCGTCACGTTCCGGCAGTCCTTATTTCTGAGGAAACGAGCCAGTTTCGTACATAAAGGAGAGTGGCTGGACAAGAGATTGAGGGAAAGAATAGCAACATTCCTACCAGGAATTAGACTTTATCCCGATCATCCACACCTAACGGACTATACTCATTTCTCGATAATCCTTCCTGAAGCATACTGAAGTAACGAACTGAAATAGCATGACTCACTTCTATCACATTCTTGCACTATAATTTCAAAGCACAGTTTTATCGTTCTTTCTTATTCTGAATATTACTGTTATGTCAGAACGGCAGTGCACCGAACGACACTCAAGTAGTCACATCTATGACGGTGACAAAATCTCGCACAGGTGTGTACTTATTTGCATCTGAGAATCGAATCCGTGTCAGTCTCCGACTGCATCAGCGAACTTCTTATTATGGCTTGTATTAAAAAAAAAAAAACTGCATTACAGTGAATGAAGTGAAAAGAGAGACTCAAAGTACTATGGTATCAACAAAGACTGCGTCGGGAAATATCGCATGAATGTAGAAGACGGGCTTTCCACTTATGACAATTGGCTCTTTCACACAGTACCAAAAAGAATATTACATAAAACACTGAAGAAAAATTGCAACCGAATGAATAGAACTAGTTACAACGATGGAAAAAAGTGTGTTAATAAGAATGGAAGAGATTAGAATATTAAAAGGTACAGACGGACAACACAAAGAAAACAAGCACTTGACAGAGAAAGAATAACAAAGAAACCAAAATTAAACTTCTGCCTTAATTCGACATAGCACAAAAATAAAGGCAACAGAAATACAAGCACTGAAAAATTAAGTAAAGACTGTTCCTGTCCATGCCACAGAAGTATATGCAGGACTGGAGATCCAGCTCCACTAATACTTAAACTAGGCAATCAGTGACAGTTCGTAGCCTAGAAATTATACCGTTTATGTTAACCCGCCGCCACAGGCCCTGGAAAGCTTTGCAAATCCGGTAAGAGCGGTCTGTGTTTAAGATCAGAAATTAATTCCAACTATCTCGTCTTGAGGTTGAGTTAAGCGATAACACAATTGTTATGAAGTCCCTTTTACCTTTAAAATGAGTCAGCAGTGTAGAGATTAGTTGAACAATAAGACAGAGGTGGTTCAGTTCATTCTGTATGCGCCAGTACAAAGGCGTCTGAACGGTATATCCATGCACCTGACAGCTCGGAAAGAGATTTCACTCCGCCCGTAAACTTGCAATTTGTGCTGCTTACGTAGTTTTCCTCAGCAAGTTGAGGGCACATGCCGGAATGTGCCTTAAAAGTAACAGTATGCCTCTGGTTTACACTCAGATTACCAACTTTGTATACGAATCTTGGACTGCCCCTTCCAGGACAGTGTCATGACACTGTTTTTGTTATGAATACTTTATTCTTTCTCCCTGCTGATTTATCATATTTACTCAATCAAAGATAAATCACTGCATGCTCCACAAGTTCGGTAGGTAATGCATCATCCCTCAATCCAGGACAAGCATAAGGTTTTGAACATACACGGGCGTAGTATAAAGCTCTAGCTTCTAATAAAATTGCATTCTAGATCGAGTTAGTTATTTTTCCATTCTTTACTACGGAGAATTCGCACTTAATGTTGCAATTTCAGATATTCTAAATCAGCAGTGCTGAAGTGTGTCTATCAGCCATCTTCATAACTGACAAAAAAAAAGGTGCAGATACAAACTGTTACATCACGTTCCATTCCAATCTCGAAATATCGTTTTTCCTTCAGAAATCATGTTGATAAATATTTTTACGCATTAGTTGACTGCGGCTTCTTAAAAGACTCCTCCATCACCTGCATCGGAGAGCGATTTACAACTGAGTTCCAGCAAGCCCGCCTTCCGTTTTTCTCTTTCACTTATTATGGCAAAAACGAAGTATTTGTTCGTCTTGTAGCGGCGGCAAATGTTTGTTTTAAAATCAATATTCTGGACCATAAACGTAAGCCGAAGACGCAGTGGTAGATGCAGTCTTCGAAAGTTCACGCAGGCCAGACGGACTCAGTGCAATGCGGATTTAATTTAACTGAAAGTTTGACAAACACAGATAAAGCTACTTATTTTTACAGATGATATATATATATATATAAAACTTAAAAAAGATTCCTCAAAATAGTTACGACTTTAAAACCTCGGGACAGATAAAGTGGCCGCGGGCCAGCTGGCAAAGAGGCATTCTGGAAACACTGGAGATAGTGATTTTCAAGAAGAAAAATAGGGCAGACGGACGATGATATATAAACAAAATACAAAGACAACATTACACATCGAGGAAACAAAAATCACAAGTATGGAGTTTTATAAAACATTTTCTTCGTACAACGCATGCAACACGGGCTTAACTGCCCTTAACAAAGGGTCCTTCAATTGCCACACTGCCCGATCTTGCTTGTGTACTCATTACTATTCGGCATCTCACGACACATCGCAGTATTTCAACTGCATTGTGAACACGCACCTACATACTTGCTGTATTAACACAATAAACTTCGGACCACGTATCCAAGTATTCATAAATGAAGATAAATTCATACAGCCGGAAAACTATTTATTATTATCATTTGTTCCGTCTTCGGGTGTTACTTAGTTCACCTAAATCATAATTTGACGTTTTACGGAAGTAATTATGAATACTGTCAAAAATCAATCTTAAACTTAAGAAATCTGCGGGGACAACGTAACATGCCCCAAGAAATGCTGCCCTTAGGGTGGTGCTGGAGACGCAGTCTATCCATGTTTGGACATTTCAAACTCTTGTGCAGGGTCTTAGGCACACCAGGCTGTGGTATGACTGTTGGCAATACTGCCACTTGTTCCATACTCCACTGTTGGTAACTTCATAATCTAATTTAAGATATGTCATGATTTCACGGTAACACAAGATTTCAATATTATCCTTACCAGGGACACCTATATCAGAGACGAAACGGTTTACGTGTTGTGAACTAATGTAATGTCATATCTAGTGTGCTGTATCTCTTTACCAGTTATCATTGTGACGTCCTGGCAAATTTAACACCCTCGTCTTTCGTAAAACCTTTGGAGTATATTTATGCAATGGGACTGACACTCTTATTACGTTCTTTGTCAAAAAGATTTCCCGCTACATATGTTTAGCTACACATCATGTCTGGTTTTGTATTTCACTGATACTAAAATCATACAACCTGACGTACTACACTGTAAGATTTCCTTATCAGACTATATGTTCTTCATGAGTGCACAATTAAGCATGAATCTCCCGTAGTTGAATATATCCGCAATCTGAACCTGTGTAGATGCCGTATAAAGGTCTCAATTCCCGTAAATAACCGTATTTGTTTAAAACATGCGTTCCACGCAAATCTGTACACTTCCGATTTGAATAAATCATGGGTGTGCCGACCAAGGAATGACTTCTGTTTGCAAGCAAGACTTTTATCTTCTTCTGATCTTACTAGTTTCAAAGGCAAATAGTCTTGTCTTGCACGCTTCATTGTGTATAGTTACAACACGGCTCTATGAAGTTCTGATATACTGTGGTTCCAGAAAGTTTAAAAAAAGAAAAAAACTCTTTTGCAATGTGCATTTAAAGCTCCTAAAATACCTCACCCGCACTCACTTCTGCAGACTGTTTTCCCTTCTATTTTCGAAAAACCAAAGTAGGATATCCTGTTGTTTGTATGTGCAGAACTCTTCAGACCGTGTTACTATTCCAAACGAACAAGTAAAACTTTCCCGTTACATGTCAAGCAGGCAAAGAGGCACGTAGTGGCCAGCGCCTACGCTACAAAGCGGTGGATGGTCGACATCAAGCCCCGGTCGCTTTGCCCGGTAACCATGCACAGGGTGGTGGGCCTCGGCCCGGTATGGATTGGTGCGGAAAATCTGACCCCCACCATGGTTCGAACCCCGGACGGTCCAGGCCGTAGCGAGTCGCTATACAAAAACGTAAATGGCACACATGTTTGTCGCTCTGTTAAATTTCTGACGTGCGACTTTGTTGTTGTAGCTGCTGCTGCTGCTGCTGCTGTTGTTGTTGTTGTTGTTGTTGTTGTTGTTGTTGTTGTTCTCGTCGTCGTCGTCGTCATTGACAAGCAAACTATCAGAAACTGAGTACCCACATTTTGTCTTGCTCAGCTGGCGCCTCCCACTGACAGGACACCAATTCGTCTTCGCTGTTAAGCTTCTCAAAAATACCCAATAAAGAAAATGCTCCAGTGACATTCGTCATGCAGTCCTTCCGTTCACATTTTTACTTCTTCGTCTGCCATAAAAAATAAGACTAAATATAAGCTGTAATTTTTCAGCCTAAGATACCACATCTATGGCTTTGGGCACAGAACTTTAACATACGTCATAAACTATTTCAAAGTACAGTATCGAAAAGAATATTACAACTCAGGAAAGTGCACGAAAGGAAAGCAGCAATGCTAACCACTACTATACAAACCACATCCTAAATCGTATCACAGGAAGTGGCCAAATAACCGCTTATCAGTTGCGGAGTTTGTGCAACTGAGCACAGCATTCTGATAGGAGCAAATGTCTATAGAACAGGATTCATTGTCGTCTAACAGGAATCAGAAGTCATAAGAATTTGTCCCAGCGGTGAAAGGCAAAAGAAAATGACATTTGATTGAACCAACAGCATGTAATGGGAATGAATAAATTAGTACTGTATTTTACCGATGTCATGAACTTTGGATCAAATGGAATGTCGTTACGTTAGGCCTGTGTTATGAGCGATGTAAGCCACTGTAGCAGGGGTAAATAATTATTTTTATTCCCGCGACGGGCGTTGTTTTTTAGGCAATACTGCGTGCATCGCATACTAGACAGAAAACGTCCTTATTGAAAAACTATTAATTATCCATCTCTGACAGAACATGCTCGAATGCGTTTTGTTTCATTCGTCGCCATTCATTGCTTACTTACTTACTTACTTACTTACTTACTTACTCTATGGAGCAGAGTCCTACTTCATAAGCTAACACGTTCTCAGCTAGTCAAGGATTCCCTGCATTTTAGGGAACCAGAGGGTTCATTACCACTTTTACAAGTGCCCACCAATCGTCCCTATCCTGAGCCAGATCAATCCAGTCCATGGCCCCTATCCCGCTTCCTGAAAAACCATTTTAATATTATCCTCCCGTCTATGCCTGGGTCTTCCAAGTGGTCTCGTTCGCTCAGTTTTCCCCACTATTACCCTGTATGCACTTCTCCTTTCCCCCATACGTGCTATATGCCCCGCTCATCTCGATCTTCTCGATTTGATCACTCGAATAATATATGGTGAGGAGTAGAGATGAGTATGCCTCTCACTATACAGTTTTCTCCACTCCCCTGTTACCTCGTTCCTCTTAACCCCAAATATTCTGCTCAGCACCCTCTTCTCAAACACCCTCAGTCTACGTTCCTCCTCAATGTGAGCGACCACGTTTCACTCTCTTACAAAACAAAAGGCAAAATTATTGATCTCTATATCTTAATCTTTAAGTGTTTGGATAGAAAACTGGAAGACAAAAGATTCTGTACCGAATGATAAAAAGCATTCCCTGACTTCAATTTCCCCTTAATTTCTTCCTGAATAGAATTTTGATTCGTTAAGGTTGTTCCCAAATATCTGAACTCTTCAAACCTTGCAAAGGAACTATTATCAGTCGTCATACTGACTTCGCCCTGCATTCTGGTCTCAGGACATGACCATGTACTTAGTTTTATCAGCATTAACTTCTAGTCCAATCTCCTTTCTAGCAACTTCAATCTCCTTCCTAGCAACTACTAAAGCGTCTTTGTTGTTCTCTAGAGTATGTACGCGTCCGCAGAATACATTAACATCATCAGCATAAACCAAAAGATATTTACCATTTAATTTCAAACCATCCTGTTTTACCTGAACCCTGACCTCTGAATCAAAGTTTGAAAAGCAATGGCGATAAAGCATCTCCTTGTTTCAAAACACTCTTAATAAGAAGCACGTCAGACAAATGTTTGCCTACTCGGAATCTGATAAAGGTTTCATTCAGACAAAATTGTGTGAGCCTCACCCGTTTCATGGGGACATCAAACTCAATGAGAATATTGTACAAACCTCCCTCCTAACTGAATCATAGACTTTCTTAAAGTATATAAATAGCTGATGCACTGCTTCATTGTATTCCCATTTTTTCTCGAGTATTTGACGGATGCACAATATATGATCTGTAGTTGACCTGTTGTGTCTAAATACACACTGATGATCCCCAATAATTTCCTCCGCATAACGAGTTAACCTTGACAGCAAGGATGTTGGATACAATGTGTTTGTGTATTTGACAAAAGTGAAATGTCTCCATAATGACTACAATCTGTTTTATCACCCTTCTTTTAAATATGTAAACTAATCGACTCCTTCCACTCTTCAGGAAATTTCTTCTTATTCCAAATAGAATTAGTAAATTTAGTGATCCCAGAGCGGATTTTTCTACCCATTGCTTTAATCAATTCTGCTGGAATTTGATCAATACCCGGCGATTTACGTCTTTTTAGCTTTTCAATAGCTATCTCAACCTCGAAGGCACTCGGCTCAGTCACTAGTCGTTCTGCGGTACGTATTTCTGTCTGCCTATCATCAATAACTCCATGTGCATTGAACAGCTGAGAGAAACAATTCTTCCTCCTAGCCAAAATACTGTTGGAATCTGCAACCAGATCACCCTTCCCATCCTTTACTATATTTGTTCTAGGCTGGTAACCCTTCTTAAAGTCACCGATGCCCATATGCAAGTCTTTGATATTCTTGTTCTTACTGTTTGTTTCGAGTTGATTAATTTTAGCTTTCGGATATTTCTTCGACTGTTCATAAAATGTCTACTACTTTCACATTTTATTCAGTTTAGATTATCTACGTTACTTTGGTTTGGTTCCTGTAACTACTTCATTTTAGCCTGCTTCCTTTGACCTAAAAATCGTGAACATTCCAAGGTTTATATTGCTTCAATTCACATAGACCTCGACACTCTTTAGCTGAAGTTTTGATATTCTCTTTAATGTTCTCCCAAGCCCTTTTTATGTCCTCGCTATCAAATAGTTCTCCACATCTGCAAACCTGTTTGAGACATTGATCTGGTACTGTTTCCTAACCTCCAGCTCAGTTAGCTTCCTGAGATTATATCTATCCACATCAACAACCGTGCTGCTTGTTTAATTACTGTCAGTCTTTTTGTAACTTCTGCAAATACAAGATGGTGATCAGTATCACAGTCGGCTGAAAGATCGAACATGGAGTATACTCGAATGTATCTCCTAATTGTCAATAGGTGATAAATCTGGTTGTGGGTCTTCCCATCGGGAATGATCCAGTGTATTTGTGAATGTTTCGGTGCGGAAACAACGTGCTCTTAAAAACTTGTTTTCATTGGCAAAGTTTACTATTCTAACGCCATTATCAATACTATCCCGATGTAGACTCTCATTCCCAATTTTCGGTTTGAAAATATCATCTCTCCCTACTTTTTCATTACAATCACCTAACAGAATTTTCACGTGATACTTAGGAAAATGATCGAAAGCCTACTCTAATTCCTTATAAAGCGGTCTTTAAATCATCACTTTTCTCCTCAATTGGTGCATGCACATACAAAACAATGACATTACACCAGCGACCTCTCATAACTACATATGACACCATTAACAAACTCTACCCTCTAAATGTTAAAAGAAAATGACATAGCTGTAGCGATACATATGATTATAATATAGATTTTATAATCACGTGTATTCCTACAGCTATAAAATTGCATTTTTACATTTTCTGTTACATACGGCCTGATGGCTGCTTTATTCAGCCGAAACATGTAGCTACTTTGGATTTACTATTATAAAAGTTGTGTATCAACGGATTACGTCCTTAGTATTGCGTATTATACAAACACGATAGGGATGTCACGCCTGAAGATAGACAAATACATTCTGAATAAATAACTATGTTTAGGCCTAATTTTCACTTGCTGTCTAACAGTTGTGATTTCACTATAGGCTACTCCACGAAATTTTTCAAATTGTCGCCCGATCACTCCACGCCATAGACCTAATCAAGATTAGTTTCCTTTGGTTTAAATTCTGCATTTCCTCTTCTTTCCCCCATCCTTCAGCCTCACAACCACCAACCTGCCACTGCACTTAACTACTGCTACAACAACAGCGTTTATTTTATGATGTGGTATCACCAAAATACAGTGCTGAGAGGCTACAGAATCCTCCCACAGCATTAGCACAATGTGTCTGCATACACCGCAAACCGAACGATTCGTATGCAGACCAGATATTTTCTTTGTCACTGCTGTTATGCAAAGTAATGTGAGAATTTCAAACTTTTCGCCGTGCATTTGGTTCCGAAATCGTGTAAGCAGATTTTTTTTCCGTGGTGTAACAGTCCAACTCAGGCCTAGGCCGCCTCATTGTTGCGGTTTCTAGATCACACACACACACCCCGATGGACTCCTCCGAACGAGTGATCAGCCCGTCGCAGAAGCCGCTACCAACATAACACACAACAAACACAAGAGACAAGCATCCATGCCCTCAGTGAGATTCGAACCCGCAATCCCATCAAACAAGCGGCCGCCCACCTACGGCTTTGATCGCACGGCCATCGGGATCGGAAATTAAATTCTTACGTAATTAAAAATGTGAAAAGGAAATCATGGATTTGATGCTACGTTATATATTACGCTTAACAAAAACAACTCACCCCTGCACACTACTAATAACAGAAATGTCTCTGGCCACACAAAGATTGGGTTCACTCTTTAAAATCTTGCTAGAGACATAAATATATATATATATATATATATATATATATATACACACACGTGTGTTTGGGGGGTGGGTGGACAGGTAGGGGCGCTTGCGTACATTTATCCAAGCCATATTCTCTCCCTTGTCTGCATAAGGAATTTGAATATCTCTGCAACACAAGACACTAATCCTCTAACAGGACTTCAATAGAAATGAACAGTGCTAAATGAGCTCACACGTAACTGAATTTTTGAGCGCATGTTTAGCTCTGATAAATCTAACATATTCGTTGTTTCAGAGACACACATGTTTCTGGCTTAAGCTCAATCAAAGTTATTCAACACAAGGTCATGAAAACCTTCTTTAAGTTAATGCATTCACTTCCTTTCAAGCAACAATGCGCACTTCGCTGACATGAACAGCAGTCGTTCCTCCACAACATACGCGATTGGTATATTCCCTAAATAAAATCACCCAACACCCCTACATATCAACACGAAACCAAAAGAATTAAAGCCTTAAAGGAATAAAATTAGCGTCCGGGCTCAGCAGAGCACCTTTAAAATCAACAAAAGAATCTTACCATATTTTGGAGACACCCACTTTAATCTCTCATTCTATTACCCATACACATTAGAAGGAGGAACATGGAACAAGTCTTTAACAGAAGTATCGCACCAAAGACGCCACAGAATGTTAATAAATTATTTTAATATATTATTGAATATAAATGTAACAAAGTTTCCGCCAATGACAACAAAAACCCACTTAAACAACGTAACACTGAGATCTCAGGCATTTTAATCAATCTTGTTTACTACATAAGTGCTTCTTTCAAGCTTATTTTTGGAATGTGCCTGACGATGGCTTGTGAATAAATGGAAACCTGTAGCACCCTCGACATTAATATTTTCCAATTACAACTGTGACTGACGGTCCTTTCATGCCTCTGCTTTTTTGCGCATCACAATAAAATGTCTTACCCCAACATTACCCTAATAATGCAAAGATTGCACACATTAATCATATTTTCTGAATAACAGCTTATGTTCTGTTTTATTCAATACGACATGTTTCAGCATATCTTCTGGTCATCTTCAGGTAGCCGACTTAAAACTGCATAAAAGGAACTGTTAGGTAGGGACCTCTTCTTCACATCTAAAGTGTACGGGATAGTCAATAAAATATTATTCCCAACAATGGAATAATATAATGATTAAAATTAGTCAAAACAAGAATATTTAACTGCATTGTTGGGAATAATATTTTACCAATGGATACTGTACACAAAAGTTGTGAACAAAAGGCCTCTACCTAACAGTTCCTTTTATGCAATTGTAAATCAACTGCCTGATGATGGCCAGAAGATAGGCCTAGTGAATGAAATGGAATAAAAGCTATTGCTTCAAATTGTGTTGTTCGAAACACAGAATTAATTTTGTTCAATGAAACGCAACAGAGTGACAACACCTAAGGCTACACATACGTTTCAAATACGCTATTTACAACAGTCCCATAATACATCGTAAAACAACGAATGCACTTTGCTAAAATGTCTTTTATTTCACATTGTTAATCACCAACATGTTGCGGTCTTACTCGTGACCATCATCAGGGTGTCTCAAAGAATACTAATAAAATATATAACAAACTGTTCACCCTTGTGATGGTCACGAATACGACCGAAACATGTTGGTGATAAGCAATCTGTAATAAAAAACATTTTACCAAAGTGCGATCGTTGGTTTACTGTATGTTGTATTCTAATGCATGAGTATGGACCACGTTCAACAGTCGTATACTTCACTGGCCTTCGTGTTCACTGCTACATACGTGCCTACCACATACTGCACAGTGTAAGAAAATGTGTTTCCTAATACTTCGTTAAATACGTACCATACGGAAAAATTAGATGCGAATAAAAGCCCACTAAGTCGTAAAGTGGTCTAAATTTAATGGAATCATTCACATACCTTTCCAGTAATCTTTTCTGTAAAAAATCGACAAGTTAGACTTAACCTCATTCAAGACGGCTCTGTACTGGATTGACACGAACTGAGATTAAATTCGAGCAGCAACTGCTAGTGTAAACCGCCAACAGCTTACCAAATGTTGTCAAAATCCCATCAATGACGGAAATACGACGTTCGGTACAAGTGTTCACTTTGTGCGCCCGTGTCAAGAACATATAAAGTGAAATGGAGTAGTGCAATTTGAAGATGTAAGTTGGAAGGTATAAATTCATAACAGTTATGCACCGACAAACTTTTTAAGTATATCAAGTGTCTTTAAAAGGAAGTTCCAGTAAGCTTCCTTGTACACAAAGGCTATATCATTCAAGATTATGGGACAAATATCTGGTGCGTGTTAAAATATGTCAATGTGTAGACGGTTCCTAATCAAAAGAGTGAAATAACAATATGAACCGTTACTTGCATATCAGTGAAAACGTTCCCATGATGTTGGCTCCAATTTAAAACTACCTTGCCTAATTTGCCTGTTACAATCACGCCTCCATTCCCAGTAGTTGTCGTTTTACTGTTTACCCACAAGAGGTCCAAAGAATTGACATCAATATTCGGCCAAACGTGCAAAATAATTTTCCACTGAAACCTTATTTTGGTCGACACTTTTTCACTCCTACGGACCAACTCTGCAGAAAGTTAGCTATTCAGATTACTAAAAGACCGCCCTGAGTTCCACGATAAAGGGGAAAAACATGATTTTTAACGTACTGACAGATCTGAAGTCTCTGTGCGGTCTTTCACCCCCGTTTTTATTTCCTAATTCTTACACAAGAAAAAAGAGCAATTAAACCGGGAGCTATACAGACGCCACTTGCAAGCAGCACAAGAATGGGGCAAAGCATGATATACCATCCATGAATCCATACAAGAGTCAATAAACCTAGAAATGGAAAAGAAACACAAAGCTATGGACGACAAAATAAATAAACTTATACAAAATCAAACATATAAACCCAGCACCAGCATGAACTTCTACCCCAGAGTGGTCAACAAGACCAACATAACATTTTTCGACGATGAACTAGGACTCCTGAACAAAGGCCTAAAATAAAACTTAAGTAAAAAACGGAAACAACGGATCAGCAACCCGGCGCTGGAAGCAGAGACGGCAGTGACACTACTACCCCCCCCCCCCCCCCCCGCGAACAAAAGAAAAACAACCACCAAAACAAAAAAAAAAAAAAAAAAAAAAAAAAAAAAAAAAAAAA
>Ga0123357_10003095_pt1 | contig 18872 bp, 9 predicted proteins | sample TergutEmb28metaG_FD_89873 | JGI IMG/M metagenome (GOLD analysis project Ga0123357, IMG submission 89873) | Embiratermes neotenicus P4 segment gut microbial communities from Petit-Saut dam, French Guiana - Emb289 P4 | ecosystem: Host-associated > Arthropoda: Insects > Digestive system > Gut ...
ATGCAGAAATATGGGGAAAGTAAAACGACTCAAATTATGATGGCAACTGTACGTCACGTGACTTCCAGTTCGGGACTTTAAAAATCTTAGAGCGATGGGTTTTTGTTCGTTTGAGTGTACCTACCACAGCTAAAATTCCTATACGTAAGTTCCAAGCGTTTCGAAAAGAGACAGTCAGATTCGCTAATGTCTGTCTGCATGCCCGTTCGCCCGACCGTCTGCATGGAATAACTCAGTCCCCACTGGGCGGACTTTCACGAAACTATATTCTGGAAAATGTCGAGAAAATTAAAGTACGGTTAAAATCTAACAAAAATGGCGGATAGTTTACATGAAAACTTACACGAATTTATGTCAACAACTGGCTAAATTCTTCTTGGACTGGAAAAAGTTTCAGATAGAGTTTTGGAGAAAATCAAAACACGCAGCTCATGCTATACACATTTTAATGAAAATCGTGCCGTTTACGACATAATTTTAAAAATGCAGAAGAGCCAGACAAGCCATAGATGAGCCAGAAGAATATTGCGCAAAAAAAAAAAAGATCGACATTCATGCCGGGGTAATGGCGGCAGAAATACAAATTAGTCATAATATTTCATACCCATTGCTTTCGACAGACTGCATCCTAATTGTGTTCTACACGTCACACAATTAAGGCAAAATAAAGCCCTATCATAATGTTTACGTATTGCTTTACACTTGACTGTAATTACACAATATGGCGACACACAGGGCAGTTAAAACTTCTTGTGTAATGTAACAATCACACGCAGTCTGTGTGTGTGTGTGTGTGTGTGTGTGTGTGTGTGTGTGTGTGTGTGTGTGTGACGTCGCGTTTCTGTGCACATCAAATTTCTTCTCTTGCCACTTACATGCTGCAAGATTAAACAAATATAAAAGCGTAATCACAATATTTAATATTTGAGTCTTCTGCAGTCGGTATAACGACTACGTTCCGGGGTTCAAATCCATAAACGCTGTGGGACCCACCAAACCTCCTGTTCGATGGGTACCGAAGTTCTTTCCCGGGGGGGTAAAGCGCCTGGGGCGTGAAGATAACCAGTCACAACCCTCTAGGGCCGACGTTAAGCATGAGTGGAGCTACCTCTACCACTCCTACATACCTTCATGGCGTGGAGAAGGACAAATTTGCCCGTTTTACACCCACGAATACGAAATTATTAAGTAATGAACACCTATAAATTGTTTAAGAAATATCATTTGTAAGACAGGGAATTACAAAATATTGCAATGGGCTTAACGTTATGCACGACTTAAAATTTCAAACAACAAATTCTTCAATACAGTAATAGACCCTAATGATATTGATAACATTCTATACTAATGCACAACTGTAAGCAACTACACAATGCCTGAAACCAGCAGACGACATGGTATGGCCATCGGAGCAGAGACTAGGATCCAAAGATTCGAACGCGCCTCTATGTTACCTTATACGAACATTTCCAATCTTCTTTCAAAATATGTACATTACATACCTTTAGCCGTTTAAACTGTTCACAACTATAAAAAACTAACACTTCACCGAAAGGATGTTTCAGTATGATTAACAGATTTGTAGCACAATTACATCCAGTAATATCCTCGCTGATTAAACAAACACTGAAGGTTGCGATGTAAAAGACATTAAACACGTAAAAAAGTAAAAAAGGTACGGTTTTCCAAGGAAGCGCCATGGAAGCATATATGGGTGCAAGGATACAGCTACATTCATTAACCTTGGTACTATATGGTGGTAAATGTTTAACACCAGGCACCGGCCGCTTTAACCCCGGGAAAGAATCTGGTACCAATTGGATAGGAGGCTGGGTGGGTCTCAGAGCCGATCAAGACGTTTGAGAGAAGAGAAAAATCTCTTCACCCTACCGGCATTCGAAACCCGAGCCATCCAGTCCATTCGCTATACTGACTGCGCTACCCGGCTCGAAGTCGTTTAACACATGGAGAAATAAACGAGAAATGGTAGTAACATGTCCGGAAAACCTAGGCGTTATTGGGAAAATATTACTATGTAACGTGGAAAAATACGGTGTAGAAGTAGAGTGAACTAAAGTGACTCAGAATAAGGTACAAGGGCGTGATCTTACACGGTAAACCTTCGAGTTCAATAAAACGAGATGTCTTAATCAGTCTACCAATGAAGGGAAGGTTCAGCAGACTAAATTGCATCATGTATTTAGAACTTCTGTTATCTTTCCCAGCCACGGAGAAACTTAATACTATTCTGGCGAATTTTAATTCAAATGTTTCTGTACTCAGTCTGGTTTTTCTTGAAAAAGAACTATTAAAATGAGGTAAACAAAAAATCAGTGTGCTTAATCAAGCATCATGACACGAAGGCATATGGGTGGTGGATGTATTGCTTCACTCAATAACCTCCGCATTAGACGGAGAGAAGTAATTAGGTTCACGCCCAGGCAGCTGGAGACCCGTTATAAATTGAATACGATGGACCACAGGGCCGATACGGACGCTTCATATAAGATAAGAATCGCTTGCTCCTGCCGGGCATCGAAGCACCATTCCTCGGTTATCCAGCTCGGAGCCTAGTCACTTTTCAAAGCCCATCCCAGTTCAATACATGTTACGTCAAATGTATAAAAAAAATGCGTTAAACAAAGACACAGCTCGACGACATACATAGGATTGGAGATACAATTCTTCGCTTACTTAACGCAGTGTTTTTTTTTTTTTTTTTCACAGAGAGTTGAATGGTCTTTATTTGCTTCAACCGTTTCATCATTTAACGCACAATGGTCACTACATGTATCCCTAATTCAACGTACAATATACTGCATTTTATCTACAGTGTATTCATGGGTTACCTATATATTTCGCATAGTGCTCTGTGTAAATTAAGCGAAGTGCAGTGAAGTAGAAACTCAGTTTTTAAATATTAAATAATTAAAGTACACGTATGAATGGTCAAATAACCGAAAAAGAAAAAAAAAACATCCTCAGTATCCAGTGAATCGGAGGCTGCACGGACCCAGGGCCCGTCTGGAGACCGAAAACCCCCAGCCCCTGCCAAGGGGTCAAACCACGGTCATCCAGGCCACAGTCGGACATTATACTGACTGCGCAAACCCAGTTAATTTTGCCAGGAAATATTCCACAAATTTCACACACACACACACACACACAGACGAGTGTCACGACAGGACGCAGCGGCTGGGAAATCTCTTGCGTCAATGGCTATTTACGAAATAAGGTCGGACGACGATCGTTAGGTACGATGAAATTAAACGATGCGACAGGAAATTGTTGGGATCTCTTTAAGGACATTCACCTGGAAGAAAGTGTATTTTAAAAGAACTTGGTTATGATGGCAAATGCTAACAACGGGTAGGTTTTGTTAAAAAAGAAGAAATAAGCCAACTCTAGCTATTCCTTCGTTATGTATGAGTATGTTGGCAGTCAAAGGGTACTCGCAGCCGCGATCAGAAATGGCAGCAGCAATAAATGGCAGTAATGGGTACATACGAGCTGACATTTCGAGTGCCCAAATTCGTCGGGGGGGGGGGGGAACACAATCAGGCAAATGCCGCAGCTGAATTTCCACAACTTTTCAATTTCGCAGGGTCCATAATCGGTGCAATCGTGACTTCAGTGTCCATCAAGACTATGTGGACCCTGCACAAGCAACGATTCTGTTCCAGTTCATTTAAACCATACACCACTCATCTTGATGTTCATTTATTGCAGGAACAAGCCTCCTGCCCCAAAACCAATCACACTACAGATATGACAATGCATACGTAACAACGAAAATATAAGTCAAGCTGTCATGTACTCGCCTTGCATGAAGGCATATGGGGGAGTGACGGTGTAGCTCCTCTCATTCGTAACGTTGGCACTAGTTAAGGTGAGTGGTCAGCCTCGCGCTCCGACCGCTTTATCCCCTCTACCCAATGACGTTTAGGATGTGCGGGCCCCACAGTCTGGACGCTCTTGAAACGAGACCTTGCCCCTGCCCGGTCGAACCACGACGCCTTGGTTTTACAGCCAGTGGCATGGTCAGTGCAACAAATATGCCAACCCGGTACTATTTTACGTTAAACATTCGCAGTATAAAACGCGTCTACAATAAACACTGCAGATCTTTCTGAGTTTTCTATCTTATGCTACACGACACTAATTTCTTGCACTCTTACTATCAGATTTCGTGAAAATCGGCGTGTTGGACCAACTTACATTTAAAACAAATATCTTGTACAGCCAACCAATTAATGCATTTCACTGAAGCATACACGAATATACGACTGGGTCCAACAACATAGAACTTGGTGTTGCAACAAGCCCAAACACAAAATTCAATCGAAATTCATTCTGTAGTGTCAAATATGTAACATGCGGGGGGGGGGGGAATGGACGGTCAGAAAAGGCCATTCCTGCAATTAACAGCAGTTAACAACATGCAACCACCAAAACGATGATGACGTAAAACTTCGGATCTGTCTTACTGCAGCAAGGCCAACAGGTTCATCAGCCTTTTTCCTGGAGTTCCTCAGTCCCTCCAAGACAATACTGACTCGTAATTCCTGAATGCAGTCAAAAAATACACATAACCCTCCGTTATCTGGTCTAACTCGGGGAAAGGCTGAGTCTGAAAAGCCCGTGTCGTTTGTTCGGTGACCGCTTCTAGCCTATAATCTAGCCCAAAGATGCGAATTTAGGAAGCCAAATAACCAAACGAGACGATGTTCGAACACAAAATAATATTTGTATGGTAAAACTTTTATATGGAATATGAAAGTAAGTCCTAAAAAAACACATTTTAAGGCCTCGGTATGTGTCGGCAGCTTCCGCCAATAAACAAAGAGTTTAACTTGAGTCGCATGGCCTACTAGACCTCGCGTCGCCGCGTTGTAACTAATTATGCATGCTACATTACTGCCCCCCACACACAAACACAAAATACGGGTCAGTATGCTACCTAAACGATAAATGCAGTTTCTACACAAAATACTTCGGAATTGCTATTTTTTGTAAATCGGAAGCGTGTACTGGTTAATACGAGACAGTTGATCGAGGGTCGGACGACCGAGTGTGCGCTGCACGGGATAATCTCGCACTACAGTCTACATAATTGCGTAAGGGGCGCCGACTTGCTCAACTGTCACTGTACCGGTACCAATATCCGGCAACGGAGGGAGAGGGGGGAACCATGCACGCACATCCTGTACGCAGGTTGAAGTGGCTTCAGTTTAGACCAGACCTACAATGTAAAAACTGTTTCGACTTGGTAAACGAAACATTTGAATTTCACAGAAACACACACCACTACCTAGTGCAGTATGACAAAGGGCGTGAACCAAATGAAGCACTATAAAGGTCAAGGACCCCACACCATAACTATACTCGCCTAAAAGTGTTGCGGCCACAAAACTTAGACTGTGGTCCAGCCGCGGGTCGCTACTTCGCAGTCCACGAACACTCACGCCGAAAAACCAGTTCTGTAATAAAAGCACTCTACGAACACGATGTCGTTACATCCATGACAGGCTATGCCTGTATCTGTGCCAAGGCTGCCAGGCTTCATTATACAGGAATCTCTGAACACTATTGCTCTCACACAGTACTACGTGGTCTTACAAGACAAAATTACCATGTGTGGACCACGAAGTTAAGGGTATTCGGACCACACCGATGTATATTATCAATGGCGGTAGCCTACCTGCATGTCGACACACCAAAATCTCGACATGTATTTACGACATACGAGACTTCGAACAGCTTCCAAGTTTCCCATATACCTTATAGATCTTGTCAAACTGTTCACTACACACAAGTCAATGACGTTCCACTGTTCCATACTATATAAATAACCAAAAAAATGCACTTCAAAGTTTCTGATGTATTATGTTCAACTGTTTTCTTACATACTGGGTGCCGTATGCTATATACTGTATTAAAGATCACACATCTTAGCTAATGGTTAGGAAGGTTATGAAGTAAGGTACAAGAAAGGGACAAATAAGAGAATACGAGAAGTGCTGGGCAGAATACGTGAACCTAAAAAATAGAGAACTATAACAGTGGAGTTAAAAAAAAATTACAACGATCTTCATAATCAGTCACCTACACCAAATATTCGAACGATAAAATCATTATGACGAGGCTGATGGCACAAGTAACGCGTACGCTGAAATAAGAAATGCATACATTTGTTGGGAAACATGAGAAGCAATTGGGAACCCCGGTATATATCTCAGTGAATGGTATTAAAACAGGTCGTCTAAAGAAACGGGATGTAAGGGTGTGGAATCGATTCAGGTGACTCAGGATTAGGGTGGTCAAGTCCAATCAGACGCGCAAAGACGCGGCAACAACAATCTGCCTTACTTACGAAGGCCGCGGGCGGGAATGCGTACACCCTAGCACAGCCAAATCCAGTCCCATGAGTCTTGTCGAGTCTAGCGTGTTGATGCCTCAAGTTTCATTTTCTAAGTCGGACTCCAGTCATCGGACGTGACGGCTGCTACTTTGCGTTGGGAAGTGAATGTAGAACGGTTCTTTCAGTTCATGACAATCGGGCAGTCTGCGATGCATCTCGTTGTGGACAAAGAAAGACTACACATTCGGAGTTTGGTAATAACTGCACAGCAGATGGTCTAAATATTCCGAATTCCAGTTTGTGTTTATTAAGTGCGCCCACATGTTTTGTCTCTTCCAACGCAGCCTCAGTCTCCATATAACTGAGTGCAAAGCAAGCAGATTATAATTTTCCACCTTTGTAGACGTGTGCACTGTTCAAAGAGTACTAAAAACATACGGGATTCCTGCGGACTTGACTGGACTCGACACGGTCCGTGTGCACCCCTCCCCGTGTCTCTACAGTCTGACTGGACTCAGTAGACTTCTGGTGGGTACACACCCTTAAGGTCCAGTGCCAGGTTCTTGTGACACTTCTCGCCCCGTAAAGGAGCTCTGATCCACAGATGCTGTCATGTAAACGAATTCGCAATTGAACCAGGAGCTTCGTTGTGTGGTACAGAACACCTCTCGGGTAATTAAGAGTTAAGAACTGAACGGCAGTCGAGGGATGCATATGGAAAACTTCTGTCCCAGTCATTGATTCAACACGTGGGGCCAATAAGATCAAAAAACCCCAATGACAAGAAAATGCAACACCAATGACACTGCAACAAAGGGATAGTGCTTTCGCGAGGCAACAAGAACACACAAATGAACGTACTACAACAATCTTGAGCCACGGCAGACGTCACGGCAAAGGGTAGTACGCGGCACTCTTCCACCCTCATTCGCGCGAGGTTTCAACCGTTATCATGCTTCCGGTTCCAGCTCAGCGTGGTCTGAATTCCACGAAACCTTTTCAGGCGATCTTATTCAAGCTAGGCTCCATATGTTAGGATTCCCAAAACTTTCTGACGGTGTCTGAACGGAACTCCACTAGCGGCATTTAAACCTATTCGGCCGAAAATGGAGCTCAATCATAATTTAAAACGAGGATGACTTTCGTTTCCTTTAAGACACACTCATAAAACATAATTTCCGTTTCCTTGGATCTACTTTCTTCATAACTCTCAATTATCATTATCAAAAAATGTTACAAATCACGGCTTTTTTTATCGAGAAAGATGTTCGCTTATCTCTAATTAAACAACTCATAAACTCAACAGGTACAGTAATATCTAACAAAAGTATTTTCTGCACAGTCTGATACAAAATTATGCTTTTGGAGTTAACCTGACTGTACCTCCATTAACTCGGTTTTTAAAACACGGAAGTCTTGACAGCAAAAGGTAATGGTCGCTAAATTATCAAACCAACGCCACAAACACTACCTTTCCCACAACCCTCCACACACAAAGAGAACTTTATTACACAGACACATAAACATACGAAACTAATTACCACTAAAACTCTTTCCTTCCATCCCAGGCATAATGTGACCACACTAGTTTTTAATTATTACAAAGTTAAGGAATCCTGTTAATGCCAAACACATTAACTGTGAGTGACAGTAACCAACTTACTGATTAGTGAGAAATAAGATCTTGAACACAATAACAAAAATGTGCACTGTTACCCTGAAACACCCAGTCACCACCCACACACACACCTTTTGTATGCTTGAATGCATGTGACCATACAACTACAATGTTTATGTAGTTATTACATTATCTGCTCTGTATGGTGCTCTACAAAGCATGAAATGTGAGCACATTTCATGTTCAAGAGACACAAGTAAAATATTATTGGATCATCTTGCTTGCCTCTGAAACCATCCTCGAACTTTCTGGTTGCTATTCATTTCCTTCTTGTTATCATTCAGTGTCAAAAACGACAAACTCTTTATCTAATAAACCCCGACTGTGAAAGGGGCTATTCATATAAGTGTCTTGTATACTTCTTGTAATGAATTTCACACAATAGTGACACAAATAAGAAGTGTTTATGCAAAAAGAAAAGGCAATAATCACAACAGCAAGATGCAGGCAAGTGATGTCACTGTGGAAAATCAAAGCACTTCATGCCAGAAGCAACTGCCTAGGTATGTCAGATCACTGCCTATGGTATCATTTACAGTGGTGCCACTTCCTATTGAAAACGTGGTCTTGACACTGCCTATTCCAAAACTGTGTCCTGAACTTCCCATTAAGTACTTGGTTTTGTATTTCTTGGTCCCCTGAAATTTTAATAGCTATCAATATGAAAACTGCTGGCAATCCAATCCTTCCATGCTCCATTCATATGCAATCCATGTCTTGTATAGTGATCATTGTGCGCAATCATTTACATACCCTGAACAAGACTAAACATTTTTGTTATTCTTTTTAATTTTCTATTAAAACCCTAACTTCTTCATTTATGCACGACGAAGTTGATAAATCGAACCTATGCGGGGCACTCACAATCATCACATTGTTCCTTCTGTTCTCAACAAACTGTTTGACATAATGGTGCCCTTTTGTGGAAATATTTTTCCCAATATACCTAGAACCCTCACATAGTATCACTACAACATTATTTGTCAAACTTTCAGTCTCTTCTTTCATTGTGGATGTAAATATGCCTCAAATCAGCATTTGGTTTCACATAACCTGTTACTTCATAAGACGTTCCTAGGTGATAAATCAATCGCTCAACACAACCTCATGCATGGCTGTCACCTATTAGTGTAATTTTACATTTGTTATGCACTTGGTCTCATTCTCCTTTGCTTTCAAAACTATGGTTTTGTTTGAGCCTGTACTTGAAGCCATTTTTATTAGTTCTTGTAGGTTAAGGAATATGACAAAACAATTTTAAAGTTTCAATTTGTTTGCTTGTCTGATGAAATTTTTGTCTTCTCAGCCTCATGGAATGACCAATTATGACTTTTATCCATTTATTTTCATTTGCTCCACCTTATTTTTCATCATGAACATTATTCGAACTATTCAGACTCAGACGCTACATTTGTATTAACTTCTGCCCACAAACATTCAGTACTTAATTTCACAGGTAAGAGCTCATCCAAAGTTTTTGATGTTCCCTTTTTATCTTATCATAGTTTTCACAATGATTTTTATCATTTTCTTGTGTAATTTTAGTTAAACACTTGGAACTATATTCATGAGCCACATCCATGTCTGCCATTAAGTCACTACAGTAGGGCTGAAGTCACCACTTAATACAGAAGTGGGTTTGGTTGTGCAGAGTTAAGTTTATTTAATTTAGTATCTGGTCAGGGTGCCATTGTTGCATATTGTTGGCTTGACTAACAATACCTGACACTACTACCTGACAGAGAAATGTACCAAACTCTGTGGTTCATCCAACATGAAACACAACATTAATCTTCAAAAACTAGAAGCCACCATTCCAAACCAACAAAACAGAAATGTGTTAGCCAGAAGAAAGCCACATCATAACCATTCCAGACTGATACCAAGCAACAGAGAAAAATTTCCTTGTCTCACTATCTACTCAGGCGACTAATTTGTTATACTTCTATGCACACTGTGTAAGAATATTTAGAATAGGACACATCTGTCTCTTTAATTGCATGTTTCAAGCTGATATGCGGTGAACAGATTTTGATGACATACTCTATGTTACAGCAGTGGGGTCACACAAAATCACACATCTAATCTCCTGCAGTTGGTAATAACATGGCCAATTCAAGATGTCATGGGGTGGGACTGAATGAAATGTGATAACCATGATGGTAACGATAGTAACGACAGTAACAAATGTTTGAATTCCAAGGGAAGTGCTCCCCCAACACAAATCCACAGAAGCAAATGTCATCTGCATAACTGACATCATAGGCAACAACACCCCACCAAACTGCAACCTGATCAATTCCCACAGGACAGTTGCAGAGCCAGCCATCCCAAGTCAAACACTCTGTTCCCAAAAGTGAAATGTTGTAAACTGGGCCTTCATTCCTGGAAACCCGCTTCACAGCATAAAAATACCAACTGACCACAAACATAAATGGAAAACAGATAAAACACAAATACTGTACCTGCTTAACCAACCACTTCTTGAAGAAAAACAAATACTGAACAAAGCGCAAAGAACATAAAGTACATTTTAAAATTCTTAACAAGTACAAAAAATTCCATTCAAAATGTTCTGCCTTCAGTACTTCAGGAAAGGGGGGTTTTAATGAAGATATTCTAATAGGGAGGGTAATAGGTCATCTGAAATATAAAAGTGTATTCTTCTTCCAAGAATAGGGGCAGAAACAGACTGGTACTCATTGAGTTTGGCTCCAGAGTACTTTTACATAATTGCTACTAGAGGCCATCCACAAGGAACCATCAGTTACCATTCAGCTGTATGCACAGTGACATCCATCTGGCTGGAGTTTATCAAACCCAGTCACAGTAATGACATTGAGGTTTCCAGTCTTCACTGTACATCACGTTCTGTATGTTCATAATTCTAACATGGATTCGTAAAAGAGGTATATTGCTTTTAATAAACAAGAAAATGTAATTCATATTACTAGATCCAGGTGTTTGACATTACAGGATGTCCTACAAGCTTGCCCAAGAGAAACTGACAAAAGTGTAACAGGAAACTGGGAGAGAAAAAACTGCAACTGAATACAGTGAAGATGAATGGCAGTGATGGTTGGCCTATTCATGTCAGCGAGAATAAAACAGTCTATGTAGGCTATACATGTTCCGCTACTCTTCTGATGATATGGTTTGAAGGAGGCCTGCTCCAGCTTCAGCTTCAGACAGAAATATAACATTACACAACTGGTTTCCAAAACATTCCTGGTCCTCTCCCACATTCGAAACACAAAGACTGTCAACAGCTCAGACGATAAGAAATGGCAAAACAATTTCAAGACCATCCTCGAGACACTGAGACTAGGTATGACTAAGAAGATAATCCAGAAAGCATGACGAAATACTGGCTGTCTCGCTTAAGTACTCCACAACAAAGTGAAGCGCAAAGCCAGTGGTGAGACAAACCAGCCCCCCCCCCCAACAAGGCACGCACCTTACCTGAGATCTACAGACAGAAAAATTAGATTCCAATGTCACAAAATTGACAAACATTTGTTGTTCAAAACTGTGAGAACCCTACATGAAATCAGTGCATGTAAAGCAATGGCACTAACTGTATCTAATGTAACAGCAAAGGTAAAGCAAACCTCATACAGGCCTGGACAGACCCTGAGTGTTCCACCATGCTGAGGCTCCCAGATTTCAAGACAACTGGCACATGAATGTGGTACGGTTGTCAGAACTATGCATCGGCTGCCTTTACCCCCAGGAAATATTCCTGGAACTCATTTCTGTTGGGAGGCTGAGTCGACCCCAGGGCCATGGTGCAGCCAGAAGGATCATGTCAATGAAAAATTCCGGTGACACTCTCAGGAATTGAACCCTTGACCTTCCAGCTTGCAGCGCAGTTCCACTGCGTACCCCACTGTATCTAGGAATATCTAAATTACTTATGTTAGACCTACTTTTCTAAAAATTTAATAATTTGGCTTCTATTTGTTCCTAGTGTCCTGCATGTATTTAGAGGATAAATTTTCAAATACAATTGTCATATCCAACACCAAATGTTAGGTATTAGCGCCTCAATCACTACTAGGAATAAGAAACAAACGGTGCTTCAATTTATCAACCAACGAATGTACATATAATTTCACATAAAACACTTTTAAAAACACTTTAAAACACTCCGACATGTTTCGATCTTGTCAGATCATCATCAGGGAGCTTTGTTCCTTGCTAAAGTTATATTACAGTATACACAATTCAATTCGTAGTTGCAAACGAGGTGTTGTGGCAGCATATCTGTAAATAATTATACTATTAAGTATATTGTCAAAACAACTATGTCAGTGAATTTACTCAAATAGATGTTTTAACAATATACTTAATAGTATAATTATTTACAGATATGCTGCCACAACACCTCGTTTGCAACTACGAATTGAATTGTGTATACTGTAATATAACTTTAGCAAAGAACAAAGCTCCCTGATGATGATATGGGAAGATCGAAACATGTCAGAGTGTTTTAAAGTGTTTTTAAAAGCGTCTTATGTGAAATTATATGTGCATTCGTTGGTTGATAAACTGAAGTGATTCTACGAAAATGCACGGTGCTGCAATAAGATTTATAGCTAAAACAAACTATGCATTTAAAATCAACACAATATATACACTTTGTATTTATTCATTCAAGATTCTCCTTGGGGTTTGTCATACCCCACGACAGCACGGGTGTGATTTTTCTTTACCCCAGTAAAGAAGGTCTGTCCTTTAAACTAAGGCCAGCATTTGCTTCCAGAAAAATTGCACAGTACTTGAAACAACCAAATAACTTGTTAAGTCATAAGATTCGCATATCTAACTCTGGAGAGCAGTACGTATATCTATATGCATGTAAAGATTATAGCCAGCTCTTTAACGTGGGAAATAAACGGTACGGGGTACGTTCCAAACAGTCCCATCAAGACGCTGCCTTGTCTGCATACGGTCACTGATGATTGATCTAGAAAATACCAAATGTTCTGATCGTCGTGTAACAATTTCCACCAATGTTTAATTAGCCCCTGTACCAATCACGGGCGTTACTGATGGGGTACGGGTTAAATATGCCTGCCGTACGTACCGGCGGCCATAGTTTCGAACACAATACCTACACCAACAAACACGATTTAACAAATCATATTATAAAATTAACTCACCCGTTCCTATTAAACCTGCTGGCGTAAAGTCACCGCAAATTTAAAAATTCACTAAATCAGCCACAATTCCTCTGCCACTCCAACAACAACTCCACTCACCCAACCCGACCAACGCGCAACCCTCTATCGGCTGCTACGAGAACGAATGGCTCCGCAGAAAATAGTTCTCAATTAGGATTCATAATTCGAAACTTTTAATGTACACAAACTCAAGTACACACTAGTTTCCTACCATTGTCAAAGATTATGCACTTGGAAATACTTACATCGTTTTAAGCAGTATAGGTAATGTGTGTATTTTGCGGATGAATACGGGACTATAAATGATGTCATCGGCCCGTTTGGCATGTGATGAATGAGATCAAAAATGAAAGTGGGCGTGGTAATTGGCTCCACAGAACTAGGTAATTTCGTCAAAAATGTTAATCCTACTCTACTAAGATTCAATGTTAATATATATTTTTATGCATATACAAATATTCAACAATTAAACGCCTCCTATGAACCTTTAAAATTATGATAGGTAAATAAACACGGGGGGGAGGGGGCTGCGTGAAACTAGGTCAAAGTGCATGTTCCTAGAATAATTAACTCCAGTAGAGTACTTTCTGACAAACTAGTAGTTCAAATAGTTATCCGATTTCCCGCATTCTATGAAAACTAAAGGTTCATTACTGTTTTCACACCGGTGCGTCCCTTGACCCCACAGTGAGCCGAATTAACACGCTCTCGCATTCAGCATAAGATCGATTTTGATATTGTCCTCCCGTCTATTCCTAGGACTTACACTTTCTTTCAGGTATCCCCACCAAAACCCTTTATGCAGTTCTCTCTTCCACATTATGTACCACATCCCCCTCCCAAACGATTTTTCTTGATTTAATTAATATTTTGGGGAGGAGCACAAATCATTAAGCTCCTCATTTTGCGATTTTTATCAGTCTTCCTCTTACTTCCACCTTTTTAGCCTCACACATTTTCCTTAGTATCTGATTTCCGAATACTCTCCGCCTGTGTTAGTCCCTTATTGTGAGTGACCAAATCTCAAGACCAACTGGCAAAATTATATTTCTATATTCCTGTATAGCAAAGAAGAATTGTTAGCTTTCCTAAATAGAGTACTTCACCTCCAAACTGGACAGAAACGTATACCTCATTTTATAATGTGTTATGCAATGGAGTGTACAATCAGAAATCTTACAATTTTGCAGCAGCAAAAAGTACTAAGCAAAAATGTCCAATTTTAAACAGCTAGTAGATTCCCAACTCACTTTCTTTAACTGAGAATACAACTGTGATCATTATCACAATGAAAAGTGGGCGGCTGAAAAGATTCAACATGAAAATCCTCGAGGAACCTTCAATTATTTTCCCAATGTGGAATCATACACAATTGTAAAATTAGCACTGTTGTTTGGCAAATGAGATAACAATTTCATTATTCTATAAGTATTTATTATAGAAGATTTGCTTTTGGAATCCTTTGCTGTACCAGATTTATATTTGGTAGTATTAGTATTGTTAGTGACAGTTCAAAAATACATAATTCTTATGATTGACATCGTGTTGTGTAGCTATCAAATTGAATGTGAACACCATTAAAAGCAACTGAAGTTTTATTCTAAAACAATAGTTTCTTTAAAAACACTACATGTTTCGGACTAAGAAGAATATAATCAGACTTGTGCAAAACTAAAAAAATTACAAAGTGAAGATAAGTAAATTTCATTATGAAGTGACAACCCACCATTACAAACAGGTTTATAAAACTCTTAAATTGTTACATTTTCTGTTGATTATCATTCTGAATTATCAGAATATGTAATCTTCCTAACGTTTGTTTTAGTAACTTCATCTCAGGTTTCAAGGAAATATAAAAAATAGAATTCCATGAAACGTCTCTTAGTTAGAGCTGCTGTTGGATCATTCCTTAATTTTCCATTTCCAATTTTCTAGTAGACTCAAAACATTGAGCATGGTAGAGGATATATTTTTGTTAACTCTTTTTAAGAATGTAATGCACACTGTGTAAGGATCCTTCTTTTCTTGTTCCATCATTTCGTAAGTAATGACAAAACATCTATGTTAATTATAATATCATCAAAGATTTGCCTGCCATTGTGAGGAAAAACTGATCTTTGTTATCCATTTTCACCATTTGAACCCGGAAAAGGCAAATGTCAATGCTTTACCTTTGTGATTAACTGCATGAAATGCTCTGCTGGCAACTTTGCAAGGTCTTTTTAGTACAAGAAAATGCAAATGTAGCATTACATCGAACTCTAGCCCTTTTAGGCTTGAATAATATGAGATCCTTTCAAACTCAGGGACCTCAGCAGGAATCTGTAGTAAAAAAAAAATTCTGCTGCAGTTGTGCATAAGTATACCACAACTTTTTGCACTTAAACATCCATGCAGGCATGGCATTTGGATAATCAATCTTGGTGTGTAGCACCCCTTTTGTGCCTTGCACAGTTTACTGGAATATTGCCAACAAAAAAGGGGGGAGGGGGGATGTTATACATGAGATTTATAAGATTTTTCCATCACGTACCTCTCAGATTTCCCTGCAATGTACATTAAATGTGGAAATACATAAACTAGTGTATTACAGCTAACTGTGTGAAAGCGTGTTATCAGGATGTTGTTTATTATGTGAAACACGTTAACGTGGTGCATGAATGGGTCACTGAATAAACCGGATTGCGGGAAAACACCCATTTTCGCAGTTTTGGACAGACATGTTCGTTCTGCGCGTTGTAGGCTGCAGAACGTCAAATGCCATAATTGCTGCTCAAATTCCATATGCGGTGTCTACAACTTGCAGTTAAAGACATGTATCTCGACGTCACGCACTTCCTAAGATTAACATTGACTTACATATCTATGCCGTGATTGCGGGATTTTTGAGCGCATGGATCAGAAGAACTCACCTGCACCACCACAGATGCATGCCACGTGTTGGCTAGTTAGCCCCGCTCATAATAGATGGCACTATACTCCATACAAAACAGGGTTGAGGCTGCGCCAAAATCACACAGGGACATAATAGTATGAACTTCCGGTATTCAGACAGCGGTGGGAAGTTCAAACACTGAGTTTACACCTCGCGCATCGGATGGCAGGGTTCTGTTGATTACATTCATACATTAGGTTCAAGAACCCTTAAGATGTAAGAGTCAATACTTAATGCCAGAAAATTGTTGACATACCTATAAATAGTACACCAAATAAATAAAATTACCTCAAATTTGGAGCAATAAATCAACATAGCAATAAATATGGCCTGTGTTGCGAGAATGCAATCTAATTCCTTCAAAATAAATTCTTTCACAATAATAGCATGTTACTGTCTACAAAAGAGAGAAAATAATTTTACATGCTTTCTTGTAGGAAACGAACAGAAGTAACACATATAGTGACCTGTTATCCGTGACGATTCTCAACAGAAGCGTTGTGTACACATGAGTGTGTGTGTGTTGCCTGTTTAAAGTAATAACCAACTTCCAATTGTTATAGCCTAAGTCTAATCAATTATTTTTAAGAAATTCGGAAAGTAGGTAGAAAAAAAAAGTACTTCATACTTCATTCACCTGCCTATGAAGATGGAACCGATAGTGAGTTCCGAAACGTCGGCAATTAGAACTCAGACGCCGGGGAATTACCCAAAAAGGAACAAATTACATAGGTAGAAAAAGTTAGCCTCTTATCGTTCCCAAGTCTCTCAACTCAGAGACTGGACGGGCGATAACGAAGATACAGATGGGAATGGTAAGTGCCTAACTTTTTTAAAAATACTTAAATAAAACATAGTACCTTGATTAAAAAACACAATGATTCTAGAATATCGACTTGAGTAGTATACCACTAGAATCAAAAGTTCTTGTTCTAAGAGCGGGTTTAAAAAATTATTGGATTAAATACTGCATTTTCAAAAGAATGAATTAATGACTGAACCAAAACAAAAAGAAAAACTTTTTTGAAAGTTTTGTAACAGTATGTTTTGCAGAATATCACAGTTCACGTAATTAGTTATAACTTTAGTCAATGCGGCAGAATGAACCAACTTTTTCCAGTCACCTGAACATTCTTCGTGATACCATTTGTACACTTCTGTGAATCCGATGTACTTTGCGTCTTGTTTACTCTTCAGTATGTTTGACCTCTACATAAGCGCTCAGATTTATTATCAGAAACATCGTCATCATAATTTTCTATGAAACTGTCTTCCTCGGATCTTTTGGAGTTCCAGAATGATGAGTTAGGGACATTTCTCTTTATTTGCAAGTCGCGTTCAGCAGGATTAGTTGCTGCTTTGACGTCACAAGGTTCAGACTTGTAACACGTCACTGGTAAGTAAAAGGACTTTACCATCATCTTGACAAAACATAAAACACAATATATACATAAGACGTTTCGACAGCTACTCCTTTCTTCCTCAGGTAAACTACTGTATCTGGAGACACTGAAGTGTTTCTGCATCTTCTTTTCCTCTGCTACAGATATCAGGAACCAAAATATTGTCAGAATGCAGAAGTATTTGGTGAGGTAGAGGAGTCACAGTGGTGGTTACCGTCTGTGTATTTCAGCTGCTCGAGAGCAGGCGTTCTTCTGAGGAGTTGGTGTATACCACAGGATTTTCTAGCAAAACACTCATATTGTTGGGCAGAGTTTCTTTCAGAAAGTAATGTTCATTAAATACGTGACAGGATAGAATCTTCTTTTCCGTAACTCGTTTGAGGTTATTTTTCTGGAGCACAAAATTTATCGCGAGAATCCTCTGTAGTTACGGTCGAGGGTCACTATGTAATCAAGAATATGAAGCAGTAGTGCAGCGACGTTTGATAAATTTTTATAACATCATTTACTTATATTCAGATCATTTTAATTAAGACTGAGTATTTTCCCTTAGTAGGTCACCAGTTTTCAGTGAGGTAAGCCCAGTGGTCATGTTGTCACTTTAGAGCATCTGGACTCGCGTGTAGCACAGCACTTCCTCTGTACTTTGTGGAGCAGTTATACTGCTGAGAGTTGCTTCCATCGTCTTTCCTCACTAGGGCATGGGACCGGCTGTGGTGAGTATGGGGAGACCAAAAAAGATGAAAAGGTAAAAAGCGCCTTCACCATGAAGACGAATAAGTCTTACTGTCCCCAGACCTTGACAGTTCAACATGATGATGTTGGTAATGATTTGATTATCTTTGTAGATTTTATTGTGGCAATCGTGACAAGCGGAGGTATTTAACAAGACTAGAGGTGTATTACTTGGTGAATCGCTGCTGCTGGCCCTTGCCAGCAGCGACTGGTTCAGTCGACTTGGCCATCGTGGGCGATGGCCAAGTCGACTAAACAAATCGCGCTCAGCGCTGATCAGCCGAGAGTCCTTTGGTTACCCTGACTTTCGTTTTCCGTGATTTTCCTCAGTTGTACGGCAAACGCCAGGGTATTCTACGCAAAGGCGGTGCACGGCCCGCACTTCCCTCCACCAGGCGCGGCGGCTTCACCTAAGCGCCTGATAGACGTCGCAAAACACCAGTATGCGACAGAGCCAGTCTGGGCTCGGAACCCAGACAGCCAACCAACCAAAGTTTATTACTCCCATATTTAGTCCAGGGCAACCTAGGCCCTAGTCTTTGGCAAGATCAGTCAAGGCCCTCAGCCTGACTTC
>Ga0123357_10003096_pt1 | contig 18869 bp, 15 predicted proteins | sample TergutEmb28metaG_FD_89873 | JGI IMG/M metagenome (GOLD analysis project Ga0123357, IMG submission 89873) | Embiratermes neotenicus P4 segment gut microbial communities from Petit-Saut dam, French Guiana - Emb289 P4 | ecosystem: Host-associated > Arthropoda: Insects > Digestive system > Gut ...
CCGCCGGCGCGCCTCTCCGTCAGTCCACTCGCCGGGGGCGCCGGTCCGCGTCGGCGACGGCTACTGGTGGTGCCTCAGGCGGGTGACTGGGTGCCATCCCATTCCCAGCGGGTGCCGCGGGCCAGATAGGTGATGTGGTCGGTGATCCGATGGAACCCCGGCGGCATGAGGTCGGAGGCCAGTGTGGCGTGGTCTTCGTGGTTGCCGTCGAGGAACCACAGCGGTATCCCGGCCTCGTCCAGGGTGCGGTCGACCCATTCCAGGAAATGCTTTCCCTGCGCCATACGGGGCCAATAGCCGAAATCGCCGAGTTGCACGATCAGGTCGACGCCGAGTTTTTCGGCCTGGTCGATGACGAAACACGTCCAGTGGGCGTTGCAATGGGTGTCGCCTATCAGCAGGATCCGCTGGGGCGTGTCGTCAGTCATGACGGGCGGCTTTCTGGTGGGTATTGGGCGGTGAATTCGTGGATGCGAGCCATGTCGGCTTTGGAAATGCCCCAGGTGTCGTCGGGGCCGATCGTCAAGAAACTGGGCGCCAACTGCTGGACGCAGGAGGCGACGTCTTGCTTGAACACCGTGGAGATGTTCATCGTGTCATCGACCCAGACCACGCCCGCGTCGTAGAGCCGCCGGCCCGGCGACACCGGGACCGGCCCGCTGGCGCCGCCTGCGCCAAAAACTGGAGGGTCGGTGCCCCGGCCTTCGTCACCATCGCTCATGTTTCTCTCCCCTGTCATGGTTGCGTTCTCAGTCTGGCACGCGGGTACGACAGTTTTGGTGACGGGTGACGCACAGTTGAAAATCTGAAGGTCTCAACTGTCGGAACACCCAGTACAAGCCCGTATCAACACAGGATTTGGCCAAACATCCGTTGAGCGCTCTGCCTGGCACCGTGGACCACAGGCGAAGTATCAGAACATAGGTGGGCGGGGCAGTTCGCTTTGAGCGGGGCAACTGAGGCTAAGCGTCGCCGGGCATAGCATGGTCTTCATCTTCTAGACGATGTGATGCCCGTGTACGCGACGTATTTCCACAAGTACAAATGGCCGTTCCTGATCGCGGTGTTCTGCGTGGCCTGCGAGGCGCTGTGCGATCTGCTGGGGCCGACGTTGATGGCGCAGGTGCTCAACGTCGGCATCTTGGGCAGCCAGCTTTCCGCCGTCGAATATTGGGGCGGGTTGATGCTGGCCGTGACGGCGGTGGGGGCGGGCTTCGCCGTCACCCGGAACATCTTGGCCAGCCGCGTCTCCCAACGCCTGGGAGCGGAGTTGCGCTACGACTGCTTCCAGAAAATCATGAGCCTGTCGGAGGCGGGTGCCGATCAGATCGAGACCGGGTCGCTCATCACCCGCATGACGAACGACACCACGCAGGTCACGCAGTTCGTCAACGGCATCATGCGGGTGTTCATGAAAGCGCCCATCACCTGCGTGGGCAGCATCGTGCTGGCCTCCATCCTGAACCTTCGCCTCAGCGTGATCATCTATGCCGTCGTCCTCGTCACGGGTTTGCTCGTGTACGTCAGCATGAAGATGAGCTATCCCCGGTTCGCGCTTTACCAGCGCGCGATGGACCGGGTGAACACGATCGCGCAGGAATATCTGGGCGGCGTCCGCCTCGTCAAGGCTTTCGGTACCTACGACGAGGAATCCGGGCGTTTCGCCGACGCGAACGGCAACCTCATGAACAGGGGCGTGCGCTCGCAGCGCGTCATCACCGTCACGTCGCCGCTGATCACCTTCGTCGTCGGCATCGGGACGGTCCTGGCCGTCTATTTCGGCGCCGGATTGTTCGTCAACGGCCAAACCCAGCCGGGCGATATTTCCGCGTTCGTGACGTACATGTTGCAGATGCTGACGTCGCTGATGATGTTGACGAACGTCTTTAACACCTTCGTCCGCACGCGGGCGTCGTCGCGTCGCATCGGCGAGGTGTTCGCCTGCGACGACGACGTTCCCTCCACCGGCGACCGCACCCCGTTGCGCGGTGTCGTCGAACTGAGCCACGTCACGTTCACCTACCCCGGCGGCAGCGGCGTCCCCGCGATCAAGGACGTTTCGGCGACGGTGCGGCCAGGACAGAGCCTGGCCATCATCGGCCCCACCGGCGCCGGCAAGTCGACGCTGTGCTGGCTGCTCCTGCGCTTCTACGACGTGGACGCTGGCGCGATCCTGCTGGACGGCAAGGACATCCGCGAGCGCTGCGTCGACACCGTCCGCGCGGGCATCGCGTTGGTGCCGCAAAAGTCGATGCTTTTCTCCGGCACGGTCGGCGACAACATCCGGTGGGGGGACCCACGGGCCGACGACGACGCCGTGCGCGACGCCGCCGAACGGGCGCAGGCCGGGTTCGTCGACGACATGTCTGACGGGTTTTCCAGCCTGCTGGGCAGCGCCGCCGTCAACATCTCCGGCGGGCAGAAACAGCGCCTGTCCATCGCCCGCGGCCTGCTGCGCAACGCCCCCGTCCTGGTGCTCGACGACGCGACCAGCGCGCTCGACGCCATCACGGAGGCGAAGATACGCGGCGAACGGCTGGGTTCCAATCCCGGTCAGGCCGTCATCCTCGTGACGCAGCGCTGCACGACGGCCATGTTCGCCGACACGATCCTCGTCCTGGAGAACGGCGCGTGCGTCGGCTACGGCACCCACGAGCAGTTGCTGGCAACGTGCGAGACCTACCAGGAGATCTACCGCTCCCAGGTCGACAGCAACATCTCGCTGGATGACACGTCGCCGACGGCGGGAAGCGCCGCCCAAGGCTCGTCGCCGCTGGGGAGCGCAGACTGATGTCCTCACCCCAGGCGAGCGCCGCCATGAAAATGCCGTCGTTCGGCGGCGGCGGTCGTGGCGGCGGACGCAACCGCTTCGTCCCCGGCGACAAGCCGGCGAACTCCCGGGGCACGGCCTGGCGCGTCGTGAAAATCTACGCCCGCTCCGGCAAAATCATCATTCTCGCCATCATTCTGACGGCGATATCCGCGCTCATCTCCGTCGCCATTCCCTATGCCGTCGGACGTGTGTTCGACACGTTCCACGTCAACCCCGTGCGGCTCGACACCGCGAACATGCTCCAATTGCTCGCCGTCGTCGCGGTGCTGTATACGGCGAACTATGTCATCGGCACGGTTAACGGCCTGGTGACGTTGAACGTCACGCAGAAACTCGTCTACCGGCTGCGCGCGGACTTCTTCGCCAAACTGCAAAAGCTGCCGCTGTCGTTCTTCGACACCCGCCCCCACGGCGACACGATGAGCCGTCTGACCAACGACATCGACAACATCTCGTCGACCATCGCGTCCTCGACGACCCAACTCGTCTCCGCCGTGCTGACCATTGCGGGGTCGCTGGGCGTGATGTTGTATTTGAGCCCGGCGTTGACGGTCGCGGTGGTCGTGAGCGTGCCGTTGGTCGTCATCCTTTCCCGGACGATCGCCAAACGCAGCCGGGCGTATTTCTTGGCACAGCAACGCAACCTCGGACTGCTGAACGGCACCATCGAGGAGAACATCGTCGGGATGAAGATGGTCAAGGCGTTCGGTCGGCGCGAGTTCGTCATGGAACAGTTCGGGCGCACCAACGAGAAGCTGTATGCCGCCAGTCTGCGTGCCCAGATCTGGTCGGGGTTCATGATGCCGCTCATGAACGTCATCAACAACCTGGTCTACACGCTGGTGGCGATCACCGGCGGGGTGTTGTCCATCGGTTATGGGTTGCCCGTCGGCACGGTCGTCAGCTTCCTGTTCTACTCCAAACAGTTCGGCCAGCCGCTCAACGCCATCGCGGGCATGTGGAACACGATCCAGCAGGCGTTGGCCGGCGCGGAACGGGTTTTCGAGATCCTCGACCAGCCCGAGGAGACGCCCGACGTGCCGGACGCCGTCACCGCCCACGACGTGGCCGGGCGCGTGACGTTCCGCGACGTGTGCTTTTCCTACCCCGGCGCGAACCCGAAGCCGATCCTCAAACACGTCAGCTTCGACGTGAACCCCGGCGAGACCATCGCGCTGGTGGGGGAGACGGGGGCGGGCAAGACCACCATCGTCAACCTCCTGCTGCGTTTCTACGACGCCAACACCGGCAGCATCCTGATCGACGGCGTCCCCGTCACCGGCATCGCACGCGACAGCCTGCGCCGGTGTTTTTCCGTCGTCTTGCAGGACACCTACCTGTTCACGGGCACCATCGGCGACAACATCCGCTATTCCAGGCCCGACGCGACCGACGGCGATGTCGTCGTCGCTGCCACGCTTGCCCACGCCCACGAGTTCATCGAGAAACTCCCCCACGGCTACGACACCGCCGTCTTCGGAAGTTCGGACAATCTCAGCGAGGGCCAACGGCAGTTGCTCGCCATCGCGCGCGCCGTCCTGGGGGAGAGCCCGATCCTGATCCTGGACGAGGCCACCAGTTCGGTGGACACGAAGACGGAAAAGGACATCCAACGCGCCCTCCTGCACCTCATGACCAACCACACGAGCTTCCTGATCGCGCACCGCCTGTCCACCATCCGCGACGCCGACCGCATCCTGGTCATTGGCGACGGGGAGATCCTGGAAACCGGGAACCACGCCGAATTGATGGCCCGCCAGGGCCGCTACTACGAGATGGTCGTCAGCCAGATGGGCGTGGTCCCCGCGACGCCGACCGCCCGCGCTGGCTCTGGCACACTGGACGGGTGACTCCTGCCGCCGCCCCACCGCACATCGTCTTCGTCTGCTGGGGCAACATCTGCCGGTCGCCGATGGCCGAGAGGATCGCCGAACGCATGGCGCGCGACGCCGGGCTGGATGCGGTATTCACGTCGGCGGGCACGTCGTCCGAGGAAGTCGGCAACCCGATCGACCGTCGGGCCGCGCGGGTGTTGCAGGCCCACGGGTACCGGGCCGAGGGGCACCATGCCCACCGGATCACCGCCGACGAGGTTCGCCGGGCCGATCTCGTCGTCGCGATGGAACGGCTTCACGTCGACCGGATACGCAGGCTGGTGCCCGACGCGGACAACCTGGCGCTGATGACCGACTTCGACTCGTCCGCCGAGCCGGGCAGCGGCATCGATGACCCGTGGTATGGGCCGGACTCTGCGTTTGAGGCCACGCGGGCCGAGATCGAGCGGGCCATGCCCGGATTGCTCGACTGGATCCGGACCTGGCAGCGATGACCCCGTTCGTGAAGCGGCGCGACGACGCGCCCGACGGGCTGTTCGCCGCCGAAGCAGCCGGTTTGGAGTGGCTTCGCGTCCCCGGAGGCGCGCCCGTCGTCCGCGTCGTCGGGTGGACGCCGACGTCCGTCCTGTTCGGCGGCGGCTACGCCCAGCAGGCCGTGCAGACAGCCCGCGCTTACCTGTGACGGGTTCCCACGTTATGTTCCCAGACGGCGTAATCTCACGTTCGTGAGTCTGTCCGCGTCGGCCGAACGCATTCTTGTCGGGAACGTTTTGTTCATCGTCTGCTGCGCGTTCTATGTCGCTTGGTGGGTGCTGCGGTTCCGGCCGGACAATCCGGTCACCGGGATGAAGTCGGGCTGGCTGCTGGTTCCTGCGGCGGTGGCGGGGTTGGCCGGGGTGATGTGCATCATCTGGGGAGCGGCCAGCGCCGGGGGAGGGGCGCGGCTGTTCCCGGGCTGGGCGGCTGTCGTCGGCTGGATCGTCGCGTACGCGGTGTTGGCGGTGGGCACGTCGCAGCTATTCGATCGGCCGGTGACGTCGGAATTGCTGCTGATCACCGGATGGGGCGCACTGGCGTTGGCGGAAGTGAACGCGTTGGCCGGGACGGCGTTGTTCTCGCGGCCGGTGACGTGGGTGTTCGTCGCGGTCATCGCGGTGGTGGTCGTCGTCAGCCTGGTGTGCTACGTCCTGTACTTCCGGCTGGACTCTTGGCGCAGTTACGTCGACGGGATGGCGCCGTTGATCCTGACGGCGCTGGTCATGGCCGGGATCTCGATCTGCATGGCCGTCTATTCGCGTCGCTGAGAGGTCGCGGCCTTCCCGTCGTCGCGCTAGGTGACAGACTTACCACCGTGAGCGCCATTCCCACGGGGTCATCGCGGACGTAGGTTGTCGCCCATCACCGGGGGCCGTTGTCGCACGGCCCCACAACAGCGAAGGAGCTTGGTTATGGCATCAGTAGCGCGCAGCGTGGATTACGGGTCGCGATTCGCCGGACGGACGGCCGTCGTCACCGGGGCGGGGTCTGGCATCGGGTTGGCGACGTGCGAAATGATCATCCAGGACGGCGGCAAGGTTGTCGCCGTCGACGTGAGCCAGCCCCGCCTGGACGAGGCGGCGGCCAAACTCGGCGAGGCGTATATCCCGCTCGCGACCGACATTACCGCCCCCGACGGGCCCGCCATTATCGCGAAAGTGGCCGGCGACCCCATCGACATCCTCATCAACGACGCCGGCATCATGGATGGCTTCCTGCCCGTCACCGAACTCGACGACGCGACGTGGGACAAAGTCCTGGCGGTCAACATGACGGCCCAGATGCGGCTCATTCGCCAGTTCCTGCCCGGCATGCTGAAAGCCGGCCACGGGGCCATTGTCAACGTGTCGTCCGAGGCGTCGTTGCGCACCTGCGCGGGCATCGCGTACACGGTGTCCAAACACGGGGTCAACGGAATCACGCGCCACGTCGCCGCGATGTACGGGCCGCAGGGGATCCGCTGCAACGCCGTCGCGCCCGGCGGGGTCAAGACCAACGTGGGCGGTGACTTCCTCTCGCAACTGGCCGCGGCCCGGCTCGGCCCAGCGTTGGCCGCGACGGCTCCCGCTCCGGCGGAACCCGAACTGCTGGCCCGCGCGATCTGCTTCCTCGCCGACGATGTCGCCGCCGCCAACATCAACGGGATCCTGTTGCCGGTGGACGGAGGCTGGTCGGTCATGTGACGGGCTGTCACTTTCCTGTGAATCCAACCCGTCCGGCGTGCTGGGGAATGTTTTCGGCGCCGGACGGGTTGGCATGGCCATGACTACGCAAACAAACATGAAAACAATCGGTGTCGTCGTCGGCAGCCTGAGGCGGGACTCATTTTCCAAGAAAGTTGCGCACTATGTGGGCGACCAACTGGCGGACCAGTTCAACGTCGCGTTCGTCGAAATTTCCGACCTTCCCCTCTATAACCAAGATCTTGATAATGGCACCGATGTGCCCGAACCGTGGCAGCGTCTGCGGAAGGATCTCGCGTCCGTGGATGGCATTCTTTTCGTCACCCCGGAATACAACCGTTCCCTGCCGGCGGTGTTGAAGAATGCGTTGGACGTGGGGTCGCGTCCCTATGGGGCCAACGCGTGGGGTGGAAAGCCGGGCGCCGTCATCAGCGTCTCGCCGGGGAATATTGGCGGTTTCGCCGCGAATCACCAATTGCGCCAAGTCGCGACATTTCTCGACATTTACATGATGCAGCAGCCCGAAGCCTACGTCAGCGGTATCGCCGGTGCCGTGGACGCCGACAGTGTGACCGACGAGAGCGTCCAGGGTTTCCTCAAGAGCGTCGCGCAAGCGTTCGCAACGTGGGTGAACCGCTTCGGCAACTGAGAGCCTTATTCATCATTCCTGGCGGCTGCGCGCTGCCCGGATCGGTGTCTGGCCGCGTTGTCGTCGTCGCCCGTGCCACCAGCACGAACTCCTCCTCCGCCTTGCCAGCCCCCGCCCGGACACCGCTCGCCAAACCAGGAGTGATGAATAAAGCTCTGACATTTCTGGCAGGTATCTCTCCCAGGCTTGTCCATGGCGTGATTGTGCGCGATGGACAAGCCTTGCTATGTGGTGACAGTGTGACTGAGACGCTCGCGTCGTTGTTCAAGGTCGGGCCGAAGCTTGTCGACGCTGTGACGGATTGGTGCCTCCAGGCGATCCCACCGTCGCGGATCACCCGCGAGTCGTGAAACATCCGACTCCGGTTCGGGGAGAACCTGGACCCTTTAACTTTGTCGAAAGGTTATGAAATGTTTGAGACGACAGATGTACTTGTCATCGGTTCGCTGAACCACGACATTGTTGCAGATATCGATCATGTTCCGGATCACGGCGAGACCGTTCTGGCTCGTAAGCTGGCCCGAACAAACGGGGGCAAGGGTGGGAATCAGGCTGTTGCCGCAGCCCGTGCGGGTGCAAAAGTCCGGATGGTGAGTGCTGTTGGTGCTGACGCGGAGGGCGCCATGCAAATAGAGGGCTTGGCGGCTCACGGGGTCGACGCTTCCGGCGTCCGGCGCGAACCAGATGTGAGAACTTCGCTCGCGCTTATCTGGGTGACACCCGATGGTGAGAATTCCATCATTGTGACGCCAGGAGCAAAAGATCGTGTGACACCTGAACTGATTGGATCGGAGCGTTGGAAAGGCGATGGCCAGCAGGCCGATGTTCGCGTTGTTCTGGCACAGTCCGAGGTCGGAGCAGCGGTGCTGGACGCTTCAGCCACACTCGCCGTTGAGTTGGACGCGCGTTATGTCCTTAGCTGTGGGCCAGTCATTCTTCCGTCGCTGGACACGCTCTGCCGGTGTGACCCGATCATCGTCAACGCTGGCGAAGCCCGCGACCTCATCACTGTGATGGGCGCTGTTCTGCCGCAAAACGACAATGATTTGGCGGCAAGCCTCATGCTATCCACAGGGGCGAACTCGGTGATCGTCACTCTCGGCTCTCATGGCAGCTTGGTTGCTGAGCGCGGTCATGACCAGGTGGTTATTCCGCCGATCCACATCGATCATGTTGTTGACACCACGGGCGCGGGCGATACTTATTGCGGTGTTGTGGCAGCTCGCTTGGCATTGGGCGGCACGCTCCTGGATGCTTGTTATACGGCGGCTGAGGCTGCCGCCAAATCCGTCACCTGGAAAGGGGCCCGTCCCGATCCGTCTGATCGGGTGTGAGCCTGGAAACTTGGCAATCTGCGTTTCTCTGAATAAGGCTCTTAGCACATCGTTGGGGATTGTCGCCCGCGTAGAAGTCCGGGTTTTGTCGCCGAGTGCCCGGAAATAGATAATGCTCTAATTCTGCGGTTTTCCTATCGTGACCCAGACGCCTTGACGGGCGGACGTCACAATGGCTTCTTCGATTTCGAGACCGCGCAGGCCGTCGGCGAACGTCGCATAGCGGGGGTGAGCGCGGGGCATTCCTGCGGCAACGTCGGAATACACCTCCCGGAAAAATGCCGTCCAGGCGTCTGCCAGCCCTTCGACATGGCCAGCGGGTAGCCAGCCCCGGGCCTGTGGGACCACCACCGAAGGGTCGCGGGAGAGCAATTCGTTGGGCGCGCCCCGGTGGCCGAGCCAGAGATTGTCGGAATCCCCAGACTCCCACGCCAGCGATTCTTTCGCCCCCGATAATTCGTAGGCCGATTCGTTGTCGTGGCCCTGGGAAATTTGGGACACGGTGAGTTGGCCCCGGGCCCCGGACGCGAACCGCAACAGCACCAGTGCGGCGTCCTCGGTGCCGATGGGCACGTCGTGCGTCGCTCCGGCGGCGGCTGCGAAGGTCTGCACGGGGCCGACGGGTTTCTTTCGCACCGGGATGAAGGTGGCGAACTCGGCCATGACCTCGTCGATTCTGTCGCCTGTGACCCACTCGACCAGATCGATCCAATGCGACCCGATGTCGCCGATCGCGCGGGTGACGCCACCAATGGCCGGATCGAGCCGCCAATTCCAGTCGGTGTCCAGTGCCAGCCAGTCCTGCAGGTGGTGCCCGGTCACCAGGCGCAACTCGCCGAGCTGGCCACGATCCACCATCGCCTTCGCCTGGGACGACATCGGGAAGAAACGTGTGGTGAAGCAGATGGCGGCCACCTTCCCGGATTCCTGGGCGGCCTGCGCCATGAGCCTTGCCTGCTCGACGGTCATCGCGAGGGGCTTCTCGCATACGACATGTTTGCCGGCGGCCAGCAGGGCGAGCACCTGGTCTGCGTGGGCGTGGTTGGGGCTCGTGACGTGGACGACGTCGATGCGCTCGTCTGCGGCGAGTTCGGACAGGTCGTGGTAGGCGCGGGGGATGTTGGCGTCCGACGCGGCACGGCTCGCCCGGTCGAACGAGGAGCCGAGCAGGCCCTCGATGGATACGCCGAGCCGTCGCAGGGCATCGATATGCACGCCGGCGATGAAACCGTGCCCGATTATTGCGGCTCTAAGATCACGGATGCGTGGGGCCATTGATTCCCAACTCTCATTGTCGAAACCAAAGATATCCAGACGCCAACTGGTGGCCGCGCGACCGGGCTACGCGACCACCAGGGCGCCGCCGTCCTACGCGACGCTGGACTGCTTCCAGATGTTGATGCCGCCGTCAGCGGTGCAGCCGTCGATGCGGGCCAGGGTGGCGTCGTCGAAATCGAGGTTCGCCAACGCGCCCACCGTGTCTTCCAACTGGGCGACGCTGGACGCGCCCACGAGCGCCGACGTCACCGCTGGCTCGTGCAGCGTCCACGCGACGGCCATCTGGGCCAGCGTCTGGCCGCGTTCGGCGGCGATGGCGTTCAGCGCCCGGACGCGGTCGAGGTTGGCCGGGGTCAACATGTCGTCGTTCCAACTGCCGGACGTGGCTGCCCGCGAATCGGCGGGAACGCCGTCCAGGTAGCGGCTGGTCAACAGGCCCTGGGCAAGCGGGGAGAAGACGATGCAGCCGACCCCTTCGTCGTCGAGCACGTCGACGAGGCGTTCGCCATCCTTGCCGGCCTTGTCGCGGAAGGGTTCCTCGATCCAACGGTTCAGGATCGAATACGACGGCTGGTGGATCAGCAGCGGCGTGCCCAGGTCGCGCAAGATGGCCACGGCCTCGCGGGTGCGGGGCGCGGAATAGGAGGAGATGCCGACGTAGCGGGTCTTGCCGGAGCGCACCGCGTAATCCAGGGCGCCCATCGTCTCCTCCAACGGCGTGTGGGGGTCGAAACGGTGGGAGTAGAAGACGTCGACGTGGTCCAGGCGCATCCGGCGCAGCGAGTCGTCGAGCGAATCCAGGAGGTATTTGCGCGACCCCCAGTCGCCGTAGGGGCCCGGCCACATGTCGTACCCGGCCTTGGTGGAGATCAGCAGTTCATGCCTCAGCGACGCGAAGCTGCGGCGCATGTGCCGCCCGAAATTCGCCTCCGCCGCGCCGTAGGGCGGGCCGTAGTTGTTGGCCAGGTCGAAATGGGTGATGCCCAGGTCGAACGCCCGGCGCAGTATCTTCTCCTGGCGCTCGAAGGGGACGTTGTCGCCGAAGTTTTGCCACAGGCCCAGGCTGATCGCCGGGAGTTCGAGCCCCCAACGTCCCACATGGTGGTAGGGCATGCGCCCGTCGTAGCGCTTCGGGTCGGGTGCGAACGGGGGTGAAACAGGCATGGCTTTCTCCTTGGTGTCATCGGTGGCGGGGAAACAACAGCGTCAGGGCCATTATCGCCCAGAAGCCGTCAAACGGCGATGGGGTGCGTGGTACCCGCAAATCGCGGCGGGTGGGGGGCGTCGTCCCCCTCTGAAAAACTGGCAGTCCCGCGCACTGTGCAGTCCTGCGCACAACATCGCACAACACCGACCATCCGCCGCCAAACGCCGAGGACTGCCGCTCAAGGGCAGCCCTCGGTGGAAAGGGCAGCCCTCGGCGGGTATGGCACCGATGTCCAGACACACATCCCGCGCACTACAGTGAGGACATGGCGTCGTCGAAAGATCCCGGGGCAGCAGCCTTGGACGTCTGGGCGCTGGCGGGGCTTCCGGGGCAGGTGGCGGCGGCCAGTTTCCTGACCAGCCCGAACGCCTCCCAGTACCGGCTGATCGTGCGCGTGCTGGCGCAGCAGCAGTCGGCGTCGCTGACGGGGGTGGGGCACGACGACGTGGCCCACTTGCTCCGCGCGTGCCTGCCGGACGCCGACGCGGACGAGTTGCTCGCGGGCATGAACGTCGACGACCGGCTGGCCCAGCTCGTCGCGTGGGGCGTGTGCGAGGCGTGGCAGGACCGGGCCGAGACCGAGGCGGATTTCCTCCGCAACCGCGGCCGTTACCAGTTGACCGAGGCGGGCGCGTACCTCCACGAGGTGGCCCAGCGTTTGGAGACGGAATTGGGGCCGGGCTCGACGGCCTCGCTGATGGCGCCGGGAACGTTGGCCGAGCAGGTGGAGAAGACGCTGGCCGCCGCGCGCGCCGACGATCCGGTCGAGGCCAACAAGGCGTACTCCCTGGTCCAGACGACGCTGGAGTCGATGGCCCAGACCGCGTCCGCGTGGCAGTCGAAACTGGCTGCGGCGCTGGGCGGCGCGCCCGACGAGGCGAAGGTGACGCGCCTGCTGGAGACGATCCTGGCCTACGTCGAGGCGTGGGGGTCGGGCGTGGACGCGTATTCGGCCCGCATCGCCGACGCCGTGGGCGACCTGGAGGCGTTGCCGTCCGGGTGGTGGCGCCGGGTCGGGCTGGCGCGGTTGGGGGCTGACGCGCCCGAGCACACCGTCGCGGAGGTGGCCGACGAGTTGGGCCAGGTCGCCGCGACGCTGCGGGGCTGGTTCTGCCCGCCGTCGCCGCAGGCACAGCGGTTGCGCCTCCAGATGCGCGACGCCATCGCCCCCGTCCTGCGCAGCCACCGGACGCTGCTGGCGGTGGGCGGGACGATCTCCCGCAAGGCCGACCTCGTGCGCCTGGCTCACGCCGTCGAGGCCGCCCCCGACGCGGACGCCGCCTGGCGGGTGTGGGCCTCGGCCACGGCCCTGTACTCGGCGCGCCACCTGACCAGACAGGCCCCCGGCGTGGACGCGCCGCTGAGGACGTCGGTATGGGACGCGCCGCCTGTCCCCATTTCCCAACGCCTGCGCGCCCACGGCCAACGGTCGCTGACCGGGCGCGTGGCGCGCATGGCCGACATGTCCGCCGCCCGGACGGCTGCGCGGCACGAGGCGTCGCGCCAACGGGCGGACTTGGCGTTGGCCGAAGCCAATCTCGTCGCTCGCAGCGGGACGGCGTTGTCGTCCTGGGAACCGCTGGGCGCGTTGGAAACCGAACTGTTCCTCGACCTGCTGTCGGCTGCCCGCGAAGGCCGCGCCGGTGCTGGAACCGGCGATGGCGCCTGGACGGGGACGAGTGCCGATGGCCGCTGGAAGGTCAGCCTGACGCCGGTCGCCCCGCCCGCCACGGCCATCGTCCGCACGCCGCAGGGCCGCGTGGCGGTGGCCGACGCGGTGATGGAGTTCCGCCCATGAGCGTCGACTCGTTCCTCCGCGAAGACCTGGCGGCGCAGCAAAGCGCCTTCACCGGGCTGCTGGCCCACCCGTTGGTTGCGCCGTGGACGTTCCCCGACCTGTTCGCGCTGGTCAGCCGGCACCAGCACCGCCTCGACCAGTGGTGCCGCCGGCTCGGGTACCGCATCGTCCGCATCGACCAGTGTTTCCGGCTGCGGCGCGTGCCCCTGGGCGGCCAACCGGCCATCCCGCGCAGCACGCCCCCCGCGCGTCGGACGCTCGTGCTGGCGTTGCTCGCGGCGGCCATCCTCGAAGACGAGCACCAAGACTCCGTCACCCTCCAAGACATGTCCGACGCGGTGCGCCGGTTCGCGTCGGTCAACGACTTCCGCGACTACGACCCACAGCAGCGCCGCCACCGGGTGGAACTGGTCGAGGCCGTCCGTTTCCTGTGCGCCTGGGGCGTCCTCGAACAGCGCACGCGGCGGGCAGACCTGATCGACACCTGGGAGCGCGAGGGGGCCGGGATCGGCGCGGGCTACGTCATCCACCGCGACGCGCTGGTGCTGCTGGTGGACACCCGTGACGCCGAGTTGGCGTTGGACGCGGACATCGCCGCCGCCGACGACACGCGGGGCGCCCGGCTGCTGCGGCAGTTGGTCGAGACGCAGTCGTTGGAGACCCAACGCCTCAGCGACGACGAGCGGGCCTACCTGGTCTCGCAGCGCCGTCGCCTGTGCGACCAGGCCGAGGAAATGACCGGCGGGACCGTTGAGATCCGCAGCGACGCGTGGGTGCTGGTCTTCCCCGCCGACCGGGGGCTGGAGGGTGATCTGCTGGTGTCCTTCCCTGCGCCCACCGCCGTCGATTGGGCGGCGTTGGCGTTGCTCGACAAGACCTCGCGGAGTGCGGTGAAGACGGCGGGCGACCCCCGTGCCCCCGCGCACCGCGACGCCGTGCCTGCGTCGTCCGGGCGTCGCCGGGTGAGGGGCCTCGTCGTGGACACCCTCGTCGCCGCGTTGCACCGCAACCAGGGGTCGCATCTGACTGTCGCCCTGCGGGAATCGCCGGCGGCTCTACGGCACGCGGTCGAGTCGCGGCTGGTCGAGGCCGGCCTGCTGGAGGTCGACGGCGCCGACTGGGTGCTGCTCCCGGCGGCGGGGCGGTACCGGAGTGCCACGTTGGAACGTTTGCCCGACGACGCCACCACGGCCCCGGGCGGGCCCACCCTGTTCGAGGAGGAAACATGAGCGACGCCCCCACCTCAGACGCAGCCCTGACGGGCTGGTTGGACGCGGCACGGTCCGGCGGCTTCCCAGCCCCGTCGCGCGCCGACCGTTGGCAGGCGTTGCGGGCTGGCGTCGTCAACCTGTGGGAATTCGAGCGCGCCGAATACTGGTTCGCGCACGGGTGGGCGCAGTTGACGGGCCGCAACGAGAGCGGCAAGTCGACGCTCATGGCATTGACGACGCTGATCCCCTGGCTGGGCGGCACGAATTCGTCCAATATCGACACGCTGGGGCGCGCCGGGAAGCGGTTCCGCTACTACGTCGAGCCCACCGGCACCGACGGCGACCGGCGGCCAGCCGAGGCCGCCGCGAACCGGGGCTGGCTGTGGGTCGAATACGGACGCCTGGAAGACGGCCAGGCGCGTTATTTCACGACGTTGCTGTTCGCCGAGGCCCGCAACGCCTCCAGTGCGGTGGACCTGACGTGGTGCACGATGGACGGCGCCGCACGGGTGCGCGAACATCTGGATCTGGCGCCCCACCGGTCGGTCGCGTCGTGGAAAGACATCGCGGTGCCCGGTTTCCGCGCCCACACCAGCGCCACGCAGTACCGCGAGTACGTGGCCGAGCATTTGCTGGGGAGCAACGCCGACCGCCTGGAAGCCGTCGGCAACATGCTCAGGGTGACGCGCACCCCCAAACTCGGCGCCCAACTCCAGATCGGGTTCGTCCAGGACCATCTGCGCGACGCCCTGCCCGAGCTGAACCGCACCGAGGTCAACGCGCTGGCCACGGGCTGGGACCAGCTCGACCAGATCCGCGCCGACCTGGCGTCGACGGCGCAGGCCGTGGCCACCGTTGGCCGGCTGCGCAAAAACGCGTGGATGCCGTGGGCGCAGGCGGCGCTTCGCCACCGGGCGGACGCGGCTGCTGCCGCCCAGACCGACTTCGACGGCGTCACCCGGGTCGAGACGAAGGCGAAGGCGACGTTGGCCACCCGCCAGGACGACGAGGCGCAGTTGACGGCGGCGGCCCAGGCCGAGCGGGTCAAGGCCGATTCGACGCGCGCCGCCGCCGACGAGCTCCAGGCGTCGGCCCGTTACCAGGACGCGCATGGCCGCGCCCAATCGCTGGAGCACTACCGCGCCGAGCGCGACCGGTTGGTCCGGCAGGTCGCGGAGCGGGAAGAAGACCTGGCGTCGGCCAGCGCCCGGGTCCAGGACGCGTCGCAGGAGGCGGCGGCGTCGGCGGCCCGCTGGGCCCAGGCCAGCGCGGCCCGCGACGAATCCCGCGACGCCTTCGCCGACACGGCGCGGTACATCAACCTGACCGTGCCCGCCACGGGCTTCGACGCCGACGTGGCGGAGCAGACCATCCGGGATTTGCGCGAGGCGATCATCACCGCCGAAGCGCTGGCGGACGGGGTGGTCAACGCCGACCATGCCGCCGTCGTCGCCGACACCAGCGCGACGAACGACGAGGACCGCGCCGCCCGCGACCAGCAACAGGCCGAGGCCGCGTGGGCCGCCGCCGAATCCGCCCACGGCGCCGTCGCGCACGGGCTGCCGGTGTGGGCGGACGCGTTGCACCCGTCGATGGCCCCCGGCGTGGTCGACGCGTGGGTCGACGCCCTGCCGCGCACGGTCCCCGCCGACGGCGCCCTGCCGGGGCTGGGCCTCAAAGAGGCGATCCGGGCGGCGTGGTTCGACCCGGCGCGCGCCCAGGTCGAGCGCCAGGTGGGCGAGTCCGCGCGCGCCCTGGCGCACGCGCAGGCCGAGGTCGAGCGGTGCGCGCAAGCCATCGAAGCCTTGAGCGCCCAGACGATGCCCCCGTTCCCCGCGCCCGTGACGTGGGCGCGCCGCGAGCGGCCCTCGGGGCCGGGCGGCGCGCCGTTGTGGGCGTTGCTCGACGTGCAGCCGGGGCTGTCCGAGGCGCATCTGGCCGGGATCGAGGCCGCGCTGGCCGCCGTCGGCCTGCTGGACGCCTGGGTCACCCCCGACGGGGTGTTCTCCGCGTCTCGCGACGGGGACGACGTGGTCGCCATCGTCTCGGCGGCCACCGCCGGGCCGAACCTGGCTGGCGTGTTGTCCGTGTCCGACGACGCGGGGGACCTGGCGCGCGTCGCCCGCAACGTGCTGGCCGGAGTGGCGTTCGCCGCGTACGGGGCGCTGCCGCGCGGCGGGGTGGCCGTCGCCCCCGACGGGAGCTGGCGCGCGTCCGGCATAGCAGGCCGGGCCAAGCCGGCGCGTGGCACCGCCGAGTGGATCGGCCAGTCGGCGCGGGCGGCCCAGCGTCGCCGGAAAATACAGGAACTGGCCGACGAGAAGGCCCAATGGCAGGAGCAGGCCGCCAAGGCCGAGTCGAGGCACACCGCCGCGTCGGCGGCGTTGGACTATCTGCGGCGCGAATTCAGCCGGTGCCCCACCGACGACGCGCTGCGCCAGGCGTTGGCGCTGGCCCATGAGCGCGACGGCGTCGCCCAGGTGTCGTCGGCGCAGGCTGAGGCGGCGCAGGCCGAGGCCGCCCGGCTGCGCGCCGCCGCCGAGGACGCCCACGCCGCGTTGCTGACGTTTTGCACCACGCACCGGCTCCCCGCCGATGTCGCCGGGCTGCGGGGCGTGCGGGAGCGCGTCGCCGAGGCGTCGGGGCGGCTGGACCGTTACCGCCGCGCCGTCGAGGCGATGACGCAGGCCGGCCTCGCGCGCGACGGCGACCAGAAACGGCTGGAGGCAGCCGAAGAGCAGCGGGGCGTGTACCTGGCCCGGCGCGACCAGACCTCCCGCGAGTTGGCCGACGCCGAGGCCACCCTGGGGGCGATCGCCGCGACCGTCGACGCCGACGACCAGAGCGTCCTGGACGAGCTCACCCGCCTGCGCGCCCAGGAAAAACAGGCCATCAGGCGCGGCGACGAACTGGCTGGGGAGCTTCGGGCTATCGGCGAGCAAGTGGGGGAGGCCAGGGCAGCCCTGGCGGCCACCGAGGAACGCCGCGCCGAGGCCACCGCGCGCCGCGACGACGCGTTCACCCGGTTCCGGCACTTGGTCGACGTCGGGCTGGCGGGCGAGATCGGGCTTGAGGTGCCGTCGCCCACGTCGTCAGCCGTCGAACGCGTCCGCGAACAGGTGGCCGAAACCCGGCGGCTCGTCCGCCCCCGGAACTGGCCCGACGGTTCGGACGAGGCCGACGACCGGGAGACGTTCGTCCGCCGCCGGGAGGGGGAATTGGTCGAACGGGCGCAGGAGGCCCGCATCCCGTTGGAGGCCGGGGGCCGCACGCTACGCGTCGTTCGCGGCGAGGACGGCCTGCCTCACCTGGAGATCGTCGTCGACTCCTCGGGGGCGGCGCTCGGCCCGCGTGAGGCCGAGGTGCGGCTTAGCCAGGTCCACACCGAGTTGGAGATCGTCTACAACCAGCGCGTCACGCGGACCCTGGACGACCTGCTGGGCTCGACGTTCCTGGAACACCTGCGCGACCGTGTGGGCGACGCCTACAACCTCGTCGCCCGCATCAACGTCGTGCTCTCCCGGCACCCGGTAGTCACGACGCAAACGTCGCTGGGGATCGCGTTGGAGCCGACGACGCAGGCCGACAAGGTGATGATCGACGCCATCCGTGGCCCGTCGCTGGCGAATCCGGAGGTGGCCGCCCAGGTGCGGGCCAACCTGCGCCAGCGGGTCGAGGAGGCCAAACAGTCCGCCGAGGCCGACGGGGAGGCCGATTGGCGCGACCGCTTGGCCGGACAGCTCGACTACCGGCGCTGGCTGGACGAGCATGGCGTCGACACCAGCCTGGTGCGCACGTCCGAGCGGTTCCACACGGCCCGGTTCGTCTGCACGACGGACGCCGATCTCAACCAGATTGCCTCGTTCTACCCGGGTGCCATGAGCGAGGACGCGAGTCTCGACCTGAGCACGCTGGCCGGCCAGGCCGACCTGGTGCTGATCGGGGCCGGTGACCCGACCGGAATGCTCAGCCTCACCCGTCAGTGCCGCGAGCTGCAGATCCCGTTCGCCGCAGACACCTCCCAGCAGCTCGCGGTGCTCGAGGGAGACCAGATCAGGCAGCTGATCGGCGGTGCGGACTACCTGTTCAGCAACGAGTACGAGGCATCGCTCACCGAGCACAAGACCGGCTGGACGGCCGAGGAGCTCATCGCCCAGGTGGGAACGCGAGTGACCACACTCGGTGCCGATGGCGTCCGGGTAGACCGCCAGGGCGAGGCTGCGATCGTGGTGGGTCCGGTGAAGGACGTGAACCCGGTCGACCCCACCGGGACCGGTGATGCGTTCCGGGCTGGCTTCCTGGCGGCCGTCGCGTGGGGCCTCGGCCTCGAGCGGGCCGCCCAGCTCGGCAACCTCATGGCGGTCCGGGTACTGGAGACCACCGGCCCGCAGGAGTACGCGCTCGACCCGGCCGAGCTCGTCGCGCGCTGCCGGACCTCGTACGGGGACGCCGCCGCCGACGACCTGGCCGCATACCTGAGCTAGTGCTCTTTCTGGCCGGAACGG